>Ga0070714_100000967_pt1 | contig 20523 bp, 16 predicted proteins | sample LARL83metaG_FD_65450 | JGI IMG/M metagenome (GOLD analysis project Ga0070714, IMG submission 65450) | Corn, switchgrass and miscanthus rhizosphere microbial communities from Kellogg Biological Station, Michigan, USA - LAR L8-3 metaG | ecosystem: Host-associated > Plants > Roots > Rhizosphere ... | reverse complement strand
AGGTCATGAAACCGGAAGCCCTCCGGTAGACCGGCCTTCTTCACCGAGTCGGCCCACTTCACCGACCGCCGCCAGTTCCCGCGCCGCAGAATCGCCCCCTTCTCGCCCGTGAAGATCAGCGCGTCCGGTCCGTCCTGGACGTGCTGATCCAGGTGCGACCGCAGATCCGCCAGGATCAGCTCAGGCAGCGCCACCGTGCGCAGGCCGGCGGCTGACTTGGTAGGCCCGGCCACCATCGCGCCGGCGGCTATCAGCGGGCGACCTGTTCGACACTTACGCTGAGAGCTTCGAGACAGTATGGGGTCTGGCCAAACCAGCGACCTTCTAGGAGCAACATGACACGGGTGGACTACCTCAATGACCCTAATGCGCCGAAGGCGAACAGCATCGCGGTTGCCGTGAGCGCTTTCATCCAGGACGACGAACACCACATTCTGATGATTCGTCGAACGGACAACGACCTGTACTCGATTCCGGGCGGCCAGGTCGAGCCTGGCGAGACGCTAACGCAGGCCGCGGTCCGAGAGGTCAAAGAAGAAACCGGCATCGACATTGAGGCCACCGACCTGATCGGCATCTATTCCAACCCCAACCACGTCATTGCATACGACGACGGCGAAGTCCGCCAAGAATTCTCGATTTGCTTCCGAGGTAAGCCGCAGGATGGGGCGCTCCGAACTAGCAGTGAGTCCAGCGAGGTTCTATGGATACCAGTAGACAAGCTCGGCGGTCTAAATATTCACCCATCAACCAGGTTGCGCATTAATCATGCCCTCGGTGACCAGCTCATTCCATTCTACTCCTAGCGTGCGGTATTGGAACGGGTTTGGCGGTCATCCTGCCGGAGGCTACCAATTTGACATTTCTTTCAATCAATCGAGGACACCGTAAAGAAATGGGGCATGAAACGGAATGGTGTCTGGGCCGCAGTTCTGGCTAATCTGTCTGGCCTTCATCCATGCATCCTTGTTCCTTCTACGGAGGTTGCGGACTGCTCGACGTGCGTCTTCAATATCATATAGTGCCTGACTCGTAAAACAAAAGAAGGTGGGCGGTTCAGGGTCATCTTCTTCGAGAAGAAGCGAAATGATGGCATTTGAATACCCGTCTATATATGCCGCATCGTCAAAACGCCCGCGTTCCAGCGCCTTGTCGTATAGCTTCTCATAATTTAAACATAATTGTCTGACGTGATTACGGTTGGAATATTCTCCTATCACACGACGTGACCTAATACGGTCAGTAGCGTCTTGCACGCCATCTAGATAGAAGTAGCAATACAGCACGCCCGGATTCGCGGAGTGATCAATTGATTGCAAGTGCACACGGGCATCATGGCATCTGTCCGAGAATTCATCTGCGTGGCCATAGACAGAATCCGGCAAGTGGCAACCATCGGCAATGATGGACTCTTTAATCTTATGAAGGAAGAAAGTCCCATCAGTTACGATTTGCTTCATGTTGAAGTCTTCGGCCGCGGGGGTTGGAAATGGTGTCACGCAGTATGTCATAGGCTGCATCTTTCCGAGATCCTTGGTCAATGTGGTGTACAGTTCTCGGAAGTCCGGGTCAGCCAGAGAATATCCAACGAATACTATCGGGCGAGTTGCAATGAGGTGACGTATTGTGCCGCCAAGTGCACCACCCGCAAGCCTTTGCAGGCATTCATTGTAGTCTTCCCGTGTGGCTATGATAGAGGAAATTACGTTTATTGATCCATGAATCTTGTACACCTTGCGTCGGTCGATATTCACTAGTGCATAGTCGGAACCCGTGACAATTGGTAGCGCGCCGCACTCCTCTTCGAAGTAGGGATCCCAATTGGTTGTGATAATGTCCATAATGTACGGCATAGTGGCCAGCTCGCGATGGAAGCGAGTCGCCGCGTTGCGTATTGTCCCGAAGGCGTTGACGTAGTCGAATCGGCGCCATATCTCTTCGATCAGTTTCGACCTTCTATGTGTGGATTCGAACGCAGACATCACGTCAGGAAAGTCCGTCGACACAGGCTTTTCGGGAAGCTGGCCGACAATCTCAGAATATAGTGTCGACGGAAATACTGCTGGAACTTCGGTGCTTACACCTGCGCCTGCGAATATGATGAGCTCCCCAGAATGTGCAGCGTCTATCAGTTCGCGCGGAAGGTCGAACGGGTTATTCAGCCCGCAGAACACGCAAGCCGTTGGATGACCTACCGAGTTCTCCGCATTCTCGTCCACTTTCTAGCCAGCCCTCTCGTCCAGTCTATTGCGTACTCGTTCCTCTATAGCCACTTCAGGACACTTCGTTACTCAACCCGTGAGTCATCGAAAGACTCTCCTCCTGCTGAACATAGCTCTATGGGATCAAGCGCGCCGCCGGCGGCGGCGCGGACGGGCGGTCCCGTTGGCGGAGACCCATCCATCCCGGCACGCCGGCCTGCCGCTCCGCTCTCGGCCGGCGACCGGGCGGCGCTTCGCGCCGGGGACTCGGGTGCGCCGCCACCGACGGCGCGACGTTCATCGAGCTGAGTCGGCGTCAGTATGTCACCTCGGCCGCTCCCAGTACGCCCCTGATCGTTTAACGCCGGGCCGCCGGCATCAAGGGCGCTCCTACGTCGCGTCGCTCCGCGATGGTCGCAAGCTCCCACCCTAATGAGTCTTGACACCGACGACCCGGCGCTAACGGGCGGCAAGGGCGAGGGAGACGGCACCACGCCGGATCGATCCTCAGCCGAGCAGGAGGCGCCAGCTATGCGAGTTGATCGCCGGATGAGCCCAAACCAGACGGCGCTCTGGACCGTCTACGAGCTGCGCAGCAGTGCAGCTCAGCGGCCCGCCGCCGTGCGATTGCCGTGCTATTACAGACGGTCAACAGGGGTCAACGGCGGACAGCCGAGCCACCGCAACGCCCTGGTCAGAGGCGATGAGCTGGGCCGGCCGCCGATCTTCCAAGCTGGTCATGCGGGTTCGATTCCCGTCACCCGCTCCATCACCAAAACGCCCAGCTCAAACGGGGTATCACTCCTTCCCGGGCGACACCCCGCCGACCTTGAACGATCTTCGCGTGCGATTGACGTGCTGCTGCCACTGGCACCCGCAGCGCGATCGTCTAGCTCGCCTTCGTCCTGGTCGTCGGCCTTGTTCTTGGTCTCCTGCTAGGCCTTCTCGCCGGCAGCTGTCGCCCGTCGGCTCAGTTTCTGGGCGGTCGCCACATCGCGGTCACTGGTCTCGTGTTGGTGGATCACGCTCCACGCTTCCGCGCCAGCGGAGCGACCTGTCGGGTGTGTTGTATCCGCTGTTGCGATCCCGGCCGTTGTTCGCCGCCCGTTGTTGCCGGCGCAGCCCCGTAACGCCCGCAGCGCGTCCTCGCGGGAGACGTCATTGGCTGTCACCAACACCGACGATTGCGGCGCTTCTCCCCAATATCGCCCGGGACGAGTAAGTCGGTCGACGGCTCTGGAGTTCGGCGGACCTCGACTCCGTTGGGAAGGCTGCCTTGGGAGTCGAGGGCCACCGTGCCAGCTTCGCCGATACGCGGCACCCCGTTCGGCCGGTGAGCTGGCATGCGCACCGTAGGGCGGTGGTGGCGGCGTTGGGAAGGAAGGTTGGCGTGGGCCATCAGATCGTGTGGGCTTCGGGTCCGGATTTTGCTCGTGTGGCAGCGTCGATTGGGTCGGCCAGCGTGCCGATATCTGGGATGGGTCGTGTTGAGGGCTGGGTGGGCGAGGTGGATACGCTGCGTGGCGGCGGGCAGTTGGTCCTGTTGGCATCGATTCATACCGAAAGTGACGACTCGGGTGCCCAGTGTGTTGGGGAAGGCATTACGATGTCGTAGGACTGACCGGTATCGGCGCGTTGACCGTGCCGCGACGAGAGGCGTGGATGGACACGCGGCAGGTCAACAGCACAACGCGGGGGTTGTGGCTGATCTATCTGACAGCCGGCATCCTAGTCGTGGTCGCCTACTACCTCGCCGTATGGGCCGGCGGCCCTCCGTTACTGCGCGTGGCGCTCTACTGCCTGGTCAGCGTCTCGGCCGGGGTCGCTGTGCTAGTTGGCTGCGCCCGGAACCTGCCGGACAAGCGCGCTCGGCTCCCGTGGATGGTCCTGGGGTTCAGTCAGATCGTCTACGCCGTCGCGGACATCTGCTTCTACACCTCGCACAACATCTTCGGGGACACCGACTTTCCGGCTCTGGCCGATCCGCTTTACCTTTCTCATTATCCACTGGTTGTAGTTGGGCTTATTCTGCTCATTCGGCTTCGTACGCCTGGGCGGGACATCGCCAGTCTTCTTGACGCGGCTACGTTGGCTGTGGCCACTGCTATGCTGTCGTGGCTTTATCTCATCGGGCCGCAGGCTCGGGCGGATGAGCCTTTCCTGGTGAAGGTCGTTTCTGTTGCCTATCCGGTGATGGATTTGTCTATGTTCGCCGTCGCGTTGCGGTTGGTTCTTGGGCCGGGGCGGCGGCCGGCCTCGTTTTTGCTGCTTGCCGGCAATTTGTTTGCTATTTTCGCTGCGGACACGATGTATGTCATGCAGCAGCTTGCTGGGACTTATCAGACCGGGAACTTCCTGGATGCCATCTGGCTTTGTGGCAATCTTGCGCTGGGTGCGGCTGCGCTGCATCCGACCGTGGGACGTGTCACTGAGCGGGCATCCGCCGAGGACATGCGGTTGACGCCGGTGCGACTGGCGGTGTTGGCCGTGACCGCGTTGATCGCGCCGGCCACGCTCATCATCCAATACTCGATGGGGTCGTTGCACGACATTCCGGTGATTGCCGCTGCGTGTGCCGTCTTGTTCATGTTGACCATCGGGCGGCTGGCCGGACTGGTTGCCGACCAGCGGCGGTTGGCCATTACCGATGTGCTGACCGGGTTGCGGACTCGGCGGTTCTTCAGCTCGCAACTGCCGATGGAGATTGCTCGGGCGCGGCGGGTCGGCACCAGTTTGGCCGTGTTGATCGTGGACGTCGACCGGTTCAAGTCGATCAATGACCGGTATGGGCATCCGGCCGGTGACCGCGTGTTGATCGAGGTGGCGCGGCGGTTGCGTGAATCGGTTCGGCAGGCGGATTTCCTCGCTCGGTATGGCGGTGAGGAATTCGCGTTGGTGGTGCCGGGTGCGAACCCGCAGGAACTGGCCAGTATTGGTGAGCGGCTGCGTATGCAGGTCGCGTCCAGCCCGATTCAGGTCTCCCCGGACACGTGGATCGAGGTCACCGTGTCGGTCGGGACCGCCGGTTATCCGCGGCACGGGAAGACTCCCGCGGAATTGATCACCACGGCCGACCGGGCTTTGTACGCGGCGAAGTCGCAGGGGCGGGACCGGGTGGTGGTCGGGGAGACGATCACCGCGGCCAGCCTGGTCAGCCGGTCGGAGGACGGGTCGCCGGCGGATCTGTTGGCCTACCTGCAGCGCGCGGCCGACGAGGTCGACGGGTGGCTGTCGACTTGCGAGCACGGCCGCGCGGTCGGACGGTGGGCCGCGCTCGTTGCCTCGGCACTCGGGGAGGACGAACCGGTCGTACGCTGCGTGGAATTGGCGGGGCGACTGCACGACGTCGGGAAGGTGTTCATTCCGCAGGCCATCTGGCGCAAGCCGAGTGCGTTGTCCCGGTACGAGCGGCATCTGGTGCAGCAGCATTCCGAGTTCGGTTATCAAATGGTCAGCGTGGTACCTGGTTTGTTGGACGTTGCCGAATCCATCCGGCAGCACCACGAACGGATCGACGGGCGTGGTTATCCGCTCGGCCTGGCCGGATCGGAGATTCGGCTGGAGGCGCGCATCATCGCCGTGTGTGACTCGTGGGCCGCGATGTTGGCCGATCGGCCGTATCACACCGCGTTGCGGCCGGACGAGGCGTGCGACGAACTGCGTAACGGCCGTGGCTCACAGTTCGACTGCGATGTGGTCGACATATTCCTCAACCTGCATCGCCGGGATCTGCTCGGGGATCTGCGCCGGATCTCGGAGAAAGTGCCGGTGCGGTTGTTGCCCTAGGCGGCCGTGTCCGCGATCGTGTTCCAGAACATCAGTTCGTACGACTGGAACAACCGGCCGTACGTGAATGCCTCGTCCGTCTGTCGGCCGGCATCAATGCCCGCTTGGAGCGCCGCCACGGCCTGTTCTTCGACTTCTGGTACCGGGGTGGCGAAGAAGTCGAAGAAACCGCAGGCCTCGTCGTCGAAACCGTAGTGTTCGCGCATTGCTTGGGCGATCGTCGCACAATAGTCGCCCCACGCGGCGAAATTCGCGATCAACGCGACGACCACGTCGGCCGGCTCGCCGAACATCGCCAGCCATGCCAGGTACGACGGGTACGCCTGGCAGCCGGCCTGCGGCTGGTACGCACGCAGCGCGTCGGCGTCCAGGTCGCACGCCGACGCGAGCGTCCGTAGCTTGGCCAGCGCGAGACCTTCGCCGGCGGCCAGGCCGCCGAACAGCTCCCGGGCGTTCGGCTCCGTGCACCGGGCCGCGATCGTCAGGAAGCTGCGCCAGTCGCTGGGCACGATCCGGCTCTCCTCGGCCGCGATCGTGGCGAACACGGAGCGTGGCGCGGTGCCGGCCGCGATCAGCGGCACCAACCGGTTGTCACGTTCCGCCGGGGCAAGCGTCTTACGGGCGGCGGCCAACAGTTCACGTGCCGGTTCGGTCATCGGCCAAGACTCCCTCGGGTGTGCTCGTGGACGGTGTGCTCGGGAAGCCGAGCAACGCGGCCGAGCGGGTGCCCCGGCCGGCGATCACAGCGAGTGCAGCGTAGATCACGGCGGCGGCCGCCCACGCCTCGACCGCCGGCAGCCCCGCGGACGGCGGGTTGGTCTGACCGGGGAACAGGCCGAGGCCCCACGCCCCGAATGCGACGGCCGCGAGTACCGCGACGATGCCCGGCCAATTCGCCAGGCCGGCATCGCGCCACGACGGAATGGCGTCCATCGGCCGGCGTACGGATATCAGGCGTGGCAGCACGAATCGGTCGACGCACATCACCACCGTGACGCACGGCAACGCGATCGCCGACCAGTTCGCGACCAGATAGAAACCGGTCGACACATCCGGGAAACGCCACGTGAAAATCACTGCGATCGCGGCCATCAACGCACACGTGTACCACCGGCGCCAACCTGGAACTGCGCCGACGACATTCTGACCTGCATTGATCATCTCGTAATAGTTGCCGTCGTTGATCGCGATCTGCAACACTGTCGCGACAATGGCGCCGAGCGCCAGCACGCCGAACATCGAGTATTCCACGACGTACCGGAAGGCCGGGCCGAAATCGGTCGACGAATGCGCCGACAACTGTCCCATCATCCAGCCGCCGGCCACGAACAATACGAGCCCCACGGCGAATGCCACGACCATCGGCAGTGCCGGCCAGAAGAATTTCGGCTTGCCGTATCGCCAGGTGTCCGGCTCGTTGCCCCACATTACGGACCCGATGGCGATGCCGACGCCGCCCAGGAACGACAGGGTGGTCTCGGTGGACGTGGGCCGGGTCAGGAGTGAGCCGGGAATCTGGATCAGTCCCTTGATCACCAGGTACAGCATCCAGAGAATCATCAGAGGCGCGACGAGATATCGGGCGAACGCGGCGATCCCGGTGAAGCCGAACAGATTGTTCGTGATGCCGATGACGGCCAGCAACACGCTGATCAGGACGACGTGCCCCCAGTTGAACAGGCCGTCGTACAACGTGGCCAGCAGGTTGAACGCGAAGGCCGTCCAACCGGCCGCGATTCCGATCAACAGCACACTGACCAGTCCCGAACCGACCCGGCCGAGAATGGATCTGGTCAGCAGGGCGTGGGTTTGGCCGGTGGTCGAGCCGAGATACGCGGCCGGCAGCGCGTAGACCAGGTAGGCCACGGCGCCGACCGCGCCCACGGCCACGGACTTCAGCAGCGAATATCCGGCATCATGGAACTGGAAACCGAGAAAGAGGTAGGTGAATCCGGCGGCCAGGGTGATCCAAAGGGACAGGAAGTGGTACCGGGAACGCCGTTGGTGCAACGGCACTACTCCGATACGACTAGTGGAGTAATCGTGAGCCACGCCGCGTTGTAGGGTGCTCACGGTTTCGGTCGGGGGTGCTGTGTTGTTCACGTCAATCCCACTTCAGTCACGGTTTCGCTCAGCCTACGGATGCCCACCAGGCCGGCTCACCACGCTTGCGTTCGTGACAGCCGTCACAGTTCAATAAGCGCTTACCGACACCGATTCAGACGAGGTACGGCGGAGGCCAGCTACATGGATCAACCCGATGAGCGTCCGACTCGCGCACTGACGATCTACGACGTCGCACGGCACGCCGGTGTGTCGATCGCGTCGGTGTCGCGGGTGCTCAACGGGCGTAACAGCCCGCGTCCCGAGACCCGGGAACGCGTGCTGGCGGCCGTCGCCGAGCTCGGTTTCGTTCCGGACGGCGCGGCGCGGGCGCTGTCCAACCGGCTGAAGGAGGTCGTCGCGGTCGTCTACCGCCGGCCGAAGGACAAGCCGCCGGACGAGTTCGCCGAAGAGGAGGAGAGCCTCCTGTTCACCGACGTGATCAACCGCGGGGTCGAGGCCGGCGCGCGGAAGCACGGGTTCGACGTGCTGTTGAGCACCGTCGACGTGCACGACCACGGCCCGCAGGCGCGGATCACGTCGATCGCTGGGAAGAGCGACGGCCTGATCCTGCACGACCAGGTGCTTGAGCCGGACGGCATCGCGCGGCTCGCGCAGCGGGTTCCCGTGGTCACGCTCGCGGGGACGCTGACGTCGGCGAGCGTGAACATCCGGTGCGACAACAGTGCGGGCATGCGCGAGTTGACGACGCACCTGCTTGTCGACCACGGCTACCCGACGATTGCCTATCTCTCGGGGCACGGCGACAGCCCGGACAACGTGGCGCGGGCGACAGCGTTCCTCGCCGGCGCGGCGGCCGCCGGGATCGAGCCGTTGACCGGCGAACTGTGGCGCGGCAACTACATGGCGGCCGGCGGTGCGCAGGTGATTAGGGACGTGATCGGTCGAGGGCTGCCGCTGCCGCGCGCGATCGTGTGCGCCAACGACCAGACGGCGATCGGCGTGCTGTACGCGCTCGCGCAGCACGGTGTGCGTGTGCCGCACGACGTCGCGGTCACCGGATTCGACGACGTGCCGGTCGCGCGGCACCTGCACCCGCAACTCACCACGGTTCGGCAACCGATTCAGAAACTCGGCGCGACCGCGTTCGACGTGTTGTACGCGTTGATCAGCGGTGAGCGGCGGCCGGAGCGCGAGGTCGTGCTGCCGACCAGCCTGGTGATCCGGGGGAGTTGCGGCTGCCAGATCGAAAATGACCCGCCGATGTCTATAATGGACGGTTGATCGGGCGGTTCGGGCCCACCCCCGTGTCCGTCCTAGTCGATCTTGGGTGGGGTGGCCAGCGAGTTTGGGGCGGGCTGTGGATAACTCGCGGTTAGGGGCGACTCGCCGGTGGGCGCGGTGGTCGAGCGTTGTGCTGCGCGGGGGGCGTAGGGGGTCGGGCGAGTGGTTGGCGTTGTTGCGCGGAGTTGCGGTTTGACGGTGGTCGTTGCGCGCGAGGGCCGGGCGCGATGGGCGGGCGGTGCGGCTGGCGCTGTGGACGGGCGCGGCGGTGCGTTGCGGCGGGAGCTGCGATTTGGCGGCGCGCGCTCGCGTGGCCAGTCGGCGGAATGTCGGACGATGGTGTAGGGCAGCGGGCCGACGCTTTGGCGGGGACTGGTTAACGGCGCCCGTTCGTCGTGCGGATCGACGGCCGCCCGTCCCCGCGCGGACTTGCCGCTCGTCGCAGCGCCGACCGGCTGGTGTGCGAGTGATCGCGGCGGTAGCGGGTCCAGGTGGTGAGCCAACGCCAACGCCACCGGGCCGGGCCGACAGAGTGGGTCAGCCGGCGCTGCGGGCGACCGCGGGTGTGGCGCACCCCGTCGCCCGCGCGATCGAGTCGTTCAGTTTGGCGAGTAGGCGTCCCAGCGTCGTCCGGTCGTCCTCGCTCCAGTCGCTCGTGACCGAGTCCAGGTTGGTGCGTCGCTGGCGTCGGACCTGGCGCATGATCGCGCGCCCAGCATTTGTCGGGCTGATGATGCACGAGCGGCGGTCGCCCGGGTTGATCTGGCGTTCGACCAGGCCGAGTTCCTTCATGGCCGACACCTGTCGTGTCACTGTCGAGCCGTCCAGGCCGATCGCGCCCGCGAGTGTGTTGATGCTCGCCGGGCCGATGCGCTCAAGGGTGCGCAGCAACAGGTAACCAGCGCGGTCGAGGCCGTGTTCTACCTCCGGCGGCCGCCCCAGCATCGCGATCGTACGCGCGAGACGAGTCATCTCTGTCTCGATTACGTCGACCGGGTCACCTGCCGCTACGGTGCGCAGATTTCGCCTGTGGGACACGGCCGACTCACCTCTCCGGTACTTCCACCTTCGGTGACCTACGTGTACGGTACAGACATATTGCCTGTATAGCACAGTGGTCACCGGGATCTGATCAGGACACTGGAACAGCAGGTAGTGACGGTACAACTGGCTGATGTTGCAGGGGTGTGGCGACGTCGGTGCGGTGGGGCGTGCCCACGTGAAACGCCGTCTCACCCGATGGGACGCACATATTCGAGCTGCGCCGCACGATCATGCGCAGCAGTATGTGCATGCTGACTGGACGGACGGGGAGGCTCTCGGTGACGTCGGCACCGTGGAACGCATGTCGCGAATGGTCGATCACCATGGTTCGCCGCCTGCTGGCAACTGAATTGAACAGTGAGACGAATAGGTCTCACAGTACCACGCCCTCCTCGCCACTGGACCGGGTCGGACAGGAAAACTTCTCCGTCGCCGCACGCCTGCTCCCACCGTCGTTCCGACGGCACCTGCTGGCGATCTACGTCTACGCCCGTCTCGTCGACGACATCGGCGACGAGGCGATCGGCAACCGGATCACCTTGCTGGACAAGGTGTCCCGCGATCTTGATCATATCTACGACGGACACGAGCCGGCACACGGGATGCTGTCGGAGATCGCGGCGACCATTCGCGCATGTCACATCCCGCGCGCACCGCTGGACGCGCTGATCGCGGCGAATCGTCAGGACCAGTACGTCCATCGCTACACGACCTACGACGAACTCGTCGCTTACTGCGACCTCTCCGCCAATCCGGTCGGCCAACTCGTGCTGTACGTGTTCGGCGCGGCCACGCCGGACCGGATCGCGCTGTCCGACAAGGTGTGCACCGCGCTGCAGATCCTCGAGCACTGCCAGGACGTCGCCGAGGACCTCGAACGCGGTCGCGTCTACATGCCCTCCAACGACCTCGAACGGTTCGGCGTGTCGGACACGGAACTCAAGGCGCCGGCCGCATCCACCGCTGTCCGGGCGGTGCTCGCATTCGAAACCCAACGGGCGCTGAGACTGTTGGACGAAGGCGTTCCATTGGTCGGACGCCTGCACGGCTGGGCACGCCTGGCCGTCGCCGGCTACCTGGCCGGCGGCTACGCCACGGCGAAAGCCATCGCCGACGCCGACTACGACGTCCTGGCTACCACGCCACGGCCGAACAAGGCCGACACCCTCCGCTACTGGATCCCGTTGCTGCGAGGCCGTCGATGAACGTCACTGCGGCATACGACGAGTGCGAGCGGATCACCACCGCGCAGGCTCGCAACTTCTCGTACGGCATCAAACTCCTGCCGCCGCCCAAACGCCGCGCGCTGTCCGCGGTGTACGCGTTCGCGCGCCGCGTGGACGACATCGGTGACGGCGACGCGCCGGCAACGGAACGGCTGGCCGGCCTGGCCGACGTACGCACGCAACTGAACCGGCTCGACCGGCCCGGAGACGACCCGGTGTTGGTCGCCCTCTCAGATACCGCGTTGCGTGTCGGACTGCCGATCTCCGCTTTCCACGAGCTGATCGACGGGTGTGAGGCCGACGTGCGCGGCACCACGTACGAAACGTTCGCGGACCTGCGGCACTACTGCCGTTGCGTGGCCGGCACCATCGGGCGGCTGTCGCTCGCGGTGTTCGGTAGCACGGACCGGGCGACTGCGGAGCCGCTCGCGGATGCGCTCGGTGTCGGGTTGCAACTGACCAACATCCTGCGCGACCTGCTGGAGGATCGGCGCAACGGCCGGATCTACCTGCCGGCCGAGGACCTGGCCCGGTTCGGCTGCACGCTGGATCTGGACGCGAACGGGCGGTTCACCGACGACGAGGACGCGCTGACCGCGTTGATCGAGTTCGAGGCCGCTCGCGCGCAGGACTGGTACGCCGAGGGTTTCCAGTTGTTGCCCATGCTCGATCGACGCAGCCGGGCGTGTTGTGCCGCGATGTCCGGGATCTACCAACGGTTGCTGGAGCGGTTCATGGCACGGCCGTGGCTCGTGCTGCGCGACCGGGTGTCGTTGCCGGGGTGGGAGAAGGCCGTTGTGGCGGCGCGTTCGCTGGCGGGGGTGGGGTTGTGAGGTCGGTCGTCGTCGTGGGTGGTGGGTTGGCCGGGTTGACGGCGGCCTGTCAGTTGTCGCGTCGTGGGCATCAGGTGACGCTCGTGGAGGCGCGGGCGCGGTTGGGCGGGGCGACGTTCTCGTTCGACCGTGACGGCCTGGCCGTGGACAACGGTCAGCACGTGCTGTTGCGCTGTTACACCGAGTACCGCGCGCTGCTCGACCTCCTGGGCATGGCGCAGCACATCGAGCTGCAGGACCGGTTCCACATTCCGGTCATCACGCGGGACGGACGGCGGGCCGAACTGGCCAGGAACAACCTGCCGGCGCCGCTGCATCTCGGGCGGACGCTGGCCACCTACGCACTGCTGTCCGCTTCGGACCGTGCCCGGGTGCTGTTCGCCGCCGGTCTGCTGCGCACGCTCGATCCGGCCGACGCGTCGCTGGACGAGCGCAGCTTCGGTGACTGGCTGGTGAAACGCGGCCAGCGGCCGGCCGCGATCGACGCGCTGTGGAACCTGATCACGGTGGCCGCGCTGAACACCGATGCGCACAACGCGTCGCTTGCGCTGTGCGCCATGGTGTTCCGCACGGCGCTGCTGGAGCGGGCCGACGCGGCGGACATCGGCGTGCCGACGAAACCGCTGGGCGAACTGCACGGCGACGCGGCCCACCGCTTCCTCACCGCCCACGACGCCCAGATCCTGCTGCACACGCCGGTCCGCGCGATCAAGCCGATCGGTGACGGTTTCGAGGTGTCCGTGGACGGGCAGACGCTGAGTACGGACGCGGTCGTGATCGCGGCACCGCCGGAGGCGACGGCCGATGTGCTGCCGGAGGGTGCGCTGGGCCGGCCGGAACTCCTGCGGCAGTTGGGCGGGGCGCCGATCGTGAACGTGCACGCGGTGTACGACCGGCAGGTCACGCCGGAACCGTTCACCGCGGTCGTGGGTTCGCCCGTGCAGTGGGTGTTCGACCGGACCGCGACGTCCGGATTGGACGCGGGTCAATACCTGGCGGTGTCGTTGTCCGCGGCCGAGCAGTGGATCGACACGTCCGTCGCCGACCTGCGCGCTGTGTTCGTGCCGGAGTTGGCCCGCCTGTTCCCGGCTGCCGCAGACGCGGAGGTCACACGGTTCTTCGTCACCCGCGAGCGGCGGGCGACGTTCCGCCAGGTCCCCGGCAGCGCGCGGTTGCGCCCGGCCGCGCGGACCCGGATCCCGGGTTGTGTTCTTGCCGGCGCGTGGACCGCGACCGGTTGGCCCGACACGATGGAGGGTGCGGTGCGAAGCGGAAACGAAGCGGCGCGAATCGTGGACACGAGGCTGGCCAACCTGGCCCCCAACCAGAAGAGCCTGGCATGACCGCGGTCCTGCCGACACAGGTCACGGCCGCACGGGACCTGGTCGAACCGGCACTGCGGCGGGCCGTCGACGAACTGGCGCCGGCGATGCGCACGATCTCGCGTTACCACTTCGGCTGGGCCGACGAGTTCGGCCGGGACACCGCGGGCGGTGGCGGCAAGGCGTTGCGGCCGGCGTTGACCCTGCTGTCCGCGCAGGCGGCCGGGGCGACCGCCGCGGCGGGTGTGCCGGCGGCGGTCGCGGTCGAGTTGGTGCACAACTTCTCGTTGCTGCACGACGACGTGATGGACAACGACACCGAACGACGGCACCGGCCGACGGCGTGGACCGTGTTCGGTGTCCCGGCGGCGATCCTGGCCGGTGACGCGTTGCTCACGCTGGCCGTGGAAACCGTGCGGACCGGTTACGAGCACACCGGGGGAGCGGTCGTCGGCTGCCTGAACCATGCCGTGCAGGACCTCATCGTCGGGCAGAGTTCGGACGTCGACTTCGAGCGGCGGACCGACGTCACGCTCGGCGAGTGCCTGACGATGGCCGCCGGCAAGACCGGGGCCTTGATGCGGTGTGCCACGTCGATCGGCGCGCTCGCGGTCGGCGCGGACGACACGACGGTGAAACTGTTGGCCCAGTTCGGCGAGCACCTGGGGCTGGCGTTCCAGTTGGTGGACGACCTGCTCGGCATCTGGGGCAGCCCGGACGTCACGGGCAAGCCGGCGCTGGCCGATCTGCGCAGCCGCAAGAAGTCGGTGCCCGTGGTGGCCGCACTGAACTCCGGTACCGAGGCCGCGAGTCGGTTGGCCGAGCTGTACTTCCAGCCGCACCAGCCCGATCAGGTCGACGACGAGGCCGCGCTGATCGCGATGGCCGACCTGGTCGACCGGGCCGGTGCGCGGGCGTGGACGGAGGCCGAGGCGGACCGGCACGTCCAGCAGGCCGAGCGGTGCCTGGCCGAACTGGCCGCGCCGCCGGAGGTGACCGAGGCGTTCCGCGCGACCGCCCTGTTCGTGACGCGGAGGGATCGATGAGCTCAGCTGTCCTGGGGCAGGACACGGTGGTGGACCGGGCGCGGCAGACGATGGTCGCGGCCCGGGACCACCTGCTGTCGTTGCAGGACGACGCCGGCTGGTGGCGCGGCCTGCTCCAGACGAACGTCACGATGGACGCGGAAGACCTGATGCTACGGCAGTTCCTCGGCATCCGGGACGCCGAGCAGACGGAGCAGGCGGCCCGCTGGATCCGGTCCGAGCAACGCGCGGACGGTACGTGGGCGAACTTCCACGACGGACCGGCCGACCTGTCCACGACGATCGAGGCGTACGTGGCCCTCCGGCTGGCCGGCGACGAGCCGGACGCCGAGCACATGCGGACGGCCCGCGAGTTCGTGCTGAGCCGGGGCGGCCTGGAGCAGGCGCGGGTGTTCACCCGGTTGTGGCTGGCGTTGTTCGGCGAATGGTCGTGGGACGACCTGCCGATCATGCCGCCGGAGCTGATCTTCCTGCCGTCCTGGTTCCCGCTCAACATCTACGACTGGGGCTGCTGGGCACGGCAGACCGTGGTGGCGTTGACGATCGTCAACGCGATCCGGCCGGTCCGGCCGCTCGGCGTGACGATCGACGAACTGCGCAGCGGCAAGCCGCGCCGTTCGACGACGAAGACGCTGTCGGTGGGCGGGTTCTTCGAGCAGTTCGACAAGCTGCTGCACCGTTACCAGCGGCTGCCGGTGAAACCGTTCCGGAAGCTCGCGATGCGACAGGCCGCCGAGTGGATCGTCGCGCACCAGGAGTCCGACGGCGGGTGGGGTGGCATCCAGCCGCCGTGGGTGTACTCGATCATGGCGCTGCACCTGATGGGCTACCAACTCGACCACCCGGTGCTAGCAAAGGCGATCGCGGGGCTCGACGGGTTCACCGTCCACCAGGAGACCGAGAACGGCACGATTCGGTGGTTCGAGGCGTGCCAGTCACCGGTGTGGGACACGTGCCTCGCGGTGACGGGCCTGCTCGACGCGGGGGTCGCCCAAGATCACCCGGCGATCGAGAAGGCCGTGGACTGGATGCTCGGCGAGGAGATCACGGTCACGGGCGACTGGTCGGTGCGCCGGCCGGGCGTGGCGCCGGGCGGCTGGGCGTTCGAGTTCGCCAACGACGGCTATCCCGACACCGACGACACGGCCGAGGTCGTGCTCGCGTTGCGGCGCGTCGACCGGCCGGGGATGCGGCCGGCCGTGGATCGGGGCGTGCGCTGGCTGATCGGGATGCAGTCGAAGGACGGCGGGTGGGGCGCGTTCGACGCGGACAACACCCAGGACCTGATCCTGAAGCTGCCCTTCTGCGACTTCGGCGCCGTCATCGACCCGCCGTCGGCCGATGTCACGGCGCACGTGGTGGAGGCGTTCGCGGCTGACGGGCTCGCGGACAGCACGCCGGCGCGTCGGGGTGTGCGTTGGCTGCTGGACGCGCAGGAACCGGACGGGTCGTGGTTCGGCCGGTGGGGCGCGAATTACGTCTACGGCACGGGTGGCGTGGTGCCGGCGCTGATCGCGGCCGGTGTGCCGGCGTCCGACCTGTCGATCCGGCGTGCCGTGCGGTGGCTGCGGCAGCACCAGAACGCGGACGGCGGCTGGGGCGAGGACCTGCGGTCCTATGTGGACGACACGTGGCGCGGGAAGGGCGTCTCGACGGCGTCACAGACGGCGTGGGCGCTGCTGGCCCTGCTGGCGGCGGGGGAGCGGGACGACGACGCGGTCCGACGGGGTGTGACGTTCCTGGCCGACACGCAACGACCCGACGGCACGTGGGACGAGCCGTACTTCACCGGCACCGGCTTCCCCGGCGACTTCTACATCAACTATCACCTTTACCGGCTGGTGTTTCCGCTGTCCGCGCTCGGCCGGTTCCTGGAAGCAGCGCATGATCATGCCTGACCTGGTGGTGGCGGCTCCGCTGCGGCTGGAGGCCGTGGCACTGCGCCGTGGCCTGCCGGCCGACGTGGTCGTGCGCACCGGCATGGGACCGGCGCGGTCCCGGCGTTCCGCGAAGGCGTTGCGGGCGCGCAATCCCGCGGCTTTCGCGGTCGCGGGCGTGTGCGGCGCGTTGACCGACGAACTCGCGCCCGGCGATGTCGTGGTGGCCAGCGAGGTGCGGTCGGCGGAGGGTGTCGTGGCGTGTCCGTCGGCGCCGTTGCTGGCCGGAGCGTTGCGGGCGCTCGGGTTGACCGTGCGGGTCGGGCCGATCGTGTCGACGGATCACGTCGTGCACAACCCGGAACGGGCCGAACTGGCCGCGTCGGGTGCGATCGCCGTCGACATGGAGTCCGCGATGCTGGCGGCGGCCACGGACGGCCCGTTCGCGGTGGTGCGGGTCGTGGTCGACACGCCGAGCCAGCCGCTGCTGCGCCCGGCCACGATGCGCGCAGGGCCCATTGCGCTCGGCGTGTTGGCTCGCGTCGGGCCGGCGCTGTTGGCGTGGGGTGCGGCGGTCGCCGACCGACAGGTCCTGCTGGCCGGTCCCAGGTCGTTCTGCGCCGGCGTAGAGCGGGCGATCGACATCGTGGAACGCCTGCTGGACACCAAGCCGCACCCGATCTACGTGCGCAAGCAGATCGTGCACAACGCGATCGTGGTGCGGGATCTGGAACAGCGTGGCGCGGTGTTCGTCGAGGAACTGGACGAGGTGCCGGCCGGCGCCACGGTGGTGTTCTCCGCGCACGGCGTCGCGCCGAGCGTGCGGCAGGAAGCGGTACGGCGCGAACTGGATGTCGTCGACGCGACGTGTCCGCTGGTCGGCAAGGTGCACCACGAGGCGCGGCGATTCGCCCGGCGGGGCGACACGATCCTGTTCATCGGGCACGCCGGCCACGAGGAGACCGAGGGCACGCTCGGCGAGGAACCGGAACACACCATCCTGGTCGAGGACGAGTCCGAAGTGGACTCGATCGAGGTGCCGGACCCACGCAAGGTCAGCTACCTCATGCAGACCACGCTCGCCGTGGACGAGGCCGACGGCATCGTCGCCGCGCTGCGCAAGCGTTTCCCCGAGATGCACGGCCCCAGCTCGGACGACATCTGCTACGCCACCACCAACCGCCAGCAGGCGGTCCGCGCGGTGGCCTGCGATGCCGAGCTGGTCATCGTCGTGGGCTCGACGAACTCGTCGAACTCACGGCGCCTGGTCGAGGTCGCCCGGCGCGAGGGAGCGCGGGCGTATCTCGTCGACGACGTCGGTGAGGTCGAGCTCGACTGGCTCGCCGGCGTCACCACGATCGGCGTGTCCGCCGGGGCGTCCGCCCCGCCCGAACTCGTCAGCGAGTTGGTCGCCGCCATCGGCGGACTCGGCCGGCTCGACATCACAGAGCGGTCGGTCACCACGGAGACCGTGCGGTTCACACTCCCCAAGGAGGTGCGTCACTGATGCCGGTGCCCTTTCGGCAGGCCGTTCGGGTCGGCGCGTATGTCGCCAAGCAGAAGGTCCTGCGCCGCAAGAAGTTCCCGTTGGTCGTCGAGTTGGAGCCGTTGTTCGCGTGCAACCTGGCGTGCGCCGGCTGTGGCAAGATCCAGCATCCGCACGACGTGTTGAAGCGGCGGATGCCGGTCGAGCAGGCGGTCGGCGCGATCATGGAGTCCGGCGCGCCGATGGTGTCGATCGCGGGCGGCGAGCCGCTGATGCACCCGCAGATCGACCAGATCGTCGCCGAACTGGTGAAGCGCAAGAAGTTCGTCGTGCTGTGCACCAACGCGCTGCTGGTGCGCAAGCGCATCGACAAGTTCAACTTCAAGCCGTCGCCGTACTTCCAGTGGGCCATCCACGTCGACGGCCTGCGTGAGCGGCACGACGAGTCGGTGAACCAGGAAGGCGTCTTCGACGAGGCGATGGCGGCGATCAAGGAGCTGAAGGGCCGCGGGTTCCGTGTCACCACGAACTCGACGTTCTTCAGCAGCGACTCGCCGCAGTCCATCATCGATGTGCTGAACTTCCTCAACGACGACGCCGAGGTCGACGAGATGATGATCTCACCGGCCTACGCGTACGAGAAGGCGCCGGACCAGGACCACTTCCTCGGCGTCCAGGAGACGCGCGAGCTGTTCCGCAAGGTGTTCGCGGACGGCAGGCGCAAGAAGTGGCGGCTCTCGCACTCGCCGCTGTTCCTGGACTTCCTCGAGGGCAAGGTCGACTTCCAGTGCACGGCGTGGGGAATCCCGTCGTACTCGCTGTTCGGCTGGCAGAAGCCGTGCTACCTGATGAGCGACGGGTACGTGCAGACGTACAAGGAGCTCATCGAGACGACGGACTGGGACAAATATGGGCGTGGCAAGGACCCGCGCTGCAACAACTGCATGGCCCACTGCGGTTACGAGCCCAGCGCCGTGCTCGCCACGATGAGCAGTCTCAAGGAATCCATCCGCGCGATGCGCGAACAGTGAGCTAACCGAAACGACGCTGTAGGAACTGTGTGAGTCCCGGCGCGACACCGTGCAGTCGCGCCGGGAAGCGCAGCCACGCCGGTACGAACACCTCGGACTTGTTGCGGCGCACCGCATCCAGCAGGGCCACCGCGACCGAATCCGCGGATACCGGTTTCGGCCGTTGCCGAACGTAGGCGCCACGCCGGGCGAAGAATGGCGTGTCCACGACGCCGGGGAGCACGGTGGTCACGCCGATCTCGCGGTGGGCCAGGCGAACACTGTCCGCGAACGTGCGTAGTCCCGCCTTGGTTGCCGCGTAGACGGCCTCGTCGGCCACGCCGAGACAGCCGGCGATCGACGACACCAGCACCAGATGTCCGTGCCCTCGCGCGACCATCCCCGGTACCAGCAGCCGTGCCAGGCTCAGGTGGGCGGTCAGGTTCACGGTGACCATCTCCGCGATCCCGTCCGGCGTCATCCCGTCCAACGAGCCGGCCCAGCCGAAACCCGCGTTGCACACCAACAGGTCGACGTCGCCGGCCCAGTCGGCGATCCGCGTCGGCGCGTCGGCATCGCGAAGGTCGACGGCGAGGTACGTGCCGTCGGTCTCGGTCGCCAGCGCTTCGAGTGCCTTCTCGTCCCGGCCGACCAGCAAGGGACTGCTCAAACGTCGGGCGGTTGCCGCGCCGATGCCGGACGACGCCCCGGTGACCAGCGCTCTCATCCGGTTACGTCCTGCGGCCGGGCCGGTGCCTTTTCGTCCTGGGCGACCTGCGGTGCGCCGTGCGCGAGCAGCCACACGCCGGCCGCGAGCGTGATCAGCGCGAGCACCTGGCCGATCACCGGACCCACGCCGGGTTGCAGGCGCTCGTCCAGCCACAGCACGCCGACGCCGATGCCGACCAGCGGATCGGTCACCGTGATCACGGCCAGTGCCGGTGCCATCGCCCGGTTGGACTGATACGCGTTCTGGTTCAGGATGAAACCGGCCGGGCCGATCACGAGCACCGCGTACAACGGCCAACTGCCCAGCAGCCCCGCGATCCCGTAGGTCTGCACGAGCCCCAATGCCAGCTTCGCGACACCGGCCGTCACGCCGTACAGCACGCCGGCACCGCCGGCCAGCGCGAACGTCCGCGCGTCACCGTGGTAACGGCCCGCGATGGTCAGCAGGATCGCCAGCAGCACCGCGAGACCGACCGCCAGTGGTAGCGCCTGCCCGAACGAGAGCCATTCGACCCCACCGGTGGGCCGCGCCAGCAGGAGGAACGCCGCCAGGCCGCCGGCGGCCATGCTCGCGCCCAGCACCACGCTCCCGGCCGGTGCCTGGCGCGCCATCAT
>Ga0070714_100000966_pt1 | contig 20526 bp, 17 predicted proteins | sample LARL83metaG_FD_65450 | JGI IMG/M metagenome (GOLD analysis project Ga0070714, IMG submission 65450) | Corn, switchgrass and miscanthus rhizosphere microbial communities from Kellogg Biological Station, Michigan, USA - LAR L8-3 metaG | ecosystem: Host-associated > Plants > Roots > Rhizosphere ... | reverse complement strand
ACACGGACGCCGACAACCTCCATCCGCCGCACTGGAGCTCCGTCCTCGCACGTGCTCAGCGGCGCCCGGTGTCTCTTTGTTAGAAGGCTCCGGACCGCTAAGCGAACTGAACCACTCTTCCTGCCAAACTACACCGCTATCGCCCGGATGCCGAGCGCAGGCCCGGGGCTTCCCGGGACTCTCCGGGTTGTGTACCCGGATGCGGCGGCTGTGATGCAAGCCCGGCCTCGGCGAGTCCGTCTTCGACCAGCGTGGCGTGCAGCCGGGCGATGTGGCCCGCGATGTCGTGCGCCGCTTGCAGTGCGGGCTCGCGGCTGCCCTTCTGCCTGGCCAGCGGCGCAACCGCCTGCTCGACCAGGGCGGTTTCCCGCTCGGCGGCGGCCTTGATGGCCCGCAGGTGGCGCGGCTGTATGCCGTGGGCGCCGAGGTGCACCGCCGACCGCAGCACGGAAAGCGGCTGAGCGCCGTAGGACCTGGCCCGGCGGATGAGGCCGTAGTCCTCCAGCTCGGCGAGCAGCTCCTCGGCGGCGCCCGCGGCGGCCAGCAGCTCGCTCCTGGTCATCGCCAGCGGGGGCATGGCGCCGGCGGCGCCGGCGGAACCGTTCGTCCCGTCCAGCGCGTCGAGGCGTTCCTTGATGACCCGCAGCGGCAGGTACTCGTCACGCTGCGCGGTCAAGATGAAGCGCAGCCGGGTGATGTCGGCGGTGGTGAACCGGCGGTAGCCCGAGTTGGCGCGCAGCGGGGTGATCAGGCCCTCCGCCTCAAGGAAGCGGATCTTGGACGGGCTGACGTCGGGGAATTCCGCGCTGAGCTCGTCGAGCACCTGGCCGATGCTCACGCTGCCCCTGGTGGCAGTGTTTCTGGAGCTAGCACCGCCCCTGGCCGGGGCACCGCTCAGATGGGGCGGCTGGTGCCCCCCGGTCATACGTAGTCCTGCGCTCCAAGGCCGCGGCGCCGGCCGACCTCGGGACTGTGGGCCATGAACAGCAGCCGGAACTTGCCGATCTGAACCTCATCGCCCCCGTACAACTCGGCCTCCTCGATCCGTTCCCGGTTCACGTAAGTGCCGTTCAGGCTACCAACGTCACGGACGGTGAAGCGGTCGCCATGCCGGTAGAACTCGGCGTGCCTGCGGGAGACGGTCACGTCGTCGAGGAAGATGTCGCTGTCCGGGTGCCGCCCGGCGGACGTGAAGTCGTGGTCGAGCAGGAACCTGCTGCCCGCGTTCGGCCCGCGCAGGACGACAAGCAGCGCCGTTCCCGGTGGGAGGGTGTCCGCCGCTGAGTAGTCGGGCGACGGCTCCTCGTAGGACTCGGGCTGGTCGGTCGTGAGGATCGAGGTGGTTTCGCCGCCGCGCTCGCCGGGGATGGCACTGAACGAGCCGGTGTTGGTGTTGCGCTGCATGAGCGGGGCACCGCAGTTGGAGCAGTACCGGGCCCGCTCCGGGTTCGGCCGACCGCACCGCCCACAGTACATACCAGCCATGGCTTCGCCCGGCCTCCCCTCTCGCTCAATAGCGGGCTCGTTCAGCAACGCGTCAGGCGATGCTGCCAACGGTACCCGCGCCGAGGGCTCTGGGTCTACGCGCCACGCAAACAGGCGGCGCAGGGCCCCCATTGGCGTGCCGTTAGATCCCTGCCGTCTCCGCCACACAGCGCTTCACCTCCGGGTCACGCGCACGGCGCATGCTCGCGGTGCCGGTGGCCGTCCCGCACCGCGAAATGGTACGTCTGCGTAAGTAACACAGAATACCCCACAGCGCATCCCGAATCCGCCCGACTGACCATTGACCTGGGCAAAAGGATTACTGAACCGTATTACTGACCGGTACCTACTGCTCAGCGTCCTCCACCACCGCGCCCCACTCATCGAGCAGCAGCTGCGCGGAGTCGGCGTCGCCGCCCTCCGCCCACAGGTGCGTGACCGCGTCCGCCGGGTCGGGCAGCACGAGCACCCAGCCGCGCTCGGCGTCGACGATCCGCACGCCGTCGGTGGTGTCGACCGGCAAGGCGGCGGCCGCCTCCATCACGGTGCGCATCACCGAGCCCTTGGCCGCCCACGGGGTCGGCACCGAGCGCCGCATCAGGTGGGCCTGCGGGATCCGCGCGTCGATCTGCGACAGCGTCAGCCGGGTCCGCGCCACCAGGCCGAGCAGCCGGACGAAGGCCGCGATGCCGTCCACCGTCCGGCCGAACTCGGGGACGACGAACCCGCCGCGCCCGTCCGCCGCGAAGATCACGTCGTCGGCCGCGGCGGCGGTGGTCAGCGCGTCCCGCGAGGTCGGCGTCCAGGTGACCTGCACGCCGTGGAACCGGCACACCTGCTCGGCCACCCGGGTGGTGGTCACCGGCAGCGCGACCCGGCCGTGCCGCAGCTCAGCGGCCACCAGGTCGAGCACGACGAGCAGCGCCCGCTCGTCACTGACCAGCGCGCCTTTCTCATCGACCAGGTGGATCCGCTCGCCGACCGGGTCGAACCGGACGCCGAACGCCGCCCGCGAGGACGAGACGACCTCCGCGAGCCGCTGCATCCCCGCCCGGTCCTGCGCCACCGTCTGAGTGGGCGTGACCTCATCCAGCCGGTTGTTGAGCGTGTGCACGTCGACGCCGAGCCCGCCGAGCAGCGTGGGCAGCACGAGGGACACGGTGCCGCCCGCGCAGTCCGCGACCACCTTGAGGGCGGCCGAGTTCACCCCGTCAAGGTTCACGCAGCGCAGCAGCTCGTGCGTGTACAGCTCGACGACGCGGGGCGGGTAGGACAGCTCGGCGATCTCGCCGGGGAACGCGCGGCGGAACTCCTGCCGGGAGAACACCCGCTCGAGCTTGCGCTGCGCGCCCTGGGACAGCTCGGCGCCGCGCTCGTCGAGGAAGATGATGTCGACCGACTGGGTGTCGCCCGGCGATGTGCGCAGCACGATGCCGCCGCTGTACTTGCGCCGCGCGGTCTCGAACCGCGCGACCGGCAGCGGCAGCGCCTCCAGGTCCATCACGTTGATCGCGGAGGCGTTCAGCGCGCTCTGCACGGCGCGCTTGAGCGTGCGCGCCGCCCGGGACACGTCGCGTGACGTGGTGACCGTGGAGCCCTTGCGCAGCGTGGTCGCGTACGCGGAGGCCAGCCGGACGGCCAGTTCCGGGGTCACCTCGACGTTGATGAGCCCGGACACGCCGCGCTCGCCGAACAGCGTCCGCTGGCCGCGCGACTCCCAGATCACCGAGTTGTTGACCACCGCGCCCGCCTCGATGGTCTTGAACGGGTAGACCTTCACCCCGGCGGAGATGTACGCGTCGGGCTCGATCACGCACTCGTCGCCGATAACGGCGGTCTCCTCGACCCGCGCCCGGCGCATCACGTCGGTGTTCTTGCCGACCACGCAGCCGCGCAGGTTCACGCCCTGGCCGACGAACACCCGGTTGTGCACCACCGCGCGGTGGATGAAGGCGCCTTCCTTGACTACCACGTTGGCGCCGATCACGCTGAACTCGCGCAGCGTCGCGCCCGCCTCGATCTTGGCGTACTCGCCGACGCAGAGCGGCCCCTTCAGCAGCGCGTCCGGGTCGACCTCGGCTCCCTCCGCCACCCACACGCCCGGGGACAGCTCGAACCCGGCGATGTCGACGGCGACCTTGCGGTTCAGCACGTCGGCCTGGGCCTTGAGGTAGGACTCGAGCGTGCCCACGTCCTCCCAGTAGCGGTCGGACACGTAACCGAAGATCGGCGCGTTGCGCTTGAGCAGCTTCGGGAACACGTCGTGCGACCAGTCCACCGACTCCTTCGCCGACACCTCGGCGAGCACTTCGGGCTCCATGATGTACACGCCGGTGTTCACCGTGTCGGAGAACACCTGCCCCCAGGTGGGCTTCTCGAGGAACCGCTGGATCCGCCCGTCCTCGTCGGCGATGACGATGCCGAACTCCAGCGGGTCGGGCACCCGGGTGAGCCCGACGGTGACGAGCGCGCCGTTGTCCCGGTGGAACTTGACCATCTCGGTCAGGTCCATGTCGGTCAGCGCGTCGCCGGAGATGACGAGAAAGGGCTCGTCGCGCAGCTCGTCCTCGGCGTTCTTCACCGAGCCCGCGGTGCCGAGCGGTGTTTCCTCGGTGGCGTACTGCAGCGACATGCCGACGTCCTCGCCGTCGCCGAAGTAGTTGCGCACGAGCGCCGCGAGGAACTGGACGGTGACCACGGTCTCCGTGAACCCGTGCCGCTTGAGCAGCCGCAGCACGTGCTCCATGATCGGCCGGTTCACCACCGGCAGCAGCGGCTTGGGCTGGTTGGCGGTCATGGGGCGGAGCCTGGTGCCCTCTCCGCCCGCCATCACGACGGCCTTCACGAAGGACGCGCCTCCTTCACCAGGTCCCTGATCTGCGTGAGGTAGAGCAGCGCCGCCCACCAGTAGAGCGCGACGCCCCAGACCGCGAAGGCCCAGCCGATAATCCGCACCGCCTCCGACACGTCGCCGCCGTGCGCGCCGAGGAACAGCAGCGGGAAGGCGTACATCAGGCACAGGGTGGCCGCCTTGCCCACGAAGCTGACCTGCAGCGCCCCGTACTCGGTGCGCTGCCGCAGCACGAGCAGCGCGAGCGCCACGAATATCTCCCTGGCCGCGATCGCGCCGAACAGCCACCAGGGGATGATCCCGCGCACCCCGAGCGCGATGACCGTGGCCGCGATGTACAGCCGGTCCGCGGCCGGGTCGAGCAGCTGCCCGAGCCTGCTCGTCTGGTTGAGCATCCGTGCCAGCTTGCCGTCGAGCCAGTCGCTAAACCCGGCGAAGCCGAGCAGGGCCGCGGCGATAACGTCGGCGGTGGCCGTCCGCGGCCCGAGGACCAGCCACAAGAACACGGGAACGCCGGCTAGCCGGGCGGCGCTCAGCGCGTTCGGCCAGGTAACAATCCGGTCTCCCACGCCTGCGATGGTATTCGAGCCGTGGCGGCCTGCCGACCGGGGGTGGCCGGGCCCGCCGGCACTTCGCGCTGAAACGTTCACTCCTACCGCTCGGTAGCTATCCTCTTCCGTGCGATGTCGTCTCTCGCTCCGCAAGATTCACGCAGCCGAAACCTGACGGCCCACGGCGGCCGGCGGACGGTGACCGTTCGCCGCTGGAAAAAACTTTAGGTTACCTTTAGGTAACCGGAACGGTAGCATGCTTCGCCGGTCACTCGGGGTCCGCCGCGGCGGGGGCGGCCGGACCGGGCCGGCGGGCGGCCGAGAGCGGCAGCCGGGCGGCCCGCGCGCGGCCCGGGCCGCCGCGGCGGCAGCCGGTAAGATCGCCCGGGTCACGTCGTCGAGTCCCCTGGACGCTTCCATGAGCACACCACGCGAGCTGGCCGACCGTTTCCACGAGCGGTGGCTGCGGGTCCACCCGTTCACCGCGACGATGTACGGCATCCCCGGCTACGACGACCTGATGCCCGATGACAGCGAGGAAGGCCAGCAGGCCTGGCGGTCCGAGGCCGGGCAGTTCCTCAGCGAGGCGGCCGCGGTCGACCGCGGCCCCCTCAGCGTGGCCGACGCGGTGACCCTCGACTGCATGACGGAGGCGGCGCAGCAGGAGGTGGCCAGCGTCGACCTGGCCGCCGACGAGCACACCGTGACGCCCATGCACTACGCGGGCGCGCCGGTGTTCCTCGCGGTGGCGGCGCGCACGGTCCTCCTCGACGAGGCCGCCGCGGAGGCCTACCTGAGCAGGCTGCGGCGCAGCGGCGCCTGGCTCGACCAGGTCACCGAGCGGCTGCGGGCGGGCGCCGCCCGCGGGCGGCTGCCGGTGGCGCCGCTCGCGGAGCAGGCCATCGGCTGGGCGCAGCGGCTGCTGGCCGCCCCGGATGACAGCCCGCTGCTCGCGCCGCGGCCCCCGCAGGGCTGGGACCGCGCGACGGCCTGGGAAGCGGACCGCCGGGCGGCGGTGACGGACGTGGCCTACCCGGCGCTTGCCCGGTGGACGGACGCGGTCAGGGAACTGCTGCCGCTTTCCCGGCCTGGCGAGCACGCGGGGCTGCACTGGCTGCCAGGCGGCGACGCCGACTACGCGCTCGCCATCAGGATCTACACCACGCTGCCGCTGTCCGCGCAGGAGCTGCACCAGACGGGTCTCGGGCACGTGGAGATGCTCGAGGCGCGGGCGGTAGAGCTCGGCCGGGGGCTTGGACTGTCCGGTATCGCCGAGGTCATGGCCGCGATCAGGGGGGCGGCCGGGCAGATCACCCCGGATGAGGCAGTCGCCCGGGCGCTGACCGCCGTGCGGCGGGCCGAGGAACGCGCACCCGAGTTCTTCCCCGCGCCGCTCCCCCCGCCGTGCGCGGTGACGCCCATGCCCGACGTGGTGGCCCTGGCCGGGGCGGCGCCGCACTACACGCCGCCGCGGCTGGACGGCGGGCGGCCGGGAACGTTCTGGTTCAACACCAAGCTGCCCACCGCGGGCACCGGCTGGGACATCGACGTAGTGGCCTTCCACGAGGCGGTGCCCGGCCATCACCTCCAGCTGTCCCGGCTTCAGCTGCTCGACGCGCTGCCCGCGCTGCAGCGCCAGCGCAGCCTGCCGGTGTTCTCCGAGGGCTGGGGCCTGTACGCCGAGCAGCTCGCCGAGGAGGCCGGCCTGTACACCGACGACCGCGGCCTGCTCGGCGCGGTCTGCGCGTCGCTGATGCGCGCCGTCCGCCTGGTGGTGGACACCGGGCTGCACGCGTTCGGCTGGAGCCGCGAGCGGGCCGCGGCGTACGCGGTGGAGCACGTGCCCATGCCGCCGGAGTTCATGGCGGCGGAGATCGACCGGTACATCGTCATGCCCGGCCAGGCGCTCGCCTACCTGACCGGGAAGCTGGAGATCGAGCGCCTGCGGGATGACGCCCGCCGCCGCCTCGGCCCCGCGTTCTCGCTGCCCGCCTTCCACGCCGCCGTCCTCGACCATGGCTCGCTCCCGATGCCGACGCTGTCCCGCAGCATCGCGGCCTGGCTGGACGCGCAGTCCCCGGCCGGCGCCGGCGCCGCGGCGGGCAGCGCCGCGGACGGCTAACCCGCCCGGGCGGTACCTCACCGGCCGCGCCTCAGCAGTTAGCCATCAGCTTCGTCGGCACACCGGCGCACGTGATGAGGCCGTCCGACTGATTCGCCGCGACATATTGCAGCAGGTACTGGTAGAAGCTCCTGGCTAGCGCCGACGGGTGCGGTGGCATGTACAGGGTGGCCACGGTCGCGAAATCATACGAGCCGTTGCGAACGTTCGCCGGCGTGGGCGCGATGCCGTCGACGCTGAGCACGGAAGCGTCGGGGTAGCCAGCGGGATGCCCGTTTGATTCCTGGTCAACCTCCGCGTAACCGATCGCGTTGCGCGTTCCGTTCACGAAACCCAGAAGGTCCGCATTGCTGAATGCAGTGCAGGCGGCACTCCCCGCCGGGGGCGGGCAGCCGTTACCGGAAACTTGCGGCGCTGGTCCTTGGTTGCGGAGGAAGCCCAGGAGGGTGACCCGGGTTCCCGTGCCAGCCTGGCGGCCGACCGCGACCTTGCCCGGCTCGCCGCCCTGCAGGAAGAGCCGCTTCAGCTCACTGCTGCTGACGTCCGCTCCGGAGTAGAGCCCGGTATGCGCGACCACGGAGAAAATGAGCACGCCCAGCGGGTCGGGCGTCAGGAACGGGGCGCTGGAGGTCTGCCCGTTGAACATGGCGATCATTGACCCGGAATGCGCGGGGTTACTCTGCACTTCCGCGTTCACCGTCGCCGCGGCGTAGGCGCTGTCTACACCTTTACCGCCGACGTTGCCGTAGACCACATTGATGGTCGCGTGGCAGTGCCGCGTGTAAATGCCAGCCGCGGCCTTCACGAGCGGGCCGAACGTGGAAGAGCCGAGAAGCTCGATCGAACCCGGGGCGCAGGCAATGACGGTGGCGGCGGTCGCCGTCTGCTGCGTGGTCGGCTGGGCCGGATTCGTTACGAGCGGCGGCTTATTGCTCCCGCCGTGATCCGGCGACCCCAGGAGGACGGCCAGCATGGCGGCAACCGCGACCACGGCGCCCCCGCCAGCGAGAACACCGCGTTTGCGCGCGAAGTGCCGGATGCCCGGGGCCGGGCCCGGGACCGGGGCCGGGGCCGGGGCCGGGACCGGGACCGGGACCGGGGCCGGGACCGGGACCTGGCTGTGCCGCGGCGATTGCGCGCCCGGGCTGGCCGGGCCCGCAGCCGCGGCCATGCTGTGCGCCTCGGCCCAGTCCAGGGCGCCCGCGTCCGGTTCGGCCGGGATGCCTGGACGCCCGTAGCGGTCCACTTCGGCCGCCAGCTCGGCCGCGCTTGCGGCCGCCGGGTCCTGGTTCTGGCGGAAGCCCTGGTTGTACTGCCCGCACCAGGTGCACGGCCACGGCGTGTGAAATCCCTGCAGGCCGTCGACATAGCTGACCCGGGAGCACGCCGCACAGCGGCGCAGGAAGAAACTGCTCCCGCAGTTGCGGCACTGCCAGTGGCTCTGCGCGGGATCCGACTCGCCGGATGTCCCGCACGCCGGGCACGGCACCCGCGTAAATTCGTCGCCCATGTCCGAATGCTGGCACGCGCGTGGTGACGGCAGGCTCGAGCGGAAGAGCCCGTAAGCGCGCCGTAACGTTGGGTCACGGGTATCAATATTTCTTAACACACGCTTATCAATATTTCTTAATGAAGGCTCGCCTCGCGCCGCGGAGCGGCGGATTCGGCAAGGAGCGCCGCCGGCGTGGTCAGCCGCCGACGTGGGTGGCCTCCTTGAGTATCGTGACCAGCGTCGCCACCGCCTCGGCGGCGTCCGGGCCGTCGGCGGAGACGGTGACCTGCTGGCCGCTTGTCGCGCCGAGGCCCATCACCCCGAGAACGCTCTTGGCGTCGGTCGTCTTCACCCCGGTCGTCACCGACACCGTGGCGGCGAACCGGCCGGCCGCGACCGCCAGGGCCCCGGCCGGGCGGGCGTGCAGGTCGCCTTCCAGCGTGATCGACTCAGAGCTTGCGGGCATGCCACGCCTCCTCCGCGGCCTTGGCGACCGCCCTCAGGTCCGCTCCCGCGGCGGCGGTCACCGTCGCCGCCACCGCGCCTTCCACGAACGGCGCGTCCGCCAGCACGACGTGCGGGCCGCGCAGGCCCTCGAGCATGGCCAGCACCGTCAGCACCGCGCTGCCCAGGTCGGGCAGTACGAGCACGCCCGCGCCCGACTCGGCGGCGGCGAGCGCCCGTTCGACCTTCTCCGCGCTCGTGCCGAGCCCGCCGTCCTCGGTACCGCCCGCGGGGATTACCCGGACGGTACCGCCGCCGACCTGGCCGGCCAGGTCGGCCGCGCCCTCGGCGAGCCGGGCGCTATGCGACACGAGCACGATTCCTACCTGTGGCCCTACCTGTGACATGACCTATCCTGAATGATGTTCGGCAGTGTCGAATCTGACCGGGCCGACGGCGAGCCGGCTGACCGCGAGCCAACTGAACGCGAGCCAACTGAACGCGAGGGAGTGCGATGATCCAGTCGGTGCAGCGCGCGGCGCAGATCCTCGGCGTGCTCGGCTCCGGCACCCCGCGCCTCGGCGTCACCGAGATCGCCGAGCGCCTCGGCCTCGCCAAGCCGACGGTGCACGGGCTGCTGCGCACCCTGGAGGCCAACGAGCTTGTCGCCCAGGACCCGGAGACCGGCAAGTACAGCCTCGGCCCCGGTGTGCTCCAGCTCGGCAACGCCTACCTTGACGGCTCCGACCTGCGGGTCAGGTCGCTGCGCTGGGCCGAGTCGCTGGCCCGGCAGGCGGCGGAGGCGGTCTGGGTGGCGACGCTGTCCGGCAGCCGGGTGATCGTGCTGCACCACGTGTTCCGCCCGGACGACACCGTGCAGATCCTCGAGGTCGGTGCCGCGATCCCCTGGCACGCTTGCGCGCTCGGCCACGCGATCGTGGCGAGCCTGCCTGCCTCGCAGCGCGCCGCCGCCCTCGCGGCCGACCTGGCGCCGCTGACCGGCCGCACCAAGACCACCAGGCAGGCGCTCACCCGGGTGCTCACCCAGGTGCGCGCCGCGGGCTACGCGGTGGAGGACGAGGAGGCCACCGTCGGTGACGCGGGCATCGCCGCCCCGATCCTCGGCCGGGACGACGTGGTGGCGGGCGCGATCGGCGTGGTCGGCGCGGCCGGCCGGCTGCTCGCCGCCGGCACCCGCGACGACCTGGCGCGGGCCGTGGTCACCACGGCCCGGGCCATCTCCCGCGACCTCGGGGCCGGCCGCGGCGGCGTCGCCCTGTCGGCCCTGTGATCGTGAACTGACCGGCGCGAAGTCGCCGCCCGTGGCGGTGCCAGGTGCGGAGTCAGCCAGGCCCGGTGTGAAGTCAGCCAGCATGAGGGCTCGCCGCCCTTCCTGACCGGGCGTCCGCGGCCCCGGGCGCGGTGCCCGCGCTCCCGGTCGCCGTACCCGCGATCCCGGGCGTTGTATCCCCGGGCACGGACGCGGTGGTCTGGCTGATCCAGCGAGCCACCGCCGGGACCTTGGCCGCGCCGACGCTCACCGTGCGCACGCCGAGTGCGAGCAGCGACGGAAGCACCGCGGGATCGGCGGCCGCGTCGCCGCAGACCGACAGGCCGATACCCGTTTCGCGGGCCGCCCTGACGACGCCGGCGATGGCCGTCAGCACCGCCGGATGCGCCGCGTCCGACGGACGGAGCGCGCAGCGGTCGCGGCCGAGCACGTCCGCCGTCAGGTCGTTCGTGCCGACCGAGAAGAAGTCCACACCGCCGGCGAAGGCGGGCGCGGCCTGCGCGGTGACGGCAAGTTCAACCATCATGCCGAGGGGCGGCGGGTCCACGCCGGCCGACTTGGCGGCCCTGGCCAGCTCGCCCCGGACGAGATCGACCTCCTGCGGGGAGCGGACCATGGGAATCATGACGGACAAGTCGGTGCCCGCGCCCGCCGCCAGGATCGCGGCGAGCTGGGCGGCGAGCGCGCCCGGGGCGTGCAGGAAGGCGGTGAGGCCCTCCGCGCCGGGGAACGGCGGCACCTTGTCGCCGGCGAAGTCGAGCAGCCGCACGACCGCGCGCCGGCCGGCCAGGAGGCGGAAGACGGGTGCCAGCGCCGCCAGGTGGTCGTCACGGGACGGCCAGCCGGAGGCGTGCGTGAACGGGATCTCGGTGCGCAGCAGGCCCACCCCCGCCGCGCCGTTGGCCAGTCCGAGGCGCGTCTCCGCCGCCGAGGCGACGTTGCACAAGATCGTGACGAGTTCCCCGTCGGCGGTCCGCGCCCGACCCGGGACGGCCGCCCGGGCCGCGGTACCCGGTTCCCCGCCGGCGCCGCGCGCCGCCGGGTTTCCGCTCAATGCCCCGGGCCCCGCCTCTGCGGCGGCCATGGCGGCCCGCGTCAGGTCGTCGGCCGAGGGATCGGTCAGGAGCTCTCCGGCGCCGCCGTCCAGCACCGCGGCGCGCCCGCCCGGCCCGGCAAGGACCGCCGGGTCGGCGCCGGCCAGCATCGGCAGGCCGAGGCCGCGGGCGATGATCGCCGCGTGCGAGCTGGCCCCGCCGCCGACGGAGACCGCGCCGACCAATGTCGCTCCGGCCAGGTTCGCGCCGTCGGCGAGCCGGATCAGGTCGGCCGGGTCGACCTCCTGGCGGACCAGGATGAAGGGGCCGTCAGGAGGCGGCGGAGCCGCCGTGCCCGCGAGCCGCGCGGCGACCGCGACCGCGACCTGGCGGACATCCCCGGCGCGCTGCGCGAGGTCGGGGTCGGGCAGCGACTCGAGTACCGACGCCTGGGCTTCCGCGGCCGTGCTGATCGCGGCGCTTGCCGTCGCCAGCGGAATCCGCGCTCCGTCATCGGGATCGGGCCGCCGCCGCGCCTGGCCCGCTGCCAGCCGCCCCGTCTCCGGCCGCCCCGTCTGCGGTTCCGCCTGAGGGCCGGCCAGGGCCGCGAGCGCCGGGCCGGACAACGCCGGGTCGGCGGCGATCAGCGCGCCGATCGCGACGATGTCCGCCTCGTGGGCGCGCCCGGCGGCGCGCAGCCGGCCGGCGAGCGCGTCTCGCTCGGCGGCGACCGCCGCGAACGCGGCGCGCACGTCGGTGACGGTGACGGTGCCAGTGTCGGTGGCGGGCGCTGCCCCGGTTCCGGCCGGCCGGTCGGGCAGGTACAGCTCTCCGATCGCTATCCCGTCGGAGACCGGCGTTCCGCGGTAAGCGGTCATGGCGCCGGCGGCCGGGCGGCCGCGTCCCTGAAGGCGGTGAGGATCAGCACGGTAGAGGCCGCGCCCGGGTCCTCGTGCCCGACGCTGCGCGGGCCGAGGTAGGAGGCCCGGCCCTTGCGCGCCTGCATCGACACGGTGGCCGCCGCGCCCTCCGCGGCCGCCGCGGCGGCCGCGGCCAGGGCGTCTGCTTGCGCTGCCCCTTCCGCGACCGCCTTGGCGAACGCCCGGGTTGCCGGGGCGAGCGCGTCGACCATCGTCTTGTCTCCCTCGCGAGCCGCGCCGAGCTGCTGCACGCCGGCCAGGGCCGCCTCGAGGGCCTGGCCGAGCGCGGCCAGGTCTACCTCGTCGGCGGTGCCCAGGGCCTGCCCCGCCCGGCGGAACGCCATCCCGTACAAGGGGCCGGAGGCGCCGCCCACCTTGGAGATCAGCGTCGAGCCGGTCAAGACGAGCACCGCCCCCGGGGTCTCCGGCGGCTTGGCGTCGAGCGCCGTGAGGACGGCGGTGAAGCCGCGGGTCAGGTTGATCCCGTGGTCGGCGTCGCCGATCGCGGCGTCAAGCTGGGTGAGGTGGTCACGGTTGGCCTCGATCACCTCGGCGGCCGAGGTGATCCACGCGCGGAAGACATTGGTATCCATAGGGCCTAGCGTCCCCACCTCAGGGCGGGCGTGTCCACCGGCGCGTCCCACAGCCGGGTCAGCTCCGGCGTCAGGGCGCAGACGGTGACGGAGAACCCCTGCATCTCCAGGCTGGTGATGTAGTTGCCGACCAGGTTGCGCGTGATCCGGCCGCCGCGCGCGGCGAGGTGCTGCGCCACCGCCTGGTAGGCGATGTACAGCTCGATCAGCGGCGTGCCGCCCATGCCGTTCACCATGACCAGCAGGTCGCCGTCGAGGGCGAGGTCGGCGGCGATCGCGTCCACGGCCACCGCGGCGAGCTCGCTGGCCGGCGCCAGCGGGCCGCGCGTGCGGCCTGGCTCGCCGTGGATGCCGATGCCGAGCTCGATCTCCGACTCGCCGAGCTCGAAAGTCGGCTTGCCGGCCGCCGGGACGGTGCACGAGGTCAGCGCGATGCCGAAGGACCGTGACCGCTCGTTGACTTCCCGGGCCACGGCCGCGACGGCGGCGAGGCCGGCGCCTTCCTCGGCGAGGGCGCCGGCGATCTTCTCCACGAACACGGTGGCGCCCACTCCGCGCCGCCCGGCCGTGTAGAGGGAGTCCTGCACCGCGACGTCGTCGTCGATGATCACGCTGGCGACCTCGATGCCCTCGTCGCCGGCCAGTTCGGCGGCCATCTGGAAGTTCAGCACGTCGCCGGTGTAGTTCTTCACGATGTGCAGCACGCCCGCGCCGCCGCTGACCGCCTTGGTGGCCTCGAGCATCTGGTCGGGCACCGGGGAGGTGAACACCTCACCGGGGCACGCGGCGTCGAGCATGCCATAGCCGACGAACCCGCCATGCAGCGGCTCGTGGCCGGAGCCGCCGCCGGAGACGAGGCCGACCTTGCCGGCCTTCGGGCCCCCGGACCGGGTGATGACCTTGTTCTCGATGTCCACGCTGAGCGAGGGATGCGCCGCGGCCACGCCCGCCAGGGCGTCTGCGACAACGCTGTCGACCGAGTTGATGAGCTTCTTCATGACGTCGCTCCACTGACTCGCTGTTCGGGGATGGCCTGCTCGTCGCCGGCCACGTCGGGCGCCAGGCTGGCGAGCGCGGCATCCGCGCGAACCCGCGCGATGCCCACGTAGGCCGCGCCGCCGAGGAGACCGCCGGCGATCTCCCCGATCAGGTACGCAGGTACTTGTCCCCACGAGACCGTGCCGCCGAACGCGCCCTGCATGAACACGGCGCCCAGGTACCTGGCCGGGTTGATGGCCGCGCCGGTGGCCGGCCCGAGGATGATGATGATCGCGAAGACGATCGAGCCGATCGCCATCGGCGCCCAGCCGGGCACCGCGCGGTGGTCGATGACCCCGAAGATCACGAACACCAGCATGAACGTGCCGATCGCCTCGATCAGCGACGCCCGGCCGAATCCCATCGTGGCGGAGTTGTACGCGGTCACGCCGCCGCCCGCGGCGACCGCGGCGGTCTTGCCGAGGGTGAGGAAGATGGCCGCCGCGCCGACCACCGCCCCGACGACCTGCGCCGCGATGTAGCCGGGCACCTCCCGCCAGGAGAACTTGCCAGTGGCGGCCAGCGCGAGGGTGACCGCCGGGTTGATGTGCGCGCCGGAGATGTGCCCGATCGCGTACACCGCACCGACGATGACCAGCATGAACGCGAACGAGATGATGCCGAGCTGCGCCATGGAGAAAGGCACCTTGGTGCCGGCCGAGATCACGCCGGTGGCCGCCGCGGACCCGGCGCCGACGTAGACGAGGAACGCGGTGCCGATAGCCTCGGCGATGAGTTTCTGCGGAGTGGATGGTGGTGCTGCCATACGGCTCGCCTCCCTAGGCGGAGCAGGGCTTCCTGAAACGCGTTCGACATTGCCGAACAACGTTTCACGAAACGTACGCCTCGGCCGGGATGCCGTCAAGAGGCGAAATGCGCCAGTGCCGGCTACGGCCGCGCGCTCCGCGCTTCTTGCTGTTATCCGACGGCGCGAGGATAGTGGACGTTTGGGCACATCCCGGTGTGCCTAACCGTCCACCGTCTTCGGCGGAACCCGGCCGGCCGCGCGCGGCCGCCATTGTCCGGGGGCGCAAGGAACAAGGCTCGTTTCCTGTGGCGGGACTGAAATAACCGCCGCGGCTTTCTGATTGATCGCTGCTGCACAGCTACTTGATGCTGCACAGGCCCCGGAGACGGCCTCCGGGCGACAGAGTGGAGGGGTCAATGACCACGATCGCGATCTTCGGCGGGACCGGGTACGCGGGGTCTGCCATCAGCGACGAGGCGCGAGGGCGCGGGCACCGGGTCATCTCGGTCACCAGGAAGCGGCCGGACGACCCGGCGGGCGAACCGGACGTCGAGTTCCGGGAGGGGTCGGTGCACGACGCCGCACTCGTCGACCAGGTGGCGGCCGAGGCGGACGTCATCGTGGTCTCCATCCGCTTCGCCCCGGGCGGCAGCGGCGACGGCGACGTCAAGCTGCTCGAGGCGTTCCCCGCGCTGACCCGCGCGGCGGCGGCGCACGGCACGCGGCTTGGCGTGGTGGGCGGCGCGGCGTCGCTGCTCGTCGCCGAGGGCGGCCCGCGGCTGATCGACACGCCCGAGTTCCCCGACATGTTCAAGGGCGAGGCGGGCAGCGCGGCCGAGGTGCTCGAGGCGCTGCGGGCCGACACGACCGGGGCGGACTGGTTCTTCGTTTCCCCGGCCGCCGCGTTCGGTTCCTACAACCCGGGCCAGCCGACCGGCAAGTACCGGGTGGGCGGCGACATCCTGCTGACCGACGAGTCCGGCAAGTCGGAGATCTCCGGCGCGGACTTCGCCCTGGCGTTCGTGGACGAGATCGAAAGCCCTCGCCACCACCGCACCCGCTTCACCGTCGCGTACTAAAGAAGCCGCGATGCGGGGACGGCACGGACTGGGCGCCGTCCCCGCATCGGCGCTTGAGCGGAGAGCCGTGCGGCATTTGCGAGATTGCCCCGGATGCGGGACGGGCCGGGCGCAATGTGCACACCGCGCCCGGCCTATCCCGGCCCTCCCCCTCAAGGGCCGTCTTGGTCTCAACTCTCCGGAGGCCCCCTCTGCCGCCATCAAGTTGAGACACTGAGTCTAATGTCTCATGCACAGTGCAGTTGCACGGTACTTTTAGATGAAGATGCGGTCTCAATAATGCGGCGAGGGTTGCACCTGTTGACGGCTGGTCCTGCATGGTCTGATTCTCATAATAAAGTTCTAGGTAGTAGATTGTATTTGTCTGCTTATCGAACTGGCTGTCGTTGGGGGTGGCGAGTGGGCGGGTTCCGGGAGATCGCGGCCCCATTCGTGGTGGCCGCCGGACAGCCAGGACAATCTCCTGCTATCTCAACAAGGAACGGTGAGGCGAGGCCATGACGGCCCGGCCTGAGCGGGTAGCGGCAGAAGAGGTCAGGCAGCGGATGCTTGACGCCGGGCGGGAGCTGGCCCTGGAGGCCGGCGCGGCGCTCACCATCGAGCACCTGCGGCTCGAGGAGGTCATCCAGCGGGCCCGGGTGCCGCGCAGCTCGGTGTACCGGCTGTGGCCCTACCGCGAGGAGTACACCGAGGACCTGCTCTGTTACCTGGCCGGCCCGGGGAGCTCGTTCGCCGAACGGACGCTCTTCGACCCCGAGACAGGCACCGTCATCATGCGGGTCCTGCAGGAGAACATGCACCTGATCGCCACGCCGGACGGGCGGCGGGCGCTGATGTGCGAGATCGTACGGCTGTCGGTCGCCAGGAACTACGAGGCACTGACCGAGTCGCTGCCGTGGCGCCTGCAGATGGCGCTGAGCTCCACCCTCGGCTCCACGAGCAGCGGCGGGGCGCGCAGGCGGATCGCGGCCGCCCTCGAGGACTCGCAGCGGCGGTCACGGGAGTCGCTGGTCGCCGTCCTCAGGCAGATCACGCAGGTGCTCGGCCTCCGGCTGCGCGATCCTGCCTACACCCTGGACCACGTGCAGCTGGCCGGCGGCTTGCTTGTCCAGTCGCTCGCGCTGCGCAACGTCCAGGTCCAGGCGGCCCTGGGTCACCCGGAGGGCAGCCAAGGCGAGGCCGCCGTAGGCGAGGCCGCCGAAGCCGGCACCGCCATAAACGGGGCCAGCCTGGGCGGCACCGGCCTGATCACGGCTTCCGATACCGGCATGGTGAACGGCCTGCTGAACGCCCCGGTCCCCGGGCCCGGCCTGGACGGCAAGCCGGCGGAGTGGACCCTCGCCGCGTTCGCCTACCTCGGGGTGCTCGACTCGTTCCTCGAGCTCGACCCGGACTTCGCGCCGCCCGGGTCAGGGCCAAGTCAGCCGGGGGGCCGTGAGCCCTAGGCGGGCCCCTTGGCCAGGGCGAGCACGCGGTCGCTGAGCACCGCCACGCCGGGCGTCGGTTCCGCCCGGTAGTAGCCAGGCTTGCGCTTCTTGAGCAGCCCGCCCCCGTTCTGGCTCCAGCTGAAGCTCCTGTTGCCGAGGACCCGGCGGAAGACCGCGTCGACGTTGCCGGGGAAGGCCGCCGCCATCCGGCGCAGCGGCAGCGGCGGGATGCTCTCCTCGCGCAGGTAGGCGCGCAGCACGTTGGCGTACCGCGGGTCGGCGGCGAGCGCCGGGTCGGCGAACAGCTCGCGCAGCATGCCGTACTCGGGCACCACCACGAACCCGTCGACCTCGTCGTAGATGATGCCCACCGTGTCGAACTCGAAGAAGCCCTCGGGCATGACGAACGAGGTCTCGCCGGCGTCGCTGACCGCCCGGTGCCTGCCCCGCGCGGCGAGCGCGGAGTCGCGGCGCATCTTGTAGTAGGCGTTCAGCCGGCCCTCGGCCTCCAGGGTCGGCAGCACGAGCTCGTCGGCGCCGAAGAACGCCACGAACTCCTCCCGGTCGCGCCGCATGTACGCCCAGCCCTGCGTCGCCTTCTCCTGGTTGCGGAAGACGAGGTCGGGCTCGCGGGTGGCCAGGTCGATGGCGAGGCGGGCGACCTGGCGGGCGTCGCCCTTCGGGTAGCCGATCTCGTCGCCCGCGGCGAGCCAGGCCGAGTCGTCGTCGGCGAGCGGCAGCAAGGTGGCCGCGAAGAAGCCGCCCGGCTCGGCCGCGCCTGAGGAGAGACCGTAGACCAGGTAGTCGAGGTCGTCGACCAGGCTGAGCGCCCAAACCGCGGCGAGGGGGGCGGCCCCCGGCGCGCCGCCCGTGGTTGAAGTCCCCGTGGTCGAAGGCCCGGTGCGGACCTCGAACACGCCGCGCACGTTGTTGTCCGCCCAGTCGAGCACCAGGTCGCGGTCGGCGCGGCTGAGCCCCCGTTGCGTGCCGATGAACCGCTCGACGGCGGCGAGCCCGCCGGCCGCGCCGAGCCCTTGCCGCAACCGGACGGCGCGCTCGATCAGCTCTGGACCCACGGGTAGTGATGCTAAAGGAAATGCCGCCCGCTTGCGCCCTACCGGACGCACAAGAACGTTCATGTCTGGTCAAACCTGCCGAATTCACCCGCGCCAAGGCGCGCAAATTCACCCGCGGGGGATGAGGCACCCGGCCCCCGGCGGAGGAAATTCTGACGCCATATCGTCCAGGAGAGGCGGAAGACTATGGAATCCGAACGTCCCGCTGAGGCATCGCTGACGGACTCGGCGCCGTGGCGGCTGCACAGCTGGAAGGCATCCTTCCTGATGGGCCTGGCGACCCTGATCCTCGGCGTCATCGTGGCCTTCCGGCCGTCGGGGTCGCTCGTCGTGATCAGCGTGCTGATCGGCATCCTGATGATCTTCTCCGGGGTGTTCCACATCGTCGCGGCGATCGACGCGCCGGAGCATCACCGTGCGTGGCCTGCCATCGCTGGCGTGCTGTTCATCGTGGGCGGCATCGTCTTGATGCGGCACCTGCAGTACAGCCTGGCGCTGATCGGCCTGTTCGTCGGCTTCAGCTGGGTCATCCAGGGCGTCTCGTCGCTGGTCGGCGGCATCAGCGGCCGGGGCGGGCGGGGCGGCTGGTCGGTCTTCTTCGGCATCGTCAGCCTGATCGCCGGAATCGTCGTCATCTCGGTGCCGGTCGCCACCATCGTGTTCCTGACCACGTTCCTCGGCATCTGGTTCGCGGTCATCGGCGTCTTCGAGATGATCGACGCCTTCATGTCCAGGCACACCTGGGACCGGACGGCGAGCGGGCCGGTCAGCGTCCCCGGGCAGCGCGCCGAGGCCGAGGTGCCGGACTCGCAGACGGCGGGCGGCGGCTCCTCCGGCGCGGGCCGCAACCTGCCGGGCTGACGGCGGCATCACCGCGAGGCTCAGTCGGCGGCTAGCTCGCCGAGCGCGGCGGACTGGCGCCCGGTCCAGCCGGGCGGCGGGATGATGCTCGCCCAGGCGGTCGCGCCCTGGTACATGCCGTAGGTGTGGCCGTGCCCGGGTGGCACCGCCGTCGCCAGCGCCAGGTCGGCGGCGACCTGCCAGAACGTGACGAGCGGGTACCAGTGCATGGCCGGGGAGACGCCGGGCGGTGTCGGCCCGCGCAGCCAGTCGGGCTGGTGGAACGCCAGGTCCCAGGACCACCAGATGATCGGGTCCGAGGTGTTCTGCAGGTACACCGCCCGCGGCTCGCTCCAGGCCGGGCTGCGCTGCGTGAGCTCGGACGGCGCGGTGACGAAGCGCACCGTTGCGCCCCCCTGGTACACCGGCCGCCACTCGGGTGACCCGGGGTCGCGCTCGGCGGTGAACCGGCTCCACAGGACGTTGCTGTTCGTCGGGCCGACCCACAGCACGCCCGAGCTGCGCTCCCTGATGTCGTCGGTCCCGCTGAACGCGTTCTCGCCGCCGAACGACCCGAGGCTCTCGCCGAAGACCACGAGCCTGGGACGGTGCGCGGCGGGCAGCCGCAGCCACCGCGCGTAAACCGCGTCGAACAGGTCGCGCCCGGCCTCCTGGGCGGGTTCCTTGTCCGCGATGAAGGAGACCCAGCTGGGCAGGAAGGAGTACTGGATGGCCGCGACCGCCGTGTCGCCGCCGTACATGTACTCAAGCGGGTCGATGATCGCCGGGTTAACCCAGCCGGTGCCCGTGGTGGTGGCGACAGCGACCACCTTCCGGTCGAAGGCGCCGGTCCGGTCCAGTTCCCTGACCACGAGCGCGGCCTCCGCCTCGACCGAGGGTGCCGACTGCAGGCCCGCGTAGACCCGGATCGGCTCCATGGCCCGCGTGCCGGTGAACCGGCCGATCTGGGCGACGCTGGGGCCGGCGGCGACGAACGTCCGGCCCTGCCGGCCGAGCGTCGGCCATGGCACAAGCGAGTCGGGGCTGCCCGAGCGCAGCGGCGAGGCGGGCTGGGTGATCCCGGCCGCGGTGCCGCCGTCCACCCCGCCGAAGACGGAGTTCGCCGCGGCGAGCGCGCCGCGCGACAGCGCCCCGGTGATCACCAGGCCGAGCAGTACGCACACCGCGAGCACCACGGCGGCGGCCACCGCGCGGTGCGGGATGAGCCGGCCGATCAGCCGGGCAATCACCCGGACGACCCACCGGATCCCGCGGGTGATCGTGATCAGCGCCCAGGTCAGCAGCGCGGTGATGAGCACGACGAGGATGTAGTCGGCCTCCGGCGGCTGACTGGCGCCGGTCAGCTCCCGCGTGTCGTGCTGCCACTGCGCGCCGAGCGTGCCGAACAGCGGGATGAGCACCGCCGCGGCCACGGCCAGCGCCAGGCGGCCCGCCCGGCGAAGACCGGGGCCGGGGCGCCACGGGATCAGCGACCGCAGCAGCCAGCCGGCGAGCAGCCCGGCGGCGTAGCCGAT
>Ga0070714_100000964_pt1 | contig 20546 bp, 18 predicted proteins | sample LARL83metaG_FD_65450 | JGI IMG/M metagenome (GOLD analysis project Ga0070714, IMG submission 65450) | Corn, switchgrass and miscanthus rhizosphere microbial communities from Kellogg Biological Station, Michigan, USA - LAR L8-3 metaG | ecosystem: Host-associated > Plants > Roots > Rhizosphere ... | reverse complement strand
CGGCGACGCGCCGCACGTCGATGCCGGCGGCGCGCAGCTCGCGCTCGACGAGCGCGCTCGTCTCGCGTTCTTCGAATCCGAATTCAGGGTGCCGATGGATCTGCCGGCGCCAGCGGACGACGTCGTCGATGATCTCCGCGGGCGGAGCGATCATACCGGCAGCGGCGTGCGCGCCTCGCGGCCCTCGGCGATCGTCCGCTCGACGTCTTCGATCGACTTCGGCGTGCCGTCTGTCAGGTTGTCGTGACCGCCCGGCGTGATGAGAAGATTGTCCTCGATGCGCACGCCGATGCCGCGGAAGCGTGGATCGACGTCGTTCTCGTCGGGCACGTATATGCCGGGCTCGATCGTGAGAACCATGCCGGGCTTGAGCAGACGCCAGTCGCGCGACTCGCGCATGCTGCCGACGTCGTGCGTGTCCATGCCGAGGAAATGGCCGATGCGATGCATGTAAAAACGCTTGTACGTTCCCGCCTCGATCGCCGTGTCGATCGGCCCCTCGATCAAACCGAGGTCGATGAGTCCCTCGGTGATGACGCGCGTCGCCGCCTCGTTGACGTCGGTGTTGAAGGCGACGCCAGGCTTGCACAGCTCGATGCAGCGCGCTTGCGCCGCAAGCACGATGTCGTAGATCGCTCGCTGCTCGGGCGAGAACTTGCCGGACATAGGCCATGTGCGCGTGATGTCGGCGCAGTAGAAATCGACTTCTGCGCCGGCGTCGATGAGGACGAGCTCGTTGTCGCCGACGCGGCGCCGGTTGGAGACATAGTGGAGGATGGTCGCGTTCGGTCCGCCCGCGACGATCGAAGGATAGGCGGCAGATTGGGCGCCTCGGCTTGTGAACACGTACTCGACGATCGCCTGGATCTCGTACTCGTGCATGCCCGGCCTCGAGCAGGCCATCGCCGCGATGTGCGCTTCGCGCGAGATCGCATTGGCGCGTCGCATGCCCTCGATGTCGGCAGGCGACTTGAAGACCCGCATCTCGTGGAGGATCGTGCTCGGATCCACGAGCGTCAGCGGGCCAGCGTCGGAGCGGCGGCGCGACGCGCGATACGATCTCAAGAGCGACACGATGCGCCGGTTGAACGCGTCGTCGCGGTCGAACGCATAGTAGAGCGTCGGCGCGGAGTCGAGCAGCTCGGGCAGCTTCGCGTCGAGCTCGTCGATCGGGTACGCGGCGTCGACGCCGAAATCGCGGACCGCACCTTCGACGCCGGCGCGTTTGCCATCCCACGTCTCACGTTCGGGATCGCGCGGACGCACGAAGAGCACGCTCTTCGTCGTCGCATGACCGGGCGCGAGCACGAGAACGCTTTGCGGTTCGTCGAAGCCCGTGAGGTAATGGAGATCGGTGTCTTGACGGAAGATGAAGTGCGAATCGTTCGTGCGGATCGTCTCCGGTGCGCTCGGCAGCACTGCGACGGCATCGCCGATCTTCGCGACGAAGTCGCTTCGACGCCGCGCGTACTCGCTGCGATTGTCGCTCAAAGGTTCCTCTCCTCTCTCAACCGGGGCAGCATGTCGCGGATCTGCTTGACGTCGGTCGCGTCGGGACTGCGCGCGAGATAGGCCTCGAAATCGGCGATCGCGCGATCGTAACGGTGAAGCCTCGCGAAGAGGATGCCGCGGTCACGAAGCTCGGTCGAGTCGCCCGGATCGAGCGCCAGTTGCAGCTCGATCGCCGTCAGCGCGGACGAGTAATCCTTCGCATGGCTTAACACGTTTTTCAAGTTCGCGAGGACCCGTTTGATGATCGCGCGCGGCGCGACCGCTTCGAGAAATCGGTCGGACCAGGTGACGCGCCCGCCGGTATGCCGGTCGACGATGTCGACGCACTGCGTCGCGTCGACGATGCGGCCTTTGTCGAACGCGTCGATGAAGAGCCGGCTCGTCGCATCGGGAAAGCGGACGACGAAGTGGCCGGGCAAACCGACGCCGTCGAGACGCAAGCCGATGCGGCGTGCGACCTCGATGACGATGATGGAGAGGGTTATGGGAATGCCGGTGCGCCGCTCGAGCACGGCCGAGAGCAGGCTGTTCCCCGGATCGTGATAGCGCGCAGCGTTGCCGCGGAAGGCCGCGCCGTTGAAAACGGCATCGAGCACTGCGCCGGCCATAGCATATGAATCCGTAGCGCCGGCGGCGATGCGCTCTGCGTCGAGCGCGATCGAATCGAGCTGCTGCAGCGAGCGCGTGATATCGACGTCGCGTTCGAAGACGGCGCTGATGAGCAGGCACGCGCGATCGAGGCCCGGATGCGTGCCGAGCGCGTCGCAGCGCTTGACGTATTCCGCGAATTCGAGGCCTGCCATCACAGCATCCATTGGCGTATGAGTTCTCCTCGGCTCCATACGCCACCTCGACAAAGCCATCAGAGGTCCCCTGACAGGGCGCAAGTCCCAACCGCCGGAGGGGACGCGCGCCTCACGCTCGGAATGGATTGATGGGCTACATTTAAGAGGCCCCACTCACACTATTTTTCCGGAAGAGAGATCGACGGCGGATGCGCGTGATTGCCGGTGACGGTCACGGCGAGGACAGGTTCGAATCCGACGGCGGTCTGCTGCGTCTCGTCCACATGGTCGAAACGGCGGCGAGCGAAACCGACGCGTTCGCGGCCGTCGCCGGCGGCGTCTCCGCACTTTTCGACGCGGCATGCGCGGTCGTCGTCCTCGCGCCGATCGACGGATCGCTCGACGTCGCCGCATCGTCGGCGTCGTTCGGAGACTACGCCGCAGACATTCGCGCTCGCAGGCTTCCGCTTTCCGCGGATGGACTCGCCGCCGACGCAGTCCTGACCGGCGCCTACGCGGTCGATCGGACGCCGTTCGCGGACGAACCGCGAGCACTGCTCGAATTATATCCCGGTCGCGAAAACGTGCGAGCTGCAGCTGCGGTGTCACTCACCGCGCGCGAAGGCACGATCGGCGTCCTGATGCTTTTCAGCGATCGTGAGACCGCGTTCGGCAGCCGCCGGATGGAAGCGTTGCGCGTCTTCGCGTCGATCGTCGCGCTCGAGATCCATCGACGGCGCCAGCTCGCCGGCCTCATCGCACAACGGTCCGACGCTCGCGCGATGCTCGAAGTCGCCAAAGCGTTGGGACGCCACACGGACGAGCGCGAGGTGCTCGCCGATGTCGCCTCGCATTGCCGCTCGTCGACCGGTGCATCGTTCGCGATCGCGTGGGTGCTCGAAGGGAACCTGTTCAAACCCGCCGCGATAGACGGCGACGATCGCGGATTCGCGCTTGCCGCCAAGCTCAACGCGGATGCGACGCTGCCGCTCGGCCAAGGCCCTGAAGGCCGTTCGGTGCGCACGCAGCGCATCGAAGCGGTCAAAGACGTCGAAGCGGATCGCGCATACGCACCGTGGCTCGATGCCGCGCGCGCGGCGGCCTTCCGCTCGATCGTCGCGGTGCCGCTCTCTTCGGCCGACGAACGCGCGACGGTCCTCGGCATTTATGCCGCCGACGTCGATGCATTCAGCGATGCGGATCTCGCACACGTAGATGCCTACGCCGATCACGCGCGGCTCGCGCTCGACCGCGCGCGCACGTTCGCCGACGTCGCATCAAAGGCGCGCGATCGTGCACTGCGCGCGGCCGGAGCAGGCGCGGTATCGCACAGCCTTGATCTCGCGGACGTCGCGCGAAGCATCGCTCGCGTCGCCGGCGAAGCGACGGGCGCCGAGTTCGCAGTGACGTACGTCGGCGACAAGGACTCGCTCACGGTCGCCGGCGCGTGGAATGCGCCGGCGAACCTCGCGATCGGTGCGTCGCTGAATCTCGCGGATCCGACGCTCGCGAACTATCCGCCGGTGCACGCATTGCGCGAACGCCGCATCGTCGCGTACGAAGACGTCATGACCGACGCGCAGTGGCTACGGCAGGGATGGGACCAGCAGGCGCTCGCGCACGGTTTCAGCGGCGTGATCGCCGCGCCGCTTGCGAACGCGCGCCAGGTCGGCGCGGTCGTCATGTTCTTGCGTGGCAAACCGGCGCTCGATGCGGCGGCGACGTCGCGTCTCGTCCGTCTCGGCGCGGAAGGTTCGGCTGCGATCGAATCGGCTCGGAAGTTCGAGCGGGCTCGGTCCGCACGAGATTTCCTCAACCGTGTGCTCGAAGAATCGACCGACGCGATCGTCCAGATCGACCTGCAAGGGCTCGTCGTCGGATGGAACGGCGGAGCGGAGCGGATGTTCGGGATGTCGCGCGACGAAGCGATCGGCTCCGACTTCGCCGAGATGGCGATCGTGCCGCCGCTCAGCCGCGACGACGTCCGCGAGATGTTCTCGCGCGTCGCGCGCGGCGAACACGTGCGTGCGATGGAGATCGTCTGCCGCAGCCGCGACGGCGATCCGATCGACATGCTCCTGTCGGCGACTCCGTCGCGCGACGAAGAGGGCAACATCGTCGGTCTCGTCGCCTTCAGCAAGGATATCACCGAGCAGAAGAAGCGCTTCGGCGAGCTTCTCGAACAAAACCGGCGGCTGGCGGTCATCCGCGAGATCACGCGCGCGTTCTCGCGCGAAGTCGGCGTCGTCGCGGTCGCCCAAAAAGGCCTCGACAAGCTTCTCGAAGCGCAGCGTCTCGACGCTGGTCGCGTCTACGTCTACGACGAACGCGACAACCGGCTCATCAACGTCGCGCAGCGCGGCTTTGCGCCTGAGGGCTGCGAGCCGGTCGATGTCCGGCCGGTGACGACCGGCTCGGAAGGCTTGCTGTGTTCGGCGGCTTACTATCGTCAGACGAGCGTTCTCAACGACGTCGACGGCCAGATCCTCGAGCACCCGTACCTCATCGATCGTGATCCGGCTGACGTGACCGCGGTCCTAACCAAGCCGCTGGCGATCGGCGACCAGATGATCGGCGCGATCCAGGCGATCGGGTTCGACGGCCGGCGGCTCTCGTTCGAGGATCAGAATCTGTTCCACGCGGTCGCGGACGAGCTTGCAGCATCGATGCGCGCAGCCGAAATGCTCGAAGAAGCATCGCGTCTGGCGATCACCGATCCGCTCACCGGCTTGTACAACTATCGCTTCACGAACGATTTTCTGAAGAAGCGCCTTTCGGAAGCACGGCGTCGCCGGCGCCCGTTCTCGGTCATCATGGCGGACGTCGACGGGCTGCAGGCGATCAACGAGCGCTACGGGCGCACCGTCGGCGACGACGTGCTCAAGCAGTTCGCTCGCTGCCTTGCGTCGTGCGTCCGGTTGTCGGACGTCGTCGCGCGCTACGGCGGCGATGAGTTCATCGTGCTGCTCCCGGAGACGCAGCTCGGCGACGCGCTCATGCTCGCCGAGCGCATGGCGCACGCATTCGCGACGCGCGATTGGGAGAAACCGGCAGAGGACTTGGAATTGAGCGCTTCGATGGGCTGCGCGGCATTCCCCGAATCCGGTTCGAACACCCAGATGCTCCTGAAGGCGGCCGACGCCGCGCTTTACCAGGCGAAGAAGTCCGGAAAGAACGCGATCTTCCCACGCGCCGACTCGCTGCCGCGCTTCGCCGGCTAACTTCCTGAGCGGCGGTAGCGGTCGAGCTTTAGCTCGACCGCCGCAGTCTCGCTCGGAGGGCGCGCGGAGTTCGCGCGTTAATACTGGGCGTATGAAGACCGTCGACCCGCTCCTTGCGCGCCGCGGCGAGTTCCCGATATTGCGCGACTGCACGTACCTCATCAGCAACTCGCTCGGGGCGATGCCGGGCCGCACGCGCGACCGGCTGAATGAGTACGCCGACGACTGGGCAACGCAAGGCGTCGTCGCATGGGAGAAGTGGCTGCCGCTCGTCGGTCAGCTCGGCGATCTCGTCGCGAAGATCATCGGCGCCGGCCCGAACGAAGTCTTCATGATCCAAAACGTGTCGATCGCCGAGTCGATTCTCATCAGCGCGCTCGATTTCTCCGGCAAGCGCAACAAGATAGTCTACGACGACCTCAACTTCCCGACCATCCACTACAACTGGCTTGCGCAAGAGTCGCGCGGCGCGCGCGTCCACCTCGTTCGCAGCGCCGACGGCATCCATGTCGACACGCAAGCGATGTGCGACGCCATCGACGAGCAGACGCTCGTCGTGCCGATCTCGCACGTCATCTTCCGTTCGGCATACATCCAAGACGCGAAGGCGATCGTCGAGAAGGCGCACCGTGTTGGCGCGATGGTCTTCCTCGACATCTTCCAATCGGTCGCCTCGGTGCCCGTCGACGTGCACGCGCTGAACGTCGACGCGGCGGTCGGCGGACTCTTGAAGTGGGGTTGCGGCGGCCCTGGCAACTGCTTCTTGTACGTTCGGCCGGACATGATCCCCAAGCTCGTGCCGCGCATGGTCGGGTGGTTCTCGCACAAGCGGCCCTTCGATTTCGACATGTCGGGCCTCGATATGCGCGACGACATCTGGCGCTACGCCGGCGGCACACCGAACGTACCGGCGGTATACGCCGGTCTTTCGGGCGCGGAGATCATCAACGAGGTCGGGATCGAGAACATCCGAAAACGGCATATCGAGTTCACGACGTTCGCGATCGAGCGCGCGCAAGAAGAAGGGTTGAAGATCAACTCGCCGCTCGACAGCAAAGTGCGCGGCGGTCATGTGACGGTCGATTTTCCTTGCTCGAAAGAAGCGTGCGACGAGCTGATCCGCCGCAAATTCATCGTCGACTATCGCCCGGGTTCAGGGATCCGCATCGCGCCCCACTTCTACAACGAGCGCGACGAAGTGGACGCTGTGTTCTCCGAGATCCGAAAGATCATCGCACGCCGCTAGGTTCGGCCGCGCCCCTATGGCGCAACGGCTTCCAAATAGTATGCAGGGTGCTGGGCGGTGATCACCTTAGTCGAACATTACCTCGAAGGAAGCGCTTCGCGCTCGGGCAGAGGTCGACGAGTGGGCAGCCGGTGCAATTGGGATTGCGCGCAAAGCAAATTTCGCGTCCGTGGTGGATGAGCCAGTGATGCGCATCCGACCATTGATCTCTCGGCACGACCCGCATTAATTGCCTTTCGACGTCGTGCGGAGTCTTCGCGCGGACGAGACCGAGGCGATTGGCGACGCGGAAGACGTGCGTGTCGACGGCGATCGCAGCTTGCTCGAACGCGACCGATAAGACCACGTTTGCCGTCTTGCGGCCGACGCCGGGCAGTGCGAGCAGCTCGTCCATCGTCGACGGGACCTCGCCGTGAAAGCGATCCACGATCATCTTCGACGCGCCGACGATGTTCCTCGCCTTCGTCGAGAAGAGCCCGCAGGTCTTGATGTACTTCTCAAGTTCTTTGACGTTCGCTTGCGCCATCGACTCGACGTCAGGATAGCGCTCGAACAACGCCGGCGTGACCATGTTGACGCGCGCATCCGTGCACTGCGCCGATAGGATGACCGCGACGAGAAGTTGATAGTGGTTCTGGTAGTGGAGTGCCGTCTTCGCGTCCGCGTACGTTTCCGCGAGGCGCGCAATGATCGCCTGACGTCGCTGGGCGAGCGTCAGGGAAGAGATACCGATCGATGCCCGCGATCGACCGCGACGAGGCCGTCGCGCTGTAGGCCGTCCACCAGCTCGTGAAGCCATGGCAAGTCGCTTTTTTCAAAGCCGTCCTTCACCTGCTCGCCGAGCTGCATGAAGCTCACGTGGGGCGCTCGTGTGAGCGCCTTGACGATTAGGCCGCGATAGTACCGTCGCGATTTCGACAATCGCTCCGAGCGCGATGCCTTGCGGCGGAGTGTCCGCGGTGAGCCGGCGGCCACGAAACGGCACGCCTTTCGCACGGGGCAGTCGTCACAGTCCGGCGCCGTCCGACAGAACGTCGACCCGACGTCCATGAGTGCATGCGTCCAAGCCGCGGCCGGCCCCCGTGGAAGCGCCGCTTCGGCCAGCGCCCACGATCGCGCGGCGTCGACGGTGTCGATTCCGTCGATCGATCGGGTGAGGACGCGACCGACGTTGACGTCAACGCACGCGGCGCGCCCCTCGAAGGCGAACGTCGCGATCGCGCCCGCGGTGTAGGCACCGATGCCCGGCATGTTCTTCAGCGACTCGATGTCGCTAGGCATGCGGCCACGATGGTCGTCGACTACCGCGCGCGCGCACTCCCAGAGACGCTTGGCCCGCCCATTGTAGCCGAGCCCCGACCACTCGCGCAGGACGTCGGCGAGCGGCGCGGCTGCGAGCTTGCGAAACGTCGGGAAACGGCGAAGAAATGCCCGATAGCGCGGTTCGACGCGGTCGACTTGCGTCTGCTGAAGCATGACTTCGGAGACGAGAACGGCGTATGGATCGGTCGTCCGGCGCCAGGGGAGGTCGCGCCCGTTCGCACGATACCAATGAAGGATCGCGCGACGGACCTTTGCGACGTGCAGGACGTCGATAGTGGAAGCGGCGGATTTCGGCACTCGTGACCGGCTCACGACCGCACTGTTGCCAAACGAGGGAAAGAAATCCCGCGCAGCGGACACGCGCGCGTGGAATCAGAAATCCCGGCGCGACTCTGGTTCGGCGGCCAAGGCTGGCTCTATAAGGATTGGGTCGGCACGTTCTACCCGCCGGGTACGGACGGCCTGACGATGCTCGCCGAATACGGCCGCGTCTTCAACACGGTCGAAGTCGATTCGTCGTACTACGCAACGCCGGATGCGCGGACGGTCGAAGGTTGGCGCAAGCGAAGTCCGGAGGGCTTCCGTTTTTCGCTCAAAGTGCCGAGCGAAGTGACGCACGTCAGGCGATTCCGCGATGCCGAGCCGCAGTTCGCCGAGTTCGTCGACCGCGTACGATTGCTCGGTCCGAAGCTCGGCGCGATTCTCGTCCAGTGTCCGCCGGATTTCGATCCGTCGCTCGACAATCGCGATGCGCTCTTCGGTTTCATGCGCTCGAAACTGCCGCGCGATGTGCCGGTCGCGCTCGAGCTGCGCGACGAGCGCTGGTACGACGACGAGCTTTTCGCGCTCGCTCGCGATAACGCGTTCGCTCTGGCTGTCACGGAAGGCATCCACGCGAACATGGAACTCGCGGCGCGTATCGTCGAAGAGACGGTCGCGAAGTCGCCCGTCGATTTCGCCTACATCCGCTGGCTCGGCGATCGTGCGCTGACGAAATACGATCGTGTGCAAATCGAGCGGACGTCATCACTCGACGGGTGGGAACGGTTGATTCGAGCGCTCCGGCGCGGCGTCCGCGATATCTACGGCTATGCGAATAACCACTATCAAGGGCATTCGCCCGCGACGATACGGGCTATGCTTGCGAGGCTCGGCGAGCCCGTGCCGCCGGAGACGACGACGCCGCGGTTGCTGTAGGCGGGCTCCCGAATAGCAGAGTTTTGGCGAGGCCGCGGCGGTCGAGCGTAAAGCTCGACCGCTACATACATTATTTGCAAGCTCGACCGTTCCCCATTCGTTTTTTCTAAGGGTGCGGTGGCGGTGAGGGCATGATCTCGCCGTCGCAGATGCGGACGAGCTTATCGGCGGCGATCGCGGCTTGCGATTCAGAGGACGCGATGATCCAGCGCTGACGTCCCCACTGGAGGACATCTTCGAGATCGCCTGCCCGCGGCGTCGGCGACACCTTCGGACTCGGGCTCGAGTTCATCATCGTATTGACGCCGGGCTGATCGACCGGATCATCGAGCAGTGAAATACCGTGCTCGCTATATCCCGGCGGCATCAAGTACTGGATATTGGTCTCAGCGGTGTCTTCCGACGTGTGCTTGTCCTCGAGGACGTGGATGACGCTCGTCAGATCGTAGCTGACCGTGCGTTGCCGGTCGACCGCCTTCTGGAGCTGCGAAGCCGCGTCCAACAGGGCGGCTTTGCGCTGCGGGTCGGTCGTCTGGTTCGCTTGCGCGAGCAGGGCGTTCACCTCGGCTTGCGTTTGCGGGATCTGCTTGAGCATCGCGTTGACGTCGCCGATCAGCTTGATGCGGTCGTCGTACACGCGCATCGCGCCGTCGCGTTTGCTCCAGTCGAGATCGATCTGATGGATCGTCGCGTCGACGGAATCGAGATGCTTGTCCCCACCGAGAACCCCCGTCGTCGCGTTGTTGAAATGCTCGACGAACGTCGAACAATACGCGCTCGTGTAGATGTGGGTAAGGGTCTTCGGTTGACCCGGCGATGGACTCGACGCTGGCGCGCCAGCCGGAGCACGATCGATGAGGACGAGCGGAGCGAGTGACGGACTGGGCGAGGCTTGCGGTGTCGCTCCCGTAACGGCACCCCCGCTCGGCGACGGCGCCGGATTTTGCGCGGGCACGGGAGAGGCGGCGGCCGCCACGAAAATGGCGGCGCCCAGGGCGATCGCGATAGTGCGACGCTGGCCCATAGTTCGTGGATGTTCCTCAACCCCGACTGACGGACCTGGAGACTTTTCATCTCATGGCTCGATATGACGTCGTCGTGGCAGGCGGAGGCGCCGCAGGTCTTAGCGCCGCGATCTTTCTCGCACGCGCGGGCGTCGGCGTCGCCGTTTTCGACCAAGCCGAGTCGAGCCTGCGTCGCGTCGAGCGCGTCTACAACTACCTCGGCTTTCCCGATGGCATCGGCGGCGGCGAACTGCTCGAACTGGGGAGGCGGCAAGCGGAGCGTTTCGGCGCGACCGTGCACGATGCGCGCATCGACACGGCGGCGCCGGTCTCCGACGGTTTCCACGTCAGCGCAGGCGACGCGGTACACGGGTGCACGTACTTCATCATCGCGTCGAACAAACGCACCGATCTGGCAGTGTCGCTCGGCATCGAACTCGGGGGTTTCGGAGGCCGATTCGTCACGACGGAAGAGAACGGCGCGACCGTCATCGACCGCTGCTACGCAGTCGGCCGCATCACAGGCAGGCCAAGTCAGGCGATCGTTTCGGCCGGGGACGGCGCGCGCGTCGCCATCGCGATCATCGAGCGCATCCGCGGCGGCTACTATGTCGATCACGACACGTAGCAGCATGTCGTATAAAGCAGGTGGGTCACCGCGCCGGCGCGCACGTGGAGGCGCGACGATATACGAAAGGCCTGAAAGGAGCTTCCCGATGGCGTCGGCGCTGCGAGCGGGGGTTGCACTGATTTTCGCAGCCACGGTCCTAACGTACTTGAAACCGGCATCGGCCTCGTCCGCACCGATATCTCTGATCCGGTTGACCAGGCATGGCTGCGAGGTCGCTCTTTGTCCGGACTACGTTCTTACGCTTCGCAAGGACGGTTGCGACAGTCTGCTGGGTATTTCGAATTTCGCGCTCACCGGCTCATTTTCGAGTCTTGTATCGCGATTCAGCGATGCTGTTGAAGCCATTAATTCGCACCACTTCTTTCAGCTCAAGAGCGCGTATCCACTTGGTGCGGCAGCTCCGGACGCACCGGTAGCGGACCTGGAAGTCATCAGGAGCTCGGGTCCTCCGACGATGGTCAAAATCACGGGAGAAAAGGGCGTCCCCCCGTCTATCGTCGAGTTGTTTCACATCATCGACGGCATCGGTCTTACGGACTACTGGATCGACAACAACACGAAAGCGCCCGTCTCGCGCGTGAATTCCGGCCCGACGGCGCTGATCATGCCGGCCAACTTCGTGCCTTGCCCTTAAAGTGCGCCCTTCATGTAGCGGCGGCTTCCTATAAGATGGGAGCCTAGATGGGAGTCGCCCGACGTCGCCACGGCGCCCACGTCGCGCCGATCCGAGCCGCGCTCGTCGTCCTCGGGATCCTCGCCGGCATCGCGATCCTCGCAGCCGCGTGGTTCATCAGAGCGCCGTTGCCGAAACTCGACGGCACCATCGACGCGGCCGGCGTCAAGGCGGAAGTCACGATTCGCCGTGACGATCGCGGCATTCCGCACATCGCGGCGTCGTCCGCATCCGATCTCTTCTTCGGACAAGGGTTCGCCTGCGCGCAAGACCGCTTGTGGCAGATGGACGTCTTGCGGCGCGAGGCCGAGGGCGATCTATCGGAGATCCTCGGCCCGGTCACGCTGAGCGTCGACGAATACTTTCGGACGATCGGTCTGCGCGAGATCGCACAGTCGGCCGTCGATCGAGCGAGGTCCGCGGAACTCGACGCACTGCGATCGTACGCTGCGGGCGTCAACGCCGCCGCCTCGACGCGAGCGCTTCCGCTCGAATTCCGATTGCTCGGCTACAAGCCGCAGCCGTGGACGCCGGCGGATTCGGTCGCCGTCGGGCTGCTCATCACGAGGCAGCAAGACGACAATTGGAAAGACGTCCTCTTGCGGTCGGACATCGCGGCGAAGGTCGGGACCGTCGCCGCGCATGCGCTTATGGACTACCAGCTGCCGGCGCTCGAGGAATACATGCCCGGCTACGCGCCGAAGTCGACGCCGATCGACGGCGGCACAAAAGCGACGATGATAGCGCCAGCACTCGATCTCACCTTCGCGCAAGGCGTCGACTCAGCCGCGCTCGCCGACCGTCAAGGCTCGAACAACTGGACCGTTGCGGCGTCGCGCACGACGACCGGCAAGCCGGTCCTCTCGAACGATACGCATCTCGATCACTCGTTGCCGAGCACGTGGTGGCTGTCACAGGTGAGCGGCGCGGGCTTCGACGTCGAAGGCTTTACGCTGCCGGGCTTGCCCGGCGTCCTCATCGGGCACAACGATCGAATCGCATTCGGAGTCACGAGCGCCGCAGAAGATGTCGAGGATCTTTTCGTCGAGCGATTCGAATCCGCCAAATCGGATCGTTATCTAGCCAATCGCAAGTGGCTCGCCGCGCAGCATCGCACGGAGCGCATCGATATCAGGGGCCGGGCGCCATTCGTCCTCGATGTGCTCGTCACCAGACATGGTCCGGTCGTCAAACGATCCGGTGCGACAGGCCTAGCCCTCTCATGGACCGCTCTGCGCGAGGGAACGAGCATCCACCCCGTCCTCGATTGGGACCGAGCCGCGAACTGGCAGCAGTTCCGCTCGGCCCTATCCGAGCTCGTCGGACCGACGCTCAACTTCGCCTATGCCGACGTCGACGGTCACATCGGCTATCAAGCCGCCGGCAACGTGCCGGCACGCGTCGCCGGCGACGGCACGATGCCGGTCGAAGGACAGGACGATCGCTTTGCGTGGAAAGGCGACGTGCCGTTCGAAACGTTGCCGCACGCGCTCGATCCGCCGCGCGGTTTCCTGGCGACCGCGAACAACGAGGTCGTGCCTGGCACGTTCGCACCGTCGCTCTCGCGCGACTATCTGCCGCCGTACCGGGTCCATGAGATCGTTGCGAGGCTCACGCCATCCGGCAAACAAACGCCGGAAGAGCTCGGCGCGATCCAAGGAGATGCTTTCGACTACCCGAGATCTCAGCTCGCGAAGGCGGCAGCACCGATACTCGCGGCATCGTCGTCGTCGGCGGACCGAGATCTTGCGGCGTTGATCTCCGCTTGGAACGGCAACGCCGACGTCGATGCGACCGCGCCGACGTTTCTCGCGGCCCTCGATCGCTCGCTCCAGGATCGGCTCCTCAAGAAGGAGCTCGGTGTTGCGCTCATAGCGCGCTACGACGCGCATCAGCATCTCATCACGCCGCTCATTCGCGCGCTCGAGGGCGACAACACGCTTGCGAAGATCGGGATCACGCGCTCTTCCGTCTTGAACGCGATCCTCCCGGCGGCGCACGACGCCGAAGCGGCGCTCAAGTACCCGCAACGTCCGCTGCAGAAGTGGGGCGATGCGAACGCCGCCGTTTACCAGCACCCGCTCGCCATCGGCTGGCCGCTGACGCTGCTGAGCGCTCCGACGATTCCGCAGCGCGGCGACCCGTACGCGGTCTTCCAAAGCCGCCCCGACTTCGGGCCCTCGATGCGCTTCGTCGCCGACACGGGCGATTGGGATCATTCGTCGATGGTGCTGACGCTCGGCGAGTCGGGCGTCTGGACAGACGCGCATTACGACGACATGGAGCGCGACTGGGTCGGCGTCGCGTACAAGCCGACGCCGTTCAGTGATGCCGCGGTGAAAAAGGCGACGACCGACACGCTACGTCTCGAACCGGCCACGCCGTAAGCATTAGGATGGACGCCCCTCGCTCGAATCGAAAGACGCGGCCATGATGCGCATCAGGCTCCGACTGTTGTTGACGAGCTTCAACAAGTCTGCCATTGACTACGCGCTTGCGCGGCTCGAAGTCGCGCTTGCGAATCCTCATGCGCCCGCGCCGGCGCTTGTCGACAGAGTCGGCATCCAGTCGCGCGCGGACGATGATTTTGAAGCGTGCTGGCCGGCTGCGCTCGTGCAAGTGTCGCTCGCATCGGCGTACGTCATCGACGGCAATCGCGGCGCTATCGCCGTCAAGCGCGACCTCGCGTGGGCGCGCCTGTCGCGCGCGGTGAAGATGCTCCGGCAGTTCGCTGACGGCATCGAGTGCTTCGCGCACGACCACGGCGATGGTCGCATCGGCGGAGGCGGCGCTTGAATCTCAAGGTCGCGGTGCTCGGCGCCGGCGTCATGGGCAACGGCATCGCGCACAGCCTCGCGGTCGGCGGTTACGACGTCGCGCTCATCGATCCCATCGAAGCCGCACGCATCGCTGCGATCGAGCAGATCCGCAAGAACCTCGCCAAAGGGGTCGAGCGCGGCAAGCTCAGCGCCGCCGACGCCGGTGCCGCGCTCCATCGCGTCAAGCCGGCGGTGACGCTCAAGGCAGCAAGTGATTGCGGACTGGTCATCGAGGCGATCCCTGAAGATCTCGGGCTCAAGCACGCGATGTTCAAGGACCTATCGGCGATCTGCCCCCCGGATGCGATCCTCGCGACGAATACGTCGGCGTTATCGATCACCGAGATCGCGGCTGCCGCATCCGACCCGTCGCGCGTCGTCGGTATGCATTATTTCAATCCGGCGCACATCATGAAGCTCGTCGAGATCGTCCGCGGTCTCGAGACGGCCGGGCGCGCCGTCGAAGTCGTCGAGTCGGTCGCGAAGAAGTGCGGCAAAGAGACGGTGCTCATCAACGAAGCGCCCGGTTTTGCGACGAGCCGCATCAACGCGATGATCGGCAACGAGGCCTTCTACATGTTGATGGAAGGCGTCGCGTCTGCGCGCGATATCGACAAGGCGCTCAAGCTCGGCCTCAACCATCCGATGGGGCCGTTCGAGATGATCGATCTTGTCGGCCTTGACACGCGCCTCAAAGTCCTCGAGTATTTGCACGCGACGCTCGGCGAGAAGTTCCGCCCATGCCCGCTGCTCGTCAAGTACGTCAAGGCCGGCCGGCTCGGCCGCAAGGTCGGTCGCGGCGTATACGATTACCCGAGCGGGTAGAGCGGGTTCGACCGGCACATCGTTGACGAAAGCGCGGTGCTGTCACCTGCGCAGAAGCGCCCGGTCCCTGCCGGGCGCTTCGTCATGATCACACATCGTTGTTCTTATGGCGACGAGATCGCGATCTTGTTCCCCTTGAACTCTGTGAACCACAATGTGTTGTTGGCACCCACCGCAAGCCCCAGCGGATGGCTCGCGGGCGTCGGCACGCCGTGCCGGACGACGGTGCCGGTCGTACTCATGCTTGAGATCTTGTTCGCGCTGAACTCGGTAAACCAAAGCTTGCTGTGCGGTCCGGATACGATCGACGTCGGCTCGCTGTCGACGCCCGGCTTGATCGCGAATTCGGTGATCGCGCCGGCGACCGTAATGCGCCCGATCTTGTTGCCTTGCGACTCCGCGAACCATAGATTACCATCCGGACCTGTCGCGATGCCGGCCGGTTGGCTTCGGGGCGTCGGTATGTTGAACTCGGTGATCACGCCAGCGGTGGTGATCCGACCGATCCTGTTGCCCACTTCTTCGGCGAACCACAGATTGCCGTCCGGACCTACCGTGATCCCGCTCGGATGGCTGTTGAGATGCGGCAGTGCGAACGTCGTCACGGTGCCGGTGATCGTGATAGCGCCGATCTTGTTGCCGCGATCGAGCGTGAGCCATAGACGTCCATCGGGGCCGGCCGTTATCTGATTCGGCTCGAGGTCTGCGCCGGGCATCCGAAATTCCCTGATGACGCCGCCTGTCGATATCTTCGCGACTTTGTTCGTCTGGTTCTCGGTGAACCATAGCTTGCCGTCTGGTCCGACGGTGATGCCGGTCGGCATGCTTGCTGCCGTCGGTACGACAAACTCCGTAAATGCGCCGGCGGACGTCATCTTGCCGATCTTGTTCGCCAGCTGTTCGGTGAACCAGCCGTTGCCGTCCGGTCCAAGGGTGATGCCGGCCGGCCCGCTTGCCGCCGTCGGGATGACGAACTCCGTCGTCGTGAAGACATTGGGCAACGCAGCCTCGCGCGGCGCCGCGGGTTGCAGTATCGGATTGCCTTGGCACGCCGCCAGCGCGGCGGCAGTTGTCACGATGAGCGCTAATCTGAGAGGTTTATTCACGTTTGCGCCCTCCTTTCCAAATCGATGTCGTCACGAGCGTACCGCCGCGCCATCTCGGAAATGACGAAGATGTGGAGAAGGCAAGGCGAATCTCGTGGGCTTTGTCAGATCGGAAGAGTTGGCGCCGCTCGCTTGCTCGAGTACCGGACGATGCCGTCGTCGAGTGATGACATCAGGTCTTCTCGGAACTTGAGGTATTCAAGATGCGCCACGACCTCGACGACCGCGAAACGCGTCTCGTGTGCGTTGAGCCGATCGCCCCAGAAGTGTTTGACGACATCGGCGGCGCAGACGCCCGCGCTGTTCGCACTGACGCAATCCCAAACGCCCTGGAGACGCTCGCGATGGTGCAGGACGAGCTCGTGGATCCGCTCGGGCAGTGCTGAGTACGGATTGCCGTGCGCCGGATACACCGTGTAGTCGCCGAGGCGTTCGAAGCGCGCGAACGACTTGAGGTAGTCGTCCAGTGGATTCGGCCGGCATTCCGGATAGAGACCGATGTTCGGCGTGATCGTCGGCAGCAGGTGATCGCCTGCGAAGATGACTCGCGCATCGTCGTCGACGAGGACATAGTGGAAATCGCTGTGCCCGGGCGTCCAAACGACGCGGACCGCACGATCGCCGAGGCGGACGAAGTCGCGATCTTCGAGCGTCGCGAACCGGTCGGGCAGCGTCACCGCTTTGCGCAGTCTGGCTGCAGCGTCAGTGACGCTCGACGCGCTCGCCCCGTCGAGACCATGCGCCGTGAAGTAGCCGATCCAGCGGTCGAGCGGCTGCGCGCTCCAGACGTATCGTGCGCGGGGCTCTTCCTCACGCAAGATATGGATGGTCGCGCCGCTGCGGCCGTGCATTCCCGATAAGCCGATATGATCGGGATGCATGTGCGTCACGTAGACATCGCGGATCCCCGACTGGTCGATGCCGATCGACTCGAGCGCGGTGAAGAACGCGGTGCGCGAATCGGGTGTGTCGATACCCGTGTCGACGAGCGCACAACCGTCTTTGCCTTGCACGAGATAGACGTTTATGCTCCGCAGGCGGAACGGCAGCGGCAGATCGATGCGCCAGACGTCCGGTGCGAGGCGCTCCATGTCAGACAAAGTCGGGCCTCGCGATCAAGTCGAAGAACCGGAAGGCGCCCGCGCGCAAGAGGCGGTTATGCGCGGCGAAGATCGCTCTCGCGCGTTTGCCCGGCCACTTCGCGGGCAGGAGCCGTGGCGGTAGGTCGGGATCGATAAATGGAAAGCGCCGAAAGTCATGCGTCAAGGCGAAGCGTGTGACAAATGCGTCCGGATCCGCGAGCTCGCCTCTACGCGCGAGCGCCGAGTCACGTTCGTAGAGCGGTTCGTAGTGCCGTACGAAAGCGTCGTAGCGGTGCGCGACCTCATCGAGATCCCAGCATTGATCGACGATGTCGGCCTGCTCGCCCGGGCCGACGAGTTTCGCTGAGAACACGCGAGCGTACGAGTGGACGCCGCGCTTTCGAAGCAAAGCGATCGTCTCGCCGGCGACGTCGCGCGCGCTGACATACGTACCGCCGCCCATCGCACCGAAACCGAGCCACGCGAGCTGCTTGCGGATGCGGTCGCGCTCCGCTCGCTTCGACTCGGGGATCGTGTACGTGAGCATGCACCAAGCCCCATCCCATGCACCGTTCCGCGGCTCGTAGATGCGCTGCGTCCCCTCTTCGATCAGGCTGCGTCCGGCAGCCGAAAGGCCGTAGCGCGATCGGCCGCCGTTGCGCCGCGAAACGATCCAGCCCTCGCGTGCAAGCCGCGCGACCGCCGAGCGGACAGCAGCTTCAGAGAGACCGAGCGCCTCTCCGGCATGGACGAGGCCGGCAAGCGGCACGTCGGCGCGCCGCGGATGCGCGTAGTCACCGAAAAGCGTGAAGAGCATCGACCGTGGACGAAGCGCGGTCATGCTCGGTGGGCGTTTTGCGGTGCGGGCGGGACGTTGCGTCATGTCGGAGAACCTGGTAGAATACCGTGTGTCGAAATTGAGACGGTCGTGAGAATATTAACACAAAGTAGTGGAGGCTCCTAGCGATGGCGCGCATACGGACGTTCGAAGACTGGGTCGAGGTCTGCCGGCAGTGGCAAAAGGAGATCGACGTCGACCCGGAGGTCTTCGAGCGCGTTCTCGGCGGCTACCAGCTCGAGGCGAAGTACGGCGAGCTGAAGAGCGACGAGATCGAGTTCGGCGAGTTCGCCGGCGGTCGCAAGTGGGAGAAGGTGCTCGAGGTGCCCGACCAGCGCATGCGCGATGCCGTGCTCAACATGATCATCTATCAAGGCGACACCGAGTTCGCCTCGAACGAGCAGCAGAAGCTACTGCTGCGCGACGCGCCTTCGGAATATGATCTATACTCCATCTGCCGCGTCTTCATCGAAGAGACGCGCCATGGATACCAGATGTGCCACCTGCTCATCAACCACTTCGGCAACGACGGTCGTATCGAGGCGGAGAAGATGCTTCAACGCCGCGCCGACCAAGGCACGCGCCTGCTCAACGCGTTCAATACGCCGGTGAAGCACTGGCTCGACCTCTTCGCATATCAGAACTACATGGATCGCGACGGCAAGTATCAGCTGCAGATGCTCTCGCACAGCGGCTTCGCGCCGTTGTCGCGCAGCATGGGGCCGATGCTCCGCGAGGAATCGTTCCATCTCGGCACCGGCGTCACGGGCCTCAAGCGCGTGGCGAAGGCTGGCGTCGTGCCGATCGCCATCCAGCAGCGCTTCCACAACAAGTGGCTGTCCGGATCGCTCGACCTCTTCGGCAACGACCACTCGTCGAGCGCCGTGTGGGCGTACCTCTGGGGTATCAAGGGCCGGCCGGAGGAAGACAAAGAAAAAGACCCGGCCAATGTCGAGCTCCTCAACGACTACGCCCGCCGCGGCTACTACGAGGAATGCCGCAAGATCCTCGACCAGATCAACTCGATCATACCGGGCGATGAGAAGCTCTACATGCCCGACATCCGCTTCAACCGCAAGATCGGCGAGTTCGCCGGCAAGCGCTATGCGGTCGACGGACGCATCCTCGACAGCGATGAGTATGAGAAGCACATCGCAGAGGTGCTACCGGGCCCCGATGACGAGGCGGCGCTCGCCGAGATCATGAAGCGCAACGACTGGGTCGCTCCGAAAGCGGCGTGATTTTGTAGCGGTCGAGCTTTAGCTCGACCGATGTAGGCCGAGCGAAGCTCGGCTAAAGGAGATCACAGTGGCTACCACCATCGAAGAGAAGACGCTCGTCAAGTACGAGAAGCAAGGCGCGATCGCCGTCGTCACGCTCGACGACCCGCCGGCGAACACGTACACGCACGAGATGATGCGTCAGCTCGACGACGCGATCTTGACGGCGCGCTTCGATAAAGAAGTGCAGGTCATCGTCCTCACCGGAGCGGGCGAGAAGTTCTTCTGCGCCGGCGCGAACATCGGCATGCTCCAGACGGTCGATCCGACGTTCAAGTACTATTTCTGCCTCCATGCGAACGAGACGCTGACGCGGCTCGAGCAGACGCCGAAGCTCGTCATCGCGGCGTTGAACGGCCATACGGTAGGCGGCGGCCTCGAGATCGCGATGGCATGCGACATCCGCCTCGCTCGGCGCAACGCCGGCAAGATCGGCTTGCCGGAAGTCGCGTTGGGCGTGCTGCCGGGTACGGGCGGCACGCAGCGCTTGGCGCGCCTCGTCGGCAAGGCGAAGGCGATCGAGCTCATGGTCACCGGCCGCACGTTCTCGTTCGAGGAAGCGCAAGAGTACGGCATGGTCACCGACATCTACGACGGCGACGGCGCGAGCTTCATGAGCGAAGTCATGACGTACGCGAGGCAGTTCACGACGCCGAACAAGGCGGCGAAAGCGGTCGGCAACATCAAGCGCGCAGTACAATCGGGGGCCGAGGTGCCGTTCTCAGAAGCGCTGGCGATCGAGCGCGAACTGCAGCAGCTCCTCTTCCAGAGCAAGGACGCGAAGGAAGGCCTCAACTCATACGTCGACAAGAAGATGGCTAAGTTCACGGGCGAATGATCCTGATAGGGCGTCATGTAGTAGGGCGAGCGCAGCTCGGCTCCCGGTAATTGGCCTCGAGCAAGATCTTGACGATGCGCGAGGCCATCTCGCGCTACGTCGGTGATGGAGATTCCATCGCGCTTGGCTTAGCGCTCGAAGCGCTCATCCCGTTCGCCGCGGGGCA
>Ga0070714_100000963_pt1 | contig 20549 bp, 20 predicted proteins | sample LARL83metaG_FD_65450 | JGI IMG/M metagenome (GOLD analysis project Ga0070714, IMG submission 65450) | Corn, switchgrass and miscanthus rhizosphere microbial communities from Kellogg Biological Station, Michigan, USA - LAR L8-3 metaG | ecosystem: Host-associated > Plants > Roots > Rhizosphere ... | reverse complement strand
CCCACATGCCGCTCGGCCGCCTCGCGCACTCCTTCGAACCGGACGTCCGCCATGTCCTGCCTCCTCTGCTCATTCGAGCCTCTGACCGCCCGGCTGGTGCGAACTCGTCGCCGCTCACCGCGGCGCGTCGCCCATCCGGTACTCGTGGGTCAACTCGTCCAGCCGCCCCTTCAGCTCGGAGTCGAGCGGCGTCTCCAGCGCCGCCAGGCTGGCGTCCAGCTGCTCCGGCCTGCTGGCGCCGACGATCGGCGCCGTCACCGCCGGGTTGGCGAGCACCCAGGCGACGGCCAGGCTGACCATGTCCATCCCCGCCTCCCCGGCCAGCTCGCGGATGTGCTCGACGGTGGCGAACTCGCGATCGTGCCAGTAGCGGTCCTGGTAGGTCTGGGCGGCGTTGCCGAGCGTGAATCGGCCGCCCTCGGCCGGCTCCGCTCCCCGCGCGTGCTTGCCCGAAAGCAGGCCGCCGGCGATCGGGTTGTAGGGGATCACGCCCACCCCGTCTTCCAGGCAGAACGGCAGCATCTCCCGCTCGATCTGGCGAAAGAGCAGGTTGTAGCGGGGCTGCACGGATGCGAGCCGGGCGATCCGCAGCGTCTCACTTCGGCCGATGGCCCGCACCAGCTGGTAGGTGAGGAAGTTCGAGCAGCCGATGTAGCGGACCTTGCCCTGGCGGACGAGGTCGTCGAGCGCCGTCAGCGTCTCGTCGATCGGCGTCTGCGGGTCGTAGCCGTGCAGCTGGTAGAGGTCGATGTAGTCAGTGCGCAGGCGGCGCAGCGACGCCTCCACAGCGTCCATGATGTGGCGCCGCGAGTTGCCCGAGTCGAAGGCCGCCGGGCCGGTGCGGCCGAAGCATTTGGTGGCCAGGACCACCCGGTCGCGCCTGCCCTCGAGCCAGCGGCCGACGATCTCCTCCGTGTGCCCCTGGGTGGTCAGGTCGCCGCCCAGCGGGTAGACGTCGGCGGTGTCCAGGAAGTCGATGCCGCCGTCGGCCGCGCGGTCGAGAATGGCGGCCGCGGTCGGCTCGTCGCACTGCAACCCGAAGGTCATGGTGCCCAGGCAGAGGCGCGACACCTGGAGCCCGGTGCGTCCCAGGCGTACGTGTTCCATCGAGGTCAGTCCGCTTCCGGCTGGGGTGCCGCCTCGCCCTCGAACAGGCTGGCCACGCTGCTGTCGACCTCCTCGACCACGACCTGCTTCGCGCCCAGCGTCTGCAGGAGCTCCTGGGCGGTCGGGATCGCGTCGGCGGCGATGTCGATGACGACGGCCGACCCGTTCGGGCCAAGCGACTTGCCGAGCTCCTCGAGCTGCGGGTTCTTGAACCCGGAGTCGCGCAGCTTGGCGGCCAGGGCGCCCACGCTGCCGCCGGCCAGCATGCCGATCGGGCCGCCGATGATGCCGATGACGCCGCCGACCAGGGCGCCCCGACCGGCGCCCCAGTCTCGGGTCTCGACGAACTTCACCTTGCCGTCCGGCTTGACGTGCAGGACGGCCGTGTTCCCGACCTTCTCGGGGAAGGCGCCGCCCACGGATCCAGCGCCGCGCGAGCCGCCGTCGAGGGTGGCGAAGCTGGCAGCCAGGATCTTACGGTTCTCGTCAGCCATGGGTGACTCCGGTGAGCGCCGCCGCGAACTCGGAGCCTGTCATCGGCTGCGAGAACATGGGGTAATCGCGGGCAACCGCGACCCGCTGCTCCTCGTCGCTGGTGGCGGCGGTGCAGTCGGTCAGCGTGACGACGTCGTAGCCCTTCTCGTAGGCGGTGCGCATTGTCGACTCGACGCAGCAGTTGGTCAGGAACCCGCCCAGGGCGACGGTCTTGATGTCGCGGCTGCGCAGGATGAAGTCGAGATTCGTGGTGGCGAAGGTGTCCAGCCCGCGCTTGCCCTCGACCACGATGTCGCCCTCGTGGGGCGCCATGTCGTCGCAGATGGCGGCGCCCCAGCTGCCCTTGACGAACGCGCCCGAGTCGATGACCCCCTTCAGGATCCCGTAGACGGCGTCCGGATCGCCCAGCTCGCCGTATCCCTCGGCGAAGGTGATCGGCGCGTGCACGACGGTGGCGCCGGCCCGGCGCGCCTCCTCGACGAGCGTCTTGCTGTTGTCCAGCATGTCGGTGTCGTCCATGACGCCGCTGACGGCATCGTGGAGAGCGCCTCCCTCGCTGGTGAAGTCGTTCTGGTACTCGATCAGGACGACTGCCGTGCTGCGTGGATCGAACTCCATGACAACCCCCGGTTTGGTGCGTACGAGCCGCGCCGGCTCCGCTCGTCAGGCTAGTCCGTCGGCGGGGGCCGGTCAACGACGCACTGCCTCCCGCCCGCCGCCCGAGGCGGGACTCAGGACTGGAGGCGGCGCAGGTGCCGCCGCATGGCCTGGCGGGCCGCCGCGCCGTCGCCGTCGCGGACGCGCTCGACGACCCGCGTCATGTCCTTGACCAGCCGGTTCCCGACCCGCGGCGAGCCGCCCGGGTCGAGCTCCACCAGGTTCGAGATCGCATGCGCCAGGACCGAGTTCCCGGAGGCGGCCCCGAGGGCCAGGCGAAGCTCGTTGTAGGACGTCTCGTCGCCGTCGCGCAGGTCGTCCAGGATTCGTTCGAAGGCGGCCAGGTCGATGGCCGTCCGGGACCGCGCGGCGAGCCGCGCAGCGTGCGGCTCGAGGCGGTCGCGGACATCCAGCAGATCCTCGTTGTCTGCTCCGGCGATGTAGGTCCCGGAGCCCCGCCGCGGCTGCAAGACGCCGAGGTCGATGAGATGGCGAAGGCCCTCGCGGAGGGCAGGGCGAGACACGCCGAGATCGGCCGCCAGCTCGCGTTCGGAGGGCAGGCGATCGCCCCTGGTAAGGCCCTTCTGGGCGATCAGCTCCCGGATGCGCGGGGTAACATCAGCAGCGACCGACATTGGAGCCAGCGAGTCTAGTCGGTCTGACCAATGAGTGCAATGCGAACCACCATGTGGCGACAGCCGGCCGACCTGCGCCGGTTGCTGGACGACGCCGGTGCGGCCGAGCGCGTCGCCGATCGCCTGCGCGCCGAGCGCGTCTTCGTGGTCGGCACCGGCACCAGCTGGCACGCAGCCAACACCGCCGCCTGGTACCTGCGCGAGGCGGGTGTCGCAGCGATCCCGGTGCAGGCCGCCGACGCTGCCCTGCACGGCCCCCGTCCCCGGGCGGGCGATGCGCTGCTCCTGCTCAGCCACCGCGGCACCAAGCGCTACACCTCGACGGTGCTCGAGCGGGCGCGTGCGGACGGGGCGGCGACGCTCGTGGTGTCCGGCCGCGGCACGGCCGGAGCCGACCTGGAGACCGTCGAGCCGGAGACATCGTCGGCGTTCACGGCCAGCCACACCGGAGCGCTCCTGCGAACAGCTCAGCTGGCGGTTGCACTGGGCGCCGATCTGGGCCCGCTGGACATCGTCCCGGAACTTGTTGCCGGCGTCCTGGACGCGGACTCGGCGAGCGTCGAGCCGCCGCCGCGGCTGCTCGAGTTCATCGGCGCCGGGCCCAACCAGTGGACGGCCGCCGAGGGAGCGCTGAAGATCCGCGAGACCGCCTACGTCGCCAGCGAGGGACTCTCCGTCGAGCAGTTCCTGCACGGGCCGTCGGTGGCGCTCGGTGAGAGCGACGCGCTCGTCTGCCTGAACGGCGCCGGCCCCGGCGAGGAGCGGCTGCTCGAGGTCGCCGCGGCCGCCGAGGCCTGTGGCACGCGTGTGCACCGGATCACCGCCGCCCATCCAAATGAGCTGCTGTCGGTCTTCCCGCTGACGGTGGCCGTGCAGCGGATCGCCCTCGAGGCGGCCGAGCGGCTGGGCACGAACCCGGACAGCTTCGGTCGCGATATCCCCGTGCGGGCGGCCGCGTTGGAGCACATCCAGCTGTAACGCTGGGCGGGCCGGGAACGACCGAGCGGTATGGATGTCACATGCCGTGAGCTGGTGGAGCTCGTCTCCGACTACCTGGAGGGCGCCCTGGACGCCGGTGACCGGGCGGCCTTCGAGCGCCACCTGGGCGCCTGCGACGGCTGCGACGCCTACCTGGAGCAGATGCGAACGACGATCGCGCTCACCGGACGGCTGCGCGAGGACGACCTCGACCCGGCCGTACGCGACCGGCTGCTGACCGCCCTCCGCGGGTATCCGGGGACGGGCTAGAGCGCGCCGCCGGCGGCGTGCGGGGCGGTCGGGTCCTCCGCCTCGGCAGCCGACTCGCGGGCGAGGTACTCCTCCGCAAGCAGCGGGTTCTCGCGCGCCCGCTCGACCACCTTCAGCAGCGACGACATGCTCGCCACCTCTTCCACCTGCTCCTTGATGAACCACTGCATGAACTGCTCGCCCTGGTAGTCGCCCTGCTCCCGGGCAATGCCGGCCAGCGCGGCGATCTGCGCGCTCACCCGGCGTTCCTGGGCAAGCGCCAGGGCGACCGGCTCGACCGTATCCGAGAACGAGGTCTGGGGGGGCTCGACGCCAGGAACGGCCACGTCATGCTCTGCGTCGATCAGATACTGCACGATCATCATGGCGTGGTTTCGCTCCTCGACGGCCTGGCGGTAGAAATGGGCGGCCAGGCGCGGGAGCGTCTCGGCGTCGTAGTGGACGGCGATCGCGACGTACTGCTGGTGGGCGCCGAACTCGTGGCCGATCTGCTCGTTCAGCTTGGCGGCGAAACGTGACTCGGGCATCGAACCTCCAGGTGGTGACTCGGGGTAGGCTAATCGAGTCGATGGTGCCCGCGTTTCGAAACCACCTGCCGGTCAAGATTCGCTTCGGCGACGGCGTCTCCGAGCAGCTCGCCGAGGTGCTCGAGAGCGAGCGCGCCGGGCGCCCGCTGGTGATCGTCGACGAGGGTCTGGCCGACCTCGTCCCCGGGGTCGCCCGGATGCTCGGCGAGGCCGCCCGCGGCGAGCGCTACGTGAAGTCGCCGGGCGAGCCGACGATCTCGCTCGTCGAGGCGGTGAGCCAGGTGCTCTCCGAGTCCGGCTGCGACGCGGTGGTCGCGATCGGCGGCGGCTCGACCATGGACACCGCCAAGGCCGCCCGGCTGGTCGCCGGCCAGGGCGGCCCGTACCGCCGCTTCGTCGGCGGCGGCGTCGCCCTCGAGCCACCCGGGATCCCGCTGGTCTGCGTGCCGACCACGGCCGGTACCGGCTCCGAGGTCTCCGGCGGCGCGGTCATCACCGACGATCAGACCCACGTCAAGGCGGGCATCGCCGGCCCGCTTCTGCGCGCCCAGCACGCGCTGGTCGATCCGGTGCTGACGCACGGCCTGCCGCCCTCGGTGACCGCCCAGACCGGCATCGACGCGTTGGCCCAGGCGATCGCCGCCGTGGTGGTGCGCGTGGCGACCCCTATCGGCGACGCCATCGCCCTGGAATCGGTGCGCCTGGCGGCCACCGCCCTGCCGCAGGTGGTGAAGGACGGCGGCGACGCCGACGCGCGTTCGCGGATGGCCTGCGCCAGCCTGATGGCCGGCCTGTCCATGAATATCTCCGACTGCGGCTCGGAACACTCGCTGGGCCAGGCGATCGGCGGCATGTTCGGCCTGCCGCACGGCCTCACCATCGGGCTCGTCCTGGCCGAAACCATGGACCGCGACCGGCACGCAGTGCCGGACCGGTTCGCGCGGATCGCCGCAGCACTCGGCGAGGCACCGGGCGAGGACGGCGAGGGGGCGGTGCGCGGCGTCCGGCGGATCCTGGCCGAGATCGAGTTCCCGACGCTGCAGGCGGCGGGCATCGACGAGTCGCAGCTGGATGCCCTGGCCGATCTGGCGCTGGCCGACGGTTTCATCGCCGTGGCGCCGGCGGAGTGGCCGAAGCAGGCGGTTATCGAGGCCTACTCGCGGGCACTGGAGCTCGGTGACCGGCGATAACCCCAAGCCGCCTCCCCGGCTGCTGCTGCGCTGGGAGGCGCTGTCCGCCCAGACGCAGATCGTGATCACCTTCCCCGTGCTGGTGGTGGTGCTCTTCTTCGTCCACATCGGCCCACTCAACCAACCGCTGGGCAGGGGCGCCTTCTACGCGGTGTTCTGGGCGATCCTTGGCACCTTCGCGGTGGTCGTGGCGACGCGGACCGAGGCCAGCAAGCGCAAGAAGTCGGAGGAGGAGCACCGTGTCTGAGCCCGGCGACATCCCCGGCGAACGCGGTGCCCGGGTCAGCCTGGAGGGCGTCGCCGTCGTCACCGGGGCGTCGGCCGGGATCGGCATGGCGGTCGCCCGGGCGTTGCATGAGCGCGGCATGCGGGTGGTGGTTGCCGCCCGCCGGCTGGAGATCCTGGAGGAGCTGGCCGGTGAGATCGACGGGCTCGCCGTCGCCTGCGACGTCACCAGCTGGGAGCAGGTGAAGGCGCTCGTCGACACGGCCGTCGAATGGGGCGGGCGGCTGGACGTGTTGGTCAACAACGCCGGCTTCGGCGCCTTCGGCGAGCTGCACGAGCTCGATCCCGCGCGCACCGCGCTGATGGTGCAGACGAACATCACCGGCGTCATCTACGGGATGCGGGCGGCCGGCGAGATCATGGCCCGCCAGGGCCGCGGCGGCATCGTCAACATCTCGTCGATCGTGGGCGAGTTTCCCGACCCCGGCGGCGGCGCCTACGCCGCCACCAAGGCGGCCGTCGACCTGCTCTCGCGCACCGCCTATCGCGAGTTGCGCAGCCATGGGGTGCACGTCGTCAACGTGAAGCCGGCGCTCACCGATACCGAGTTCTCGGCAGTCGCGCGAGGCTCCACCGGCCGGCGCACGGGCGGCGACCCGCCGTCGAAAGTGGCGCGCTGGGTGTGCGACGCGCTCGAGTCCGGGTCGGCGAACGTCGGCTACCGGTAGTCTGCTGGTGGAGGAGGAACCATCATGGCAACCATCACCACGCCCGCGTCGCTTCCCTGGACCGGCGACGACGAGGCCGACCGGCTGATCGCGGCCGACCCGAATGCGCTCCTGATCGGGTTCGCGCTCGACCAGCAGGTGACCGTGCAGAAGGCATTCTCGGGTCCGCTCGAGATCAGGCGGCGGCTGGGATCACTCGACCCGGCGCGGATCGCCGCCACCGATCCCGGCGAGCTGGAGCGGCTCTTTCGCGAGCGACCCGCCATCCACCGCTTCCCCGGCGCCATGGCGCAGCGGGTGCAGGCGCTCTGCGCGGTGATCAGCGAGCGCTACGACGGAGACGGCTCGCGCGTCTGGCGCGAGGCCGCCAATGCCGCCGACATGCAGAAGCGGCTGGCGGAATTGCCCGGGATCGGCGACATGAAGGTGCGGTCGCTGACCGCCACCCTGGTCAAGCGCTTCGGCTACCAACCGGACGGTTATCTCGACGTCCTGCCCACCTTCCCGACGCTGGGCGACGTCGACTCGCCGGATGCGCTGGCCGCCTACCAGGCCGCCAAGCGGGCCCACAAGGCGGCCATGCGAAAGGCGGCGGCGGGATGATCATCGAGCGCTCGATGAACGACGGCTGGCTGTCCAACTCCTACCTGGTCGCCGACGAGGCCGGCGGCACGGCGGTGCTGATCGACTCCGGCGGCCCGGTGGAGCCGCTGGCGGCGGCGGCCGAGCGGCACGGCGTCTCGATCAGCCACCTGTTGATCACCCACGCCGACCACGACCACATCGCGAACAACGACGACTACCAGGCCCGCTACGGGATGCCGGTGGCGGCGAGCCGGATCGAAGCCGAGAGGATGGGCGGCGCCGACCTGCTGCTCGAAAACGACCAGGTCGTGCAGACCGGCGGCCTGGAGATCCGAGCGCTTTCGACGCCGGGACACAGTCCCGGCCACCTGGCCTTCCTGGTCAACGGCGACGACTGCTTCACCGGCGACGTGCTCTTCCAGGGCACCGTCGGCGGAACGCTGAACGACTCCTACGAGAAGCTCCAGCCGTCGGTGATGGACGTGCTGATGAAGCTGCCCGACGGCGTCCGCGTGCACCCCGGGCACACCGATTCGACCAGCATCGGCGTCGAGCGTGAGCAGAACCCGTTCATCCGCATCTGGCGGGGCGTGGATGCGCCGGGCGACCAGCGCTGCCTGGCCATGGACCGGCCGGCAAGGCTGCTGCTGTTCGCTCCCGACTATGACGGCGGCCACAAGGGCTGGGTGCGCTGGGACGACAGCGGCCAGGACGACATCGTGCCGGGCAGCCGCGTGCAGGTGACCGGCGACGGCGCGGCGAAAGGGTCGCCGGAATGACCGCCGAAACGACCGACCAGCCGCTCGAAAGCGCCTCGGTCGCACGCCGCACGGGGGTGCTCGTCATCACGGTGGTGCCGTTCCTGGGTCTGGTCGCCGCGGTCGGCATGCTCTGGAACACCGCTGTCGGCTGGACCGACCTGGCGCTCTTCGCCGGCCTCTACCTGCTGTGCGGGTTCGGGATCACGATCGGCTACCACCGCATGCTCACCCATCGCGCCTTCGAGGCGGTGGCCCCGCTCAAGGCGGTGCTCCTGATCGCCGGATCGATCGCCGTCCAGGGCCGGGCGATCGACTGGGCGGTCGACCACCGCACACATCACGCCTTCTCGGACAAGGAAGGCGACCCGCACAGCCCCCACGCCGGCTACGAGAACTCCGTCTGGGGCCACCTGAAGGGACTGGTGCACGCGCATGTGGGCTGGATGTACGACCACAGCCGGACCGACCGCGAGCGCTACGCCAAGGACCTGCTGACCGACCGCCTGGTGCTCTTCGTCGACCGTACCTTCCCGCTCTGGGTCGTGCTCTCGTTCGCGCTGCCCTTCGCGATCGGCGGCCTGATCACCGGCACCTGGGAGGGCGCCATCACCGGCCTCGTCTGGGGCGGCCTGGTGCGCCTGTTCTTCAACCACCACGTGACCTGGAGCGTCAACTCGATCTGCCACTTCTTCGGCAAGCGGCCGTTCCGGACCAGCGACCACTCCACCAACAACTGGATGCTGGCGCTGCCGTCGCTGGGCGAGTCGTGGCATCACAACCACCACGTCTTCCCGACCTCGGCCTTCCACGGCCTCAGACCCAGCCAGCTCGACCCATCGGGGATGCTGATCGCGGTCTGGGAGAAGCTGGGGCTGGTGCGAAACGTCCGCCGGCCCTCTGACGAGCAGATCCACCGCAAGCTGCAGGCGAGTGTGTAGCACGTTGACCGGCGTCGGAGTCGACCCGCGCCGGAGCTCGATCCTGTGCGGCGACAACCTCGACCTGATGCGGTCGATGCCGGACGCCGCGTTTCGCCTCATCTACACCGACCCGCCGTTCAATACCGGCCGGGCGCGGGAGCGCCGGACGCTGCAGACGGCCGCCGACGCCGGAGGCGACCGCACCGGCTTCGCCGGTCGCCGTTACCGGACGACCGAGCTGGCGCGGCTTGTCTATCCCGACGCCTATCCCGACTACCCGGCCTTCCTGGAGCCGCGCCTGCGCGAGATGCACCGCCTGCTCGACGGGCAGGGAACGCTCTACCTGCACCTCGACTACCGCGAGGCGCATTACGTGAAGGTGCTCCTGGACGCCATCTTCGGCCGCGCGTGCTTCCTGAACGAGATCATCTGGGCCTACGACTACGGCGCCAAGCCGACGCGCCGCTGGCCGGCCAAGCACGACACGATCCTGGTCTACGTCCGCGACCCCGAGCGCTACCTGTTCGACGCCGAGGCGGTCGACCGCGAGCCCTACATGGCGCCGGGCCTGGTGACCGCCGACAAGGCAGCGCGTGGCAAGCGACCGACCGACACCTGGTGGCACACCATCGTCTCGCCGACAGGCCGGGAGAAGACCGGCTATCCGACGCAGAAGCCGGAGGGCGTCGTGCGCCGGATGGTGCAGGCGTCGACCCGCTCCGGCGATCCGGTGCTCGATCCCTTCGCCGGATCGGGAACGCTTGGCGCCGTGGCGGCAGCCTGTGGCCGGCCGTTCACGCTGATCGACTGCAACCCCGAGGCGATCGCAGTCATGGAGCGACGGCTGGGGCTTCCAGCACGCGCACCCCGGACGGCGTAGCGACCACCGCCCGCGTCGCGTAGCCGAGGAAGAGCCCGTGGCCGGCGACACCGGGGATCCGCTCGATCCCAGCGGCCAGCGCCGCCGGATCCTCCCACTCGCTGCGCCGGCAGTCGAGGATCAGGTTCCCCTCGTCGGTGACGTACGGCCCGCCCGCGGCGCCCGGCCGAATCTCGGGCCGCCAGCCCGCCTCCTCGAGCAGCCGCTGGCAGAGCGGGCGGGCGAAGGGGATCACCTCCACCGGCAGCGGCGCATGTTCGCCCAGCCGGCGCACCAGCTTCGACTCGTCAGCGACCACCACCATCCGCCGGCCGGCGGCCGCGACAACCTTCTCGCGCAGGAAGGCGCCGCCAAGACCCTTGATCAACCGCAGCTCGGGGTCGATCTCGTCGGCGCCGTCGATGACGACGTCGAGCATCGGCTCGCTCGCCAGATCGGAGAGCGGGATGCCCAGCTCGCGGGCCCTGGCGGCGGTCGTCTCGGAGGTCGGGACTCCGACGATCCCGCCCAGCCGGCCGTCGCCGAGACGGGCTGCCAGCGCCTCCAGCATGAGCATCGCGGTCGAGCCGCTGCCCAACCCGACGCGCATGCCCGACCGCACCTCGTCGGCCACCGCACGCTCTCCCGCCTCCCGCTTCAGCTCGTCGGCGCTCACCCGGCCAGGGCCTCGCGCACGAGCTCCGGATCGGTCAGCGGACGCTGGCAGGCGAATCGCTCGCAGATGTAGGCCGCCGGGGCGCCGTCGACCAGCGTCCTGCCTTCGAAGAGCGCTGCCGGAGGCGATCCCTCGCCGTCCCAGAAGGCGGCGGCGACGGTCGGCCGGAAGCCATCACGGACGGCATCTGCAAGCGCCGCCGCGGCCGGATCGGCGTATGCGCCGACGACCGCGACCTCGCGCGGGGGGGCCAGCGCCAGGTCGATCGCCTGCAGCACGTGGCCGAACCCCTGCGGCGCGCGCCGGGCGTAGTCGAGGGTGAGCCGGATGACGCCGAGCGCCTGCTCCTCCAACGCTGCGTCGCCCTCCAGCCTGGCCAGCCGCAGCAGCACCGTCGCCATCAGCGAGTTGCCGGCGGGGATCGGGTTGTCCTCGATGTCCTTACGCGGCGCAACCAGCGATCCGCCGCTGCCCGCGCTCTGGAAGAAGCCGCCGGCCGCCGGGTCGGCGAAGCGCCCGGCGGCAAGCCGGGCGAGCTCACCCGCTCGCCGCAGATACTCGGCGTCGCCGCTTGCCAGGTGCAGCTCGAGCAGGCCGTGGGCGACCGCCGCATGGTCGTCGAGGTAGCCCGGAATGCGCGCCTCGCCGGCGCGGAACGTGCGCAGCAGGCCACCATCCGGGGCACGCATCCGCTCCTCCAGGAAGGCCGCCAGGGTGTGGCCCGCCTCCAGCAGGTCGGCGCGGCCGAGCCGCCAGGCTCCCTGCGCCAGCGCCGCCAGGGCGAGCCCGTTCCAGGCTGCCAGCACCTTGTCGTCGAGGGCGGGCTGGGGGCGGTCCAGCCGGACCTCGAGCAATCGCCGCTCGATCTCCTCCAGGTTCGGCGGCGGCGGGCCGGCCGGGCGAAGGACGTTCGCTCCGTCGAAGTTCCCGGCCTCGCTGACCCCGTAATAGCGGATGGCCGCCTCGGCGTCGTCGGCGCCGAGTGCATCGCGCACCTGGTTCGGCGTCCAGACGAACGTCGCCCCCTCCACGCCGCCGGTGTCGGCGTCCTGGGCCGAGGCGAACCCGCCTTCCGGCCGGCGCAGCTCGCGCAGCAGGTAGTCGAGCGTCCGCTCGCCGACCCGCCGGTAGGCGGCGTCGCCGGTGACCGCCCAGCCCTCGAGATAGGCAACCGCCAGCAGGGCGTTGTCGTAGAGCATCTTCTCGAAGTGCGGCACCAGCCACCGGCCGTCCACCGAATATCGGTGAAACCCGCCGCCCAGAACGTCGTGCATTCCGCCCAGCGCCATCCCGTCCAGGGTCCGGGTGGCCATCTCCAGCGCCACCTGCGAGCCGGAGCGGGCGTGCTCGCGGAGCAGGAAGCCGATCACCGACCCGGGCGGGAACTTGGGCGCGCCGCCGAACCCGCCCCACTCCGGGTCGTGCTGGGCGCGCAGGCCGGCCACCGAATCGGTCAGCGCGCCCGGGTCGGGATCGCCGGCCGCCGGCGGGCGCGCGGCGGCCGCCCGCAGCGCCTCCGTGATCCGCCCGGCCAGCTGGTCGAGCTCGCCGCGCCGCTCCCGCCACAACCCGTCCACCGCCTCCAGCACCTGCCGGAAGGACGGCATTCCCTGCCGCGGCTCGGGCGGGTAGTAGGTGCCGCCGTAGAACGGCCGCATGTCGGGCAGCAGAAAGACGGTCATCGGCCAGCCGCCGTGGCCGGTCATGCTGAGGACGGCGTCCATGTACAGGGCGTCGACGTCCGGGCGCTCCTCGCGGTCGACCTTGATGCTCACGAAGAGCCGGTTCATGAGCTCGGCAGTTGCCTCGTCAGAGAACGATTCGTGCTCCATGACGTGGCACCAGTGGCAGGCGGAGTAGCCGACCGAGAGCAGCACCGGCACGTCGCGTTCCCGCGCATCCGCAAAGGCCTCCGGGCCCCACGGCCGCCAGTCGACCGGGTTCGACGCGTGCTGGAGCAGGTAGGGGCTCGTCTCGTGCGCGAGCGCGTTCACGACCGCAGGGTACCGCCTGGCTAGGCCACGACCTGGCGCAGCTGGTGCACCAGCACCATGATCAGCGAGGCGTCGTCGCCGCCGGTCGGGCCCGCCGTCTCCATCAGCCGCGCCAGCCGCTGGTAGGGATCGGCGCGGCGGGCCAGGTAGGCCTCGACCGCGTCGTCGATGGGGGCTCCTTCGGACTCGGCGATCACGTTGGAGACGATCTGGCGGCGCAGCAGCCGCAGGTCATCCAGCATCGACGACCAGGCCAGTCGCTGCCACCGGTTCTCGGCCGGGATTGCGATCACCCGGTGTTCGATGACGTCCAGGAAGAGCCGCTCGCCGACGGCGAAGAAGGCGTGCGCGATATCGCCGATGCTCCGCCCCGAGGCGCCGGCGACGGCCAGGATGTCGAGCGCAAAGACGAGGTCGGGAACGCCGGCGCCGAAACGCGCGGCGGTCTCCGGAACGCCCTGTCCGAGCCCCTCCTGAAGGCGCGTGTCGTAGGCCGTCCGCCAGGCGATGGTGGCGGCGTCGTGCATGCCTCCGACCAGCTCCGAGAAGCGGTCGCGGGTGGCATCGATCTCGGTCGCCAGGTCGAGGCCGGGATTGTTCCGCAGGTACCAGCGGGCCAGCTCCTCGACCATCGAGTCGACACCGTCCATCAGGCGCGATTGCACGTCCGGGGCAACGACGCCGTCCAGGCGCTCGACGTCGTCCCAGTGGTCACGGGCGTTGGAGACGTCCCGGGCCGCCAGGAAGCAGCGGCAGACCTCGTCCGGCGAACAGCCGGTCTCGGCGGTCATCCGCTGCACGAACGTCATGCCCATGGAGTTGACGACGTCGTTGGTGACCATGGTGGCGATCAGCTCCCGGCGCAGCGGATGGTCGGGCATGAGCGCGCCGAAGCGCTCGACGACCGCCCGCGGGAAGTACTCGCGCATGACCTCCTGCAGGTACGGATCGTCGGGCAGGCTCGAGTCCAGCACCTGGTCGCGGAGCAGCCGCTTGGCGTACGCCAGGAGCACGCACAGCTCGGGCCGCACCATCCCGTGCCCGGCCGCCAGCCGCTCCGCCATCTGCTCGGAGGTGGGCAGGAACTCCAGCCGCCGTCTCAGGATGGCCGCCTGCTCCAGCTCCAGCATCAGGTCCTCGTACGCCTCCATCCGGCGAGCGGAGACGGCGGTCTCCTGGGACAGGATCTGCACCTGCAGGTAGTTGTCGTAGAGGACGTGGGCGACCACATCCTCTACCACCTCCTGCATCAGCTGGTCGCGTCCCTCCGTCGTCAGCTCGCCGCGCTCCACCGCCAGCGCCAGCAGAATCTTCAGGTTCACCTCGTGGTCGGAGCAGTCGACCCCGGCCGAGTTGTCGATGGCGTCGGTGTTGATGCGGCCGCCGCCGGCGGCGTACTCGATCCTCCCCAGTTGCGTGCAGCCGAGGTTGCCCCCTTCGCCGACCACCCCCGCCCGCAGGTCGGCGCCGTCCACGCGGACGGCATCGTTGGCGCGGTCGCCCACATCCGCCTGGCTCTCGCCGGACGCCTTGACGTAGGTGCCGATGCCGCCGTTCCAGAGCAGGTCGACGGGCGCCCGCAGGATCGTCTGGATGAGCTCGGTGGGCGTGAGCTTCTCGGCCTCCGTCCCCAGAGCCACCCGGGCCTGCGGCGCCAGCGGGATGGCCTTGGCGGTGCGCGGCCAGACGCCGCCGCCGTCCGAGATCAGCGACCGGTCGTAGTCGTCCCAGGAGCTCCCGGTCTTGTCGAACAGCCGCCGCCGCTCGGCGAGCGACGACGCGGCATCCGGGTTGGGGTCGATGAAGACGTGCCGGTGATCGAAGGCGGCGACCAGCCGCAGGTGCGGCGAGAGGAGCATGCCATTGCCGAAGACGTCGCCCGACATGTCGCCGATGCCGACCGCCGTGAAGGGCTGCGACATGACGTCGCGGCCCATCTCCCGGAAGTGCCTCTTGACGCTCTCCCAGGCCCCCTTGGCAGTGATCGCCAGCGCCTTGTGGTCGTAGCCGGCCGATCCGCCCGAGGCGAAGGCGTCGCCGAGCCAGAACCCGTACTCGGCCGCCACCTCGTTCGCGGTGTCGGAGAGATGGGCGGTGCCCTTGTCGGCCGCCACCACCAGGTACGCGTCGTCGCCGTCCAGGACGCGGACGTCGGGCGGATGCCGGATCTCGCCGCCGACGATGTTGTCGGTCAGATCGAGCAGCCCGCGCATGAGCGTCATGTACTGCCGCCGCTCCTCGTTCAGCAACTCGCCGCGGTCGACCGGCGGGTTCTTGACGATGAACCCGCCCTTGGCGCCGACCGGCACGATCACCGCGTTCTTGACCATCTGCGCCTTCATCAACCCGAGGATCTCGGTGCGATAGTCCTCGAGCCGGTCTGACCAGCGGATACCGCCTCGCGCGACCATCCCCCCGCGCAGGTGAACGCCGGCCATCGCCGTCGAGTAGACGAAGATCTCCCAGAGCGGCACCGGCAGCGGCATCCCCGGCACGTCGGCGCAGCGGAACTTGAAGGCGACCTGGTCGCCCTCGGTGCGTCGAAAGGCGTTCGTGCGCACCGTCGCCTGGATCAGGCCCAGGTAACCGCGCAGGATGCGGTCGTCGTCCAGACTGGAGACGCTGTCCAGCTGCTGGAGGATCTCCCCCTCGATCTCGTCGGCGCGCTCGTCCTGATCGTCGCGAGTCGGCTCGAACCGGCACTCGAAGAGCTCCACCAGCAACCGCGCTATGTCGTGGTTTCGGACCAGGCAATCGTTCTGGTAGCGGCTCGTGAACTGGGCGCCGAGCAGCTGCCGGTACTCACGGTAGGCGCGGAGGATCGTCACCTGACGCCAGGCCAGGCCACCGGCCACGACCAGCCGGTTCAGCCAGTCCGAGCCGGCGCGGCCGTTCCAGACGGCAACCACCGTGTCGGCGACCAGGGACTCCAGCTGGTCGAGCTCAAGGGGCAGGCCGTCGGGACCCAGCACCCCGAAGTCGTGGATGTAGCGGCCGTCGTCGCCGACGCCGCCCTGGAGCCGGGTCGGCACTTCCTCGACGACGGTCAGCCCGAGCTGCTCGAGCAGTGGCAGAAGGTCGGTCAGCGGCGCCTTGCCGCCGGTCTTGTAGAGCTTCAGACGGGTCAGCGGCTCGCCCACGTCGCGCTCGTTCTGGAGGCCGACGACGATCGGCTGCTCCGGCCCCAGCTGCTCCATGTGACGGATGTCGAAGACCGCCTGGTAGATGGCCTGGGCGCTCTTGTAATAGCCGGGGAAGCGGGAGCCGTAGCGGCGGGCCAGGTCGCGGCCCTGGCGCGGGCCGAACTCCTTGACCAGGGCGTCGACGAGCCGGTCGTCCCAGCCGCGGGCGGCGTCCACCACCTCCGCCTCGAGGGCGGCGACGTCGAACGGCGGGATCTCGCCCTCGGGGACGTGGACGATGAACTGGTACCAGGCCGGGTCGCTGTCCGCCGACAGGTGATGGTCCGCCGAGAGGCCGCCCAGCCGGGTCATCAGGAGCTGCTCCAGGCGCAGGCGGAGGTCGTTCGTGACGCGGTCGGGAGGCAGCGCGACGAGCACCGACACGGAGCGGCCGCCGCTGTCCTCGCGAACGAACAGGCGCACCGCCTGGCGCCCGTGCAGGCTGTGCAGGCCCATGATCTCTGCCCGCAGCTCCTGGGCGGACGCCGCGAACAGCTCGTCTTTGGGCAAGCTGTCGAAGAGCGCGACGACGGCCTTGTAGTCATGCGAGCCGGGGATCAGGTCCTCCCATTGGGTGATCGCATCCAGCTTGCGGCGGACGATCGGGATCTGCCGCGCCGACTCGGAGTAGGTCTTGGTGGTGAACAGGCCGATCAGCCGCGCCTCGCCGCCCACGCTGCCGTCCCCGCGGATCACACGGACGCCGATGTAGTCCATCTTGCCCGGCCGGTGGATCGTCGTCTCACCGCTCGTCTTGGTGATCGAGACCAGCCGCCCCTCCTCGATCCGGCGGCGCAGGGCGGGCCGCATGTCGCCGAGCCGGACGCCACCGGCAAACGACGAGATTGTCTGATCGGAGAGGATCCCCAGTCCCGAGTCGGGCACGACATCGACGACCGCGTCGTCGCCCTCGCCGGTGATCGCGTACTCGCGGTAGCCGAGGTAGATGAAGCTGTCGTCCGTCAGCCACTGCAGGAACTCGACCGCCTCGTGGATCTCCTCGGCCGAGTAGCGGGCGCCGGCGGCGGAGGCGAGGTCGATCATCCGCTCCACGCGGTCGACCATGGGAAGGAAGTCGCGGACGACCAGCTGCAGCTCCCCGAGCACGTTGCGCAGGGCGGCCTCGAGCTGGGCAGCCGACTCCTCGTCCAGTGTCCGGTCGACCTCGAAGTGCATGAGCGACTCGCGCCGGCGGGCGCCACGGGCCGGGGTGACCTGGACGACCTTTCCCTGCTCGTCGCGCTCGACGCCGATCACCGGGTGAACGACGTGGCGCACCTCAAGGCCGTGCGCCTGGAGCTCCGCGGTCACGGTGTCGACGAGGAACGGCGAGTCCTCGACCGAGACGTCAACAGATGTGCCGCCGGGGTCACCCGACTCCGCGGCCGGCGGCTGGACGCGCACCGCCAGGGCGCCCGGCGGCCGGCTCGACAGGAACGCATACAGGCTCGCCACCTGCCTGGCCATCCGGTCGACGGCCTTGTCGTCGAGATCGTCGGTTGGCAGGCGCCGCACGTAGGCGCGGACGAACTCGGCCAGGGGGCCGGTGCGCGGCTGCTCGAGGCTATCCAGCAGCCGCTCGGCGAGCGACCGGCCGGAACCTTCTGGTTCAGCGGCTGGCGCGGCCTGCGACTGGCTGCTCACGCCTGTGGATGCTACCGGTTAGCCAAACCGGCCTGTGACGTACGCCTCTGTGCGCGAGTCCGAGGGGCGAATGAAGACGTCCGACGTCGGCCCGTACTCGACCAGCACGCCGCTCCGACCCTTCTCGTCGACGTCGACGCTGAAGAAGGCCGTCATGTCGGCGACGCGGGCCGCCTGCTGCATGTTGTGGGTGACGATGACGATCGTGTACCGATTCTTCAGCTCGGCCACCAGGTCCTCGATCCGCTGGGTCGCGATGGGGTCGAGGGCGGATGCCGGCTCGTCCATCAGCAGCACGTCGGGCTCGATGGCCAGGGCGCGGGCGATGCACAGGCGCTGCTGCTGGCCGCCCGAGAGCGAGAGAGCGCTGGCCTTCAGCCGGTCGTGCACCTCGTCCCACAGCCCCGCCTGGCGGAGCGCCCGCTCGACGCGGTCCTTCAGATCGTCCTTCATGCCGTGCAGGCGAAGGCCGAAGGCGACGTTGTCGAAGACCGACTTCGGGAACGGGTTTGGGCGCTGGAAGACCATGCCGATCCGCCGCCGCACCTCGACCGCGTCCACGCCGTTGCCGAAGAGGTCGTTTCCGTGGTAGCTGATGGTGCCGTGCACGGCCGCGCCCGGGATCAGGTCGTTCATCCGGTTCATGCTCCGGATCAGGGTGGTCTTGCCACAACCGGAGGGGCCGATGAAGGCGGTCACCAGGTGCTGGTGGATCTCGAAGGTGACGTCCCGGATCGCGACCTTGCCCGTATAGCTCACGGACACGTTGTCGAGTCCGAAGACGACCTCACGACCCTCCTGGGGAGCCCTGCCGTGCTCTCCTGCCATTTCTGCCAGCCTCGCCTGGGACCGGGCCAGTGCGAGGCTCGAAGCATCGCCGCCGGCGACCTCCGGCCCGCGGGACGACTCCGTTGACTCCTGAGACTCGCTCACTGCATTCAGTTTGCCTGATTCGACGGTCTCGTGCACGGATTCACCTGCGTCGCGGCCATCTGGACACCCGTTCCAGCGGCCGGCCGATCGCAACGGCTGGTTCGGATGCGGAAGCGTCGTTCTAGCCGAACCGCCCAGTCACGTACGCCTCGGTGCGCTCGTCCGAAGGTCGCACGAAGATGTTCGAGGTCGCGTCGAACTCGACGAGGACGCCTGAGCGGTGGCCGTCGGTACCGACGTCGACCGAGTAAAACGCGGTCATGTCCGCCACGCGGGCGGCCTGCTGCATGTTGTGAGTGACGATCACGATCGTGTACTCCGACTTCAGCGCCTGGACGAGATCCTCGATCCGTTGCGTCGCGATCGGGTCGAGGGCCGATGCCGGCTCGTCCATCAACACGACGTCGGGCTCAACGGCGATCGCACGGGCGATGCAGAGCCGCTGCTGCTGGCCGCCGGAGAGCGCCAGAGCGCTCGTCTTCAGGCGATCCTTGACCTCATCCCAAAGGCCGGAGTGGGTCAGCGCCCGCTCGACTCGACCATCCAGGTCGTCCTTCAGGCCGTGCAGGCGAAGGCCAAACGCGACGTTGTCGTAGATCGACTTCGGGAACGGGTTCGGCCGCTGGAAGACCATGCCGATCTTGCGCCGTACCTCGACCGAGTCCACTCCGGCCGCGTTCAGATCGTTGCCGTGGTAGTGGATCGTGCCGGTGGTCGACACAGTCGAGATCAGGTCGTTCATCCGGTTCAGGCTGCGAAGCAGCGTGGTCTTGCCACACCCGGAGGGGCCGATGAACGCCGTCACCAGGTTCTTTCGGATCTCCATCGTCACGTCTCGGATGGCAGTCTTGCCGCCATAGGCAACGGAAAACTCACTGATGTCGAAGACCGTCTCGCGGCCTTCCTCGGGGTGCTGTCCGTGTCCAAGCGCCATGTCAGCCAGCTTTGCTTGAGAACGGGCGAGGGCTAGGCTCGCCGCATTGGATTGCTGCTGAGCCTCGGATGGCTCGGCGGTGTTTGCATCGGTTGCGTGCTCGCGGGATTCGGAAACAGCGATTTTGGGTTCATCCATGGCGTGGGTCTCCTGCCATTTGGTTTGCCTGCGGTCAGCGCGACTGTTCGATCCTTCGGCGGCTGCGTAGCGATAGCAGCCGACCTGCGATCGAGGCGAGGAGCACGAGCGCCATCAGAACCAGTGCGGCGGCCCATGCCTGCTGCTGCGCGGTCACGCTTGGCTGTTGGGAGTCGAGATAGATGGTCATGGGAAGCGACGCCATGGCTTTCGACGGGTCGGTGCTCATCGCATTCGCGAAGATCGAACTTGTGAACAGGATCGGCGCGGTCTCGCCTGCGGCGCGGGCAACCGCAAGGATGGTGGCGGTGACGATCCCGCCGGTGGCGGTGGGCAGGATGACCGAGACCACGGTCTTCGCCCGGGTCGCGCCCAGGGCCAGGCTTCCTTCCCTCAGGTGGCCCGGCACGGTCGCCAAGACCTCTTCGACGGAACGGGCGATGATTGGCACCATGACGATCGAGAGGGCGACCGACGCGGCATAGGCGCTGTACCCGTGCCCGACCACGAGCAGCCCGAAGATGAAGACGCCGATCACGATCGTCGGAACGCCTGCCAGCACGTTGAGAAGAAGTCGAATGCCGTTGGCCACCCGGGCCGGTGCGAACTCCGCATTGAAAATGGCGATCAGAACCCCGATCGGGACCGAGATCAGAGTCGCTATGCCGGTGATGATGAGCGTCCCGACGATGGAGTTGGCGATGCCGCCCGAGGTGTTCCCAAACGCATCGACGGTGGGTACCTCGGTCAGGAAACTCCAGCTGAGCACCGGGAGCCCGCGGCGAAGGACGGCGTAGATGACCAGGGCGAGCACGACCACCGCGAGGAGCGCGGCCAGCGTGCAGACAGCCTCCATCAGCCGGCCCACCAGCTTCCGGCGACGGGCACGGGGAGTCGCCTCGAACGGCGAGGTGGACGACGCGGCGGCGCTCACACGCGCACCCCCATGCGCTTCTGGATTCGACGAACGATCAGCTGTGCAGCGACGTTCGTGACGAGGCTGATCGTCAACAGGATCAGCGCGAGGTAGTAGAGGGACGAGCGCTGAAGCGAGGTCGCTGACCCGCTGAACTGGGTGGCGATCCAGGAGGCCAGCGTTCCGGCGGGTTTG
>Ga0070714_100000962_pt1 | contig 20563 bp, 19 predicted proteins | sample LARL83metaG_FD_65450 | JGI IMG/M metagenome (GOLD analysis project Ga0070714, IMG submission 65450) | Corn, switchgrass and miscanthus rhizosphere microbial communities from Kellogg Biological Station, Michigan, USA - LAR L8-3 metaG | ecosystem: Host-associated > Plants > Roots > Rhizosphere ... | reverse complement strand
GCCGTCGAGGTCCAGTTGACCGAGAGCGAGTGGAGGCGAGCGATTGCCGTGCTGACGGCGACTGGGCGGATCACCGACGAGCGCCGACAGGAGTTCGTCCTCTGGTCCGATGCGCTCGGACTGTCGATGCTCATCGACGCGATCGCGCACCCGAAGCCCGAGGGCGCGACCGAATCGACGGTACTCGGCCCATTCTGGGTCGAAGGGTCGCCCGAGCTGGAGTACGGTCAGGCGATCTTCACGGCGGCGGCCGGCGAACCTGCATGGGTGCACGGCCGCGTCCTCGCCTTCGATAGAACGCCGATTCCGGGTGCGACGATCGACGTCTGGCAGAACGATGCGAACCGGCTCTACGGCGTGCAGGACAACGACGCCCCGGAGACGCACCTGCGCGGACGCTTTTGCGCGCGCCAGGACGGTTCGTACGCGTTCCTCGGTGTGCGGCCGGTGCCCTATCCCATCCCGGATGACGGCCCGGTGGGCGCGATGCTTGCGGCAAGCGGCCGCCATCCGTGGCGGCCGGCGCACATTCATATGATCGTCTCGGCGCCGGGCTACGAGACGTTGACGACGCACATCTTCGATGCCGACAGCCCGTACCTGGATAGCGACGCGGTCTTCGCGGTCAAGCCGTCACTGCTCCGGCGATTTGTCAAAGACGGGGAGCGCTGGTCTGTTGAGAACGACGTCATACTCGCACCCGCACGGTGACGCAACGGTCTTCTCAGGTTGCGGGATCCCAGCAGACGCAGTCCTCATGGCAACCTGCTGATGGCCGGCGGCGTCTTCGAGCCGATCACCGCCGTCTTCCAGTGAGGCAGCAAGCCGGCGCCGCCCAACACGCGATCCGCGGGGAGGGCCTCGAGCGCTGGAGACTTCCCCGCAATCGCTTCCATGCGCCGGACTTGGATTCCGGGGGGCCAGCTCGGCGGCGAAACGTGGAGCGCTTATGGAGCCCAGCGGGCGCAACCGCTGGCAACCCATGGCAACTGGGACACCGCCGAAAAAGGCTCAGACACGCCGATCGGCAACCGGTCGCAACCCACGGCAAACGTTACGGAGCGCATGGTAAGGAGGGGGTCGACGGTTCGAGTCCGTCAGAGGGCTTGAAGAAGCCGCTGCAAACCGAGTAGTTTCGTACTTCTGCTCGTTGTCGGAATTGGCGACACAAGGTCGCACCGAGGGCGCACGCACGCCCTCACGGGACGTTTCTGAGTTGACCCCCTCTCTAGCGAAGAGGGTCTCGAAAGTAACGAACGAGTCGTGCGGCCTGGGCTTCGATCGCATATCGACGGCCGCTAGCCCAACTGCTCCTCGAGAGGCGGCGCCCGGTTTGAATAAGTTGCGGGCCTACCGGATCCGCTGCCAGGGATGCGCCGTGTAGATCAGCCGTGCTAGGCGGTCGGGTACGTGCACGACCTTGAAGGTCAGAGCGCGCCCGTCGTAATGCCAGCGGACGGTGTCGGGTGTTCCGAGGACCCGAAGCGTGTCACCGTGAACGACGTAACGGCCGTGCGCCGGTGGCTGGTCCGAGACGCGCGGGTGGAACCAGATGTCGACCCACGTTCCATCGGCGCGATAGGTGACCTTCTCCCAATGTGCGTCGTTGACGTCGAGTCCGGCTCGATACAGGTCGGCGGTCGTGATCTTCGTCAGGAACGTGCCCGTCGGAAATTGGTCGCTGGAAGCCGCAGCTCCCGAAGTCGCCACGAAAGCAACGGCAGCCAACGCGACGCAGGCTAGACGTGTCATGCGACCTCCTCGATAAGTGAGATGAGCTCGTCGATGCGATAGCCGTGTGCACGGGCGAACTGCACAAGCTCGCGCGTACGTGCAACAAGCGCGCCTTGCTCGGGCGTTCCGGCAATAGTCACGCCGCGTCCCCGTCTGAACTCGAGGAGTCCCTCGTCGCGGAGCTCTCGGAACGCGCGTAGCACTGTGTTCACGTTCACCTCGAGCACGGCGGCGAAGTCCTTTGCCGGCGGAAGCCGCTCACCCGGCTTCGCCTCGCCTTCCGCGATCGCGCGGCGAATCTCGGAAGCGACTTGCTCGTGCAAGTCGATGGCGCTCGCCCGGTCGACCTTGACGCCCCGCATGGTGATAGTCATAGTATCGTCATTCCATGACGGTGTCGAGCGTTCCACGCGGAGTCCTGGAGGCGGTGATCGCAGACGCCCGCCGACGCGCGAGGTATCGACGCCTCCGCAACGCAGCGATCGTGCTGCTCGTGGTCGTGCTCGCCGCCGGGCTCGCGAGTCAGCTCACCGGCCACCGAACGCCGCCGACTGCAGTTGCGCCGTCTGCGGTCTCGTCTCCGATCGCGCACAACGGCGCGATCGCGATCCTTGCCGGCGCGAAGAGTCCGACCGCCGGTTGGTATGGCGTGTCGCGGATCGGCACCGACGGCAAGCTCCACCCGTTCATCCGGTGCCCACGGCACGCGAACTGGTGCGGTGAGGCCGAGAGCATCGCGTGGACGGTCCGGGGCGACCGCCTAGCGATATCGGTCACGTCCTTCGCGCTCCCGAATCCGTACAACGGGCTGCACGTGATCGACACGCGCACGCATGCCGACACGCAGATCCGGAGTTGCAACGACCCGCCGGGCGAGTGCGACTGGTTCGATCTCGCTTGGTCTCCCGACGCACGGACGATCGCGTACGTGTCCTCCGGCAATATCGTCCTCGTCAACGCCGACGGAACGCACCGGCGGCTCTTGTCCAGTCCAGCCGGTCGTAAGTCGTCGCCTGCCTGGTCTCCAGACGGCCGCTCAATCGCATTTTCGGATGAGGTCGACGGTGTACAATCGGTTTACCGTGCCGACCTCGACGGAAGCCACCTACAGTTGCTCGCGCGTCACGCGACTGCGCCGGCATGGTCGCGCAGAGGGCTGATCGCCTACCACACGGACTGCGGTGTTCAGCTGATGAGGGGAGACGGAACGCCGGTCGTCCCGCGCACGGCATCGCCGTGCGGTGCGATCGGGTTGCCCCACCTCGCGACTCCGGTCTGGTCACCAGACGGAAAGCAGATAGCCGCCACGCTTTCGAGGCGAATTCCAGACCCCACCCGTGGCACCTACGTCATGAACGCCGACGGTACACACGTCAGTCGCGCGACCCCAGCAACGCTGTCCGTCTTCATCGGCGGCCGGCCGCGCGTCGCCTGGCAACCGGTCCGGTAAGCCCAGATACCACTCCGGCCCGAAAGATGCGGGTCGCACTGAGTAAGGAGGGTCGACGGTTCGAGTCCGTCAGAGGGCTTCTTCAGGAAGTTCCTGCGCATCCGCTCAGACGGCTCGACCGTCGAGGTCCATGTCGATAGCTCCTTTACCGCCTTCCAGGCGGGCCGGGCCGCAGGCGCACTAGCCCCTGAGGTACTCCAACACGGCGAGCACGCGGCGGTGGTCGGTGTCGGAAGGTGCGAGCCGGAGCTTCTGGAAGATGCTCGCGTTGTGCTTCTCGACGGCGCCGACGGTGAGTACGAGGGACGAGGCGATCGCCGCGTTCGACCGGCCCTCGGCCATGAGCTCCAGCACCTCGCGCTCGCGCGGCGTGAGCTGGTCGAGCGGCCGCGCTCCGCGACCGCCGACCAGCTGCGCGACAACCTCCGGGTCGAGCGCGGTGCCGCCGGCGGCGACGCGCCGGACCGCGTCGACGAAGTCGGAGACGTCGAGGACGCGGTCCTTCAGCAGATACCCGACGCCGCCTGCCCCCGCCTCTGCGAGGAGCTCGGTCGCGTAGGTGCGCTCGACGTACTGCGAGACGACGAGGATCGCCGTCTCCGGCGACGACCGGCGTAGCCCGAGCGCGGCGCGCAGCCCCTCGTCCCGGAAGCTCGGCGGCAGGCGGATGTCGACGATCGCGATGTCTGGCCGCTCGCGCAGCACGGCATGTACGAGCGCGTCCGCGTCCGCGACCGCGGCGACGACCTCGAAGCCGTTGTCTGTCAGTAGGCGCGCCATCCCCTCGCGGAGGAGCGCGAGGTCTTCGGCGATCACGACGCGCACGGCAGCTCCGCGCGCACAATGGTCGGACCGCCGGCAGGGCTGGCGAGGTCGAGCGTCCCGTCGAGCGCCTCCACTCGGCGGCGCAGTCCGGTGAGCCCGCTCCCCGCAGGATCGGCGCCGCCGCAGCCGTCGTCCTCGACTTCAAGCTCGAGCACGCCCGCATTCCGGCGGGCGCGCACCGCGATGCGTGACGCGCTGGAGTGCTTGGCCGCATTCGCGAGCGCTTCGGCGGCAACGAAGTACGCGGCCGTTTCGACCGGCGGGGGCAGGCGGCCGTCGAGATCGACGGCGATCGTCACCGGAAGGCCGCTCTGGTCGGCGAGCGTCGCGAGCGCCGCGCCGAGCCCGCGGTCTGAGAGCACGGGCGGATGGATGCCGCGGGCGAGGTCGCGCAGCTCGCGCAGCGCTTCGCCGACACCCTGCCGCGCCTCCGCCACAAGCTCCCGCGCGCCCTCAGGATCGGTGGCGAACTTCTGCTCCGCGAGCCCGAGGCTCATGCCGAGCGCGACGAGCCGCGCCTGCGCTCCGTCGTGCAGGTCACGCTCGATGCGGCGCAGCTCGGCATCCTGCACGTCGACGGCCCCGGCCCGCGTCGCCTCGAGCACGTCCACGCGGCGGGCGAGCCGGCTGGCGCGCGCGATCGCCGCGTGCACCGCGAGCGCGACCGCGAGGCCGAGCGCGGGCCACTCAGGCCAGAAGTAACCCCGCGTCGTGAGCGCCCAGACGAGCGCGAGGAACGCGAAGAGCGCGACTGAGAGACCGAGATGGATCGACATCGCGCGCGACCGGCCGGCGCGCAGCCTCGGCCTCTCCTCGACGAGCTCGATCCACGCGTGGGACGCGACCTGGAGCGCAAGCGGCAGCAGCGCCCACTCGGGCCACACGTAACCGCGGCCGGTCAGAGCCCAGATGACGAGCAGCAGCGCACCGATTCCGGCGGCGACGCCCGCGTGGATGCCGAGCGCGAGCCGCCGGCCGTGGCGGCCCACGTCGATGCGCTCTATGGATCCGTCCGCGAGCAACCCGCGCATGATGCCCGCCCACGCGCGGCCGAGCAGCCGGGCGAGCCATGCAGCCACCACGAGCCCGACGATCCCGGCCGGGATGAGCACAAGCGAGCGCGGAAACTGGTCCACGTGCCAGGACCAGAAGCGGATCTTGTTGCCCTTGCCCCAGCGGTACCAGATCGGATACGTGATCGCCCCGAGCGAAGCGGCGACGAGCGCGAGCTCGACCATCGCCATTTGGAATCCGACGGTGGCGCGCAGCGCGAGATATGCCTGCTGCTTCCAGAACGAGCGATCGGCGACGACGGCCTTCGCGCGCCCCCAGTAGCCGTGACCGCCCGAGCCGATGCGCGGCCGCACGTCCACCCCGAGCAGAGCCCGGCCGAGCCCGGCGTCGCCACACGCGAGGAGGCCGACGGCGCCGCGAAAGCCGACGAGCGCGGCGACGACGAGCGGCGTCACGATCAGCGCGCTGCTCGCGGCCCAGCCCGCGCCTAGCACCCCGAGCGCAGCCCCGCCGATCGGCGGCGCTGCGAGGAGGAAGAGAAGGGACTTGTACGTGTCGCGTGTGAAGAGCGGCCGAAAGATGGTCATCGTTGGCTCCACTCGGTCGATGATGGTCATTGACCATGCTGGCCAGGGGAGAAGCCCGCGATAAGCCGGGCATCCGGTGTCTGCGGGTGGGGCCATCCCCCTCCTGAGGAAGGTGGGGCTAGCCCCATCCCAAGACGCCGGGACGCGCCATGGCCGCGCGACACCGTCGCGAGCAGGCTCGAGTCGTGAACTCCAACGCGATTCAGGGGGACAAGATGAACCTGGCAGCACGCGCGGGCCGGTGGAGCGCCGCGCACTGGAAGACCGCCACTCTCGGGTGGCTCGCGTTCGCCGTCGCGACCGTGATGCTCGGCTCCATGCACGGCACCGTGAAGCAAACGACTGCCGATCAGACGAACGGCCAGGCGGCCCGTGCCGAGCGGATGCTGACGGCGGCGCACGTCAAGAGCCGCGCGAGCGAGTACGTGCTCGTCCGCTCGCAAACGCTCACCGCGCGCTCGTCCGCGTTCCGGCGCACGGTGAACGACGTGCGCACCAAGCTCGAGCAGACGGCGAACACCCGCAACGTCCGCCTCGGCCCGGTGTCGACGGACGGCCACTTCGAGCTCGTCGAGTTCGATGTGACCGGCGACGCCGACACCGCCGACTCGCGAATACAGCCCGCCCTCACGGCGGTGAGCACACTGGCGACGGCGCATCCCGGCTTCACGATCAGCGAAGTCGGCGACGCGAGCATCTCGAAGGCGATGAACAAGGTCATTTCGGACGGGATCGCGAAGGCCGAGAAGCTGTCGCTGCCGATCACGTTCACGATCCTGCTGCTGGCGTTCGGCGCCTTCCTCGCGGCGGGCATCCCGGTGCTGCTTGCTTTCACCGCGGTGCTCGCGGCGATCGGGCTGACTCACCTCGGCAGCTCGGTGATCCACGAGGGCAGCACGACGGCAAACATGATCGTTCTCATGGGCATGGCCGTCGGCGTCGACTACTCACTCTTCTATCTGAAGCGCGAGCGTGAGGAGCGCAACCGCGGCGCGAGCAAGGAGGACGCATTGCAGCGTGCCGCCGCTACCAGCGGCCGCGCCGTGCTCGTCTCCGGGCTAACCGTGATGACCGCAGCCGGCGGGCTCATGCTCTCCGGCAACAGCGTCTTCACGTCGCTCGGGCTCGGGACGATCCTCGTCGTCCTCGTTGCCGTGATCGGCTCGCTGACGGTGCTGCCGGCGTTGCTCTCGAAGCTCGGTGACCGCGTCATGTTCGGGCGCCTGCCGTTCCTGCGCTCGAACCGCGAGTCGCGGATCTGGCGGACGGCGCTCCGTCCCGCGCTGCGCTATCCGAAGATCACCGCCGTCAGCACGGTCGCCCTGCTCCTGGTGGTCGCATCACCGGTGTTGCACATGCATACGCGCAACGACGGCGTAAGAGACGCACCGCAGAACCTCGCGATCGCGAAACGTACACCCAGATCACAAAGGCGTTCGGCACGACCAACGCTCCTGCCGAAGTCGTCGTGCACGCAGCGAACACCCATGCTCCGGTGGTGCGAAGCGCGATCGCGGCACTACGCAAGGCAGTTGGCAAACCAGTGCCGATCTCGCGCTTTGCAAACAGCACGATCCAGCTCGACGTCCCGCTCGCGGGCGACGGCGACAACGCAGTCTCCGCGAAGGCACTGCTGCGGCTGCGCTCGCAGATCATCCCGGCCACTATCGGAGCTGTACCCGGTGTCTCGTGGGCGGTCACGGGCGAGACGGCCAGCAACGCCGACTTCACCGCGACGATCAACCACCACATGCCCTTGATCTTCGGCTTTGTCGGGCTGTTGACGATCGCGTTGATGCTGCTCTGCTTCCGCTCGCTCACGGTCGCGGTCACAGCGATCGTGCTCAACTCCCTGTCGGTCGGGGCGGCATACGGCGCGATGGTGTGGGCGTTCCAGGACGGCCACATGCAGGGCCCGCTCGGCTTCCACTCGACCGGCGCGATCGCGCCGTGGGTGCCTCTCTTCCTGTTTGCGGTGCTGTTCGGCCTCTCGATGGACTACCAAGTCTTCATCGTCAGCCGGATCCGCGAGCTCGTCGATCGGGGCCACTCGACCAAGGACGCCGTTGACCGTGGTATCCGCTCGACCGCATCGACGGTGACAAGCGCGGCGGCGGTGATGGTCGGCGTCTTCTCGATCTTCGCCACGCTCGGCCTGCTCTCGATGAAAGAGGTGGGCTTCGGCCTCGCCGTCTCCGTGCTGATCGACGCCACGATTATCCGGGCGCTGCTTCTTCCGGCCGCGATGACACTGCTCGGCGAGCACAACTGGTGGCTCCCCGGCCTCTTCAAGAGGCTACCGCAGCTCAACCTTGCGACGGAGGGCGCCTAGGCGACAACGGAGGATCGTGCTCCCGCGCCCACAGCGGCTGACCGTCCGAAGTCGATCATCGTCAGGCTGGCGCCCATGTAGCGAGAGAGGTCGAAGGTCGAGAGACCGGCAAGAAGATCCGCTTCGGCCCGAAGGCGCGGTGTTGCGGTCGCAGCGTTCTTGTTCGGCGACCAGAAGGCACCTCAGTGCGTCGGGGTGCGGTGGGTTGCGAGCATCGCTCGCAACCCACCATCACCTTCTCGGTCAGCCGCCCTTGGCGACGACAGACTCCAGGTTCTGCGGCGTGACGAAGCCGCGCGTCACGTTGTTGAGGCTCGCGTCAAACCCGAGCATCTGGAAGCCGCTGAACACGTTGTGGTACTTGTTGAAGTCGTCGTTGCCGGCGGCGCCTTCGTAGTTGATGTCCTTGCCCTTCTTGAGCAGCACCACGCACGATGCGTACGTCGAGCACTTGACACCGGGCGGGTTCGAGACCTTGGTGACGTCCTTGATCCACACCTTCGGGTTCGTCGATTTCGCAGCGGTCATCGCGAGCGACGAGATAACGATCGAGTCGTACTCGTTGAACGTTGTCGGCAGGATGTTCTTCGTCTTCCATACCTTCTGATAGTCACTCAGGAAATGCGCGTACGCGGTTCCGGAGGGCGACGCGGGCAACGCGGCTGTGAGCTCGGTCGAGGCTGTCTTGCCGAACGCCTTCGCGTAGTCTCCGTTCGGCGCCGATTGGAGGTCGTCACCGATCCACGGGATGTTCATGTAGCCGAGCTGCTGGCCGTCCGAGAAGAGCGTGGCCGCCGACTGCGAGTCCATCGAGTCGAAGATCACCTGCGGGTGGCCGGAGAACGCCTGCGCGAGCTCGGCATTGTACGAGGACTGGCCCGGCGTCAGGGTGATGTTCGCGTCGATCTTTCCCCCGAGCGCCTTGAACGCCTTCTCGAGCGGCGGCACGAAACCCTGCGAGTTCGCCGAGTTGTCGAAGATCAGCGACGCCGACTTCCAGCCGTGCTTGATGGCGTAGTAGGCCATTGCAATCGCTTCGTTCGAGTCGGACGACGACGTCCTGAACACGTACGGGTTGTTCAGAGTGTCGAGTTGTGTCAGGCCGCCGACCATGAAGTCCGCGACGTTGTTCGGCTTGAACTGGTTGATCACCGCTTCGATCGTCGGCGAGAACGGACCGATCACGAGCGTCGGGTGCTTCAACAGCAGCTTCCGGAAGGCAGGGAGTGCGTCGACCGAGTCGGCTGCATCGTCGACGTACGCCGTCTTCCATTTGTGACCGAGGACGCCGCCGTTCGTATTGACTTCGTAGACGCCCACGGGGACGCCGTGGGTACCCCATTGCGAGAGGAGCGACTTGGTCCCGGTGAACGGGAACATGCCACCGACGACTAGCGCCGATGCGCTCGCTTTGTGGGTCGTGCCCACTGCTTTCACGGAGCCGAACGCTCCGCTCGCTGCGGTTGCCGCGATCGCGAGTGTGAGCCCGATCGCCGCGCCTCGCCACCATCTGACATTGAGCATCTCTTCCCTCCTTGTGTACGTGAACTAGCGGAGCCGAACCGAGTGAGTTAGGCGGCCTGTGACCGCCCGAGGAAGATCGACGGGAGATCGAGCGCAGCGATCTCCCGCGCGGGACCGCGCACATGGCTGCGCCCGGCGACGAAGATGTGGACGAAGTCCGAGTGCTTGAGCGCGCGCTCGACGTTCTGCTCGATCACGAGCACCGCCGTGTCCAGTTGCGCGATGCGCTCGATCTGAGCCCAGACGACGTCGGTATAGGCAGGCGAGAGACCGGCAGTCGGCTCGTCGAGAAGGATCACCGAGGGGTCGACCATGAGCGCGCGCGCGATCGCGAGCAGGTTCTGCTGGCCGCCTGAGAGGAGGCCGGCCTTCTTGTCGGTCGCCTTGGAGAGGTCTTCGAAGACTCCGAGTACCTCGGCCATGCGGGCCGACGTGTCGCCTTTCGCGGCGAATCCTCCGACCTCGAGGTTCTCGCGCACGGTCAGCCGCTTGAAGACGTTGTCGTTCTGCGGGACATAGACGAGACCGCGGCGAGGAATCTGATGGCCTGGGACCCTCGTGATGTCGATGTCGTTCACGAGGATCCTGCCGGCCATCGGCTTGAGGATCCCGACGAGCGCCTTCGCGAACGTCGATTTACCGGCGCCGTTCGGGCCGATGATGGTGGTCACCGAGCCACGGTCGGCCGCGAGCGTGATGTCGCTGATGATCGGCGAGCGGCCGTAACCGGCCGTCACACCCTCAGTGAGCAGGGCCGGCATCGATCACCTCGCCGAGATAGGCCTTGACGACCTCCGTGTTCTCGCGAAGCTCGCTCAGGCGGCCCGTCGCGAGCGTCCGGCCTTCCGCGAGCACGATCACGTAATCGCAGATCTGCTCGACGACGTTCAGGTTGTGCTCGATCATCAGCACCGTCACGCCGTTCTGCTTCAAGTCGAGGATGTAGCTGCCGATGAGCTCGATGAGCGCCGGATTGACGCCGGCCATCGGTTCGTCGAGTAGCAGGATCGTCGGCGAGGCCATGACGGCGCGCGCGAGCTCCAGCAGCTTCTTTTGGCCGCCCGACAGCTCGCGCGCTGGTGTGTCGCGCTGCCGGTACAGGCCGTAGATCTCGAGGATCTCGAGGGCGCGTTCTGCGTGCTCGCGCTCCTGCCGCCGGATCAGTCCGGGTCGGAGCAGCACGTTGACGAGCAACTCACCGGCCTGGTTGGCGGGAGCCGTCAAGAGGTTCTCGAGCACGGTCAGGCCGCCGAGCTCCCGCGACAGCTGGAAGGTGCGGTAGAGACCGAGCCGCGCGATCTTGTGGCTTGGCCAGTTGGTCACGTCGGTCGCGCCGATCAACTCCTGGCCGCTGTCGCACCGCATTGCGCCGGAGAGGATGTTCACGACCGTCGTCTTGCCTGCACCGTTCGGGCCGATCAGCGCACTGATCTGACCGTCTGGGATGTCGAAGGTGGCTCCGTTGACGGCGTGCACACCCTGGAACGCCTTCGTGATGCCCTGGCAGCGAAGCGCGGGAGCCCGCTGCGTCTGCTCCGGGGCCTCGATCACGCCGGCCTCACTCATTGCCGGCTACGGGAGCGAGCACCTGCGGCTCGATCCCGCCGAAGCTCGTTGCACGACGGATGCGCGCCGGCACGACGCCTTGGGGGCGGAACCAGAGCATCAGCATCAGGACGATTCCGACCACGGCGTTGTCGAAGTACTCGATGAGGCCGGGATGACCCGGGATCTCGGGCAGGAACGCGGGCAGGTGGATCAGGAGGGTCTCGACGAGAAGCGCGCCGACGAACATCCCGATGTTGTTGCCGGCACCTCCTACGATCAGCACGGCGAACACCACGAACGTCTCGCCGGGCAGCCAGGCGGTCGGGTTGAACGACCCGCCGAACTGGATCAGAAGTCCACCGCCGATGCCGGCGTAGAACGAGCCGATCAGCATCGACTTCAACTGCAGCCGAAAGACGTCCTTGCCGAGCGCTGCAGCGACGACGTGGTCGTCGCGAATCGCGCGGAACGCGCGGCCGAGCGGCGCTCGCATCACCCGGCTCATCACGAACCACATGAGGAGCGAGATGAGCGCGGTGACGCAGGCGAAGAAGGGGATGAACGAATTGACGGTGAGGCCGAACGCTTTTGCGAACGGCTCCGGGACGTTGAAGAGGCCGTCGGCGCCGTTGAACAAGGAGACGAAGTTGTTGCAGAAGTCGTAGAGGACGAGTGAGAGCGAGATCAAGACGATCGCGAGGTAGTCGGTGCGGAGGCGCCTGAGGGTTATGAGCGCGACGATCAGGGCGAAGAACATCGCCGCGAGGCCGCCGACCAGAAGGTCGAGCGGGAACGGCAGCCCGAGGCCGAGTATGTAGTGCTGGCCCGTTCCGTTCGAGCGCGGCAGGCTCGCGACGCCCGTGAAGTACGCGCCGATGGCGACGAAGCCGATGTACGCGAAGTTCAGGATCCCCGTCTCGCCGTACTGGATGTTCAGCCCCATCGCGAGGATGAAGTAGTCGAAGCAGAAGAAGACGAGCGTGAAGACGTAATAGACCACTGCGTTACGTAGTCCCGGGTCGTGCGATGAGACCGCTCGGGCGGACGAGCAGGGTGAGGATCAAGATCACGAATGCGATGTCGAGCTTGTACGACGGGTTGATGAACGCGGCCGAGATCTCCGTTGCGAGCCCGATCAGGATCGCGCCGCCGATCGCGCCGTAGATGCTGCCGATTCCGCCGAGGATCACTGCGGCGAAGATCACGAACAGGAACAGCTCGCCCGAAGCCGGGGTCAAGTTGCCTTCGCTGATCCCGAGGACGGTGCCTGCGACACCTGCGAGCGTTCCCGACAGGAACCACGTGATGGACGTGATCCGTTTGGTGTCGATGCCGGACGTCATGGCGAGCGTCGTGTTGTCCGACATTGCGCGCATCGACTTTCCGAGACGCGTGACCTTGAGCATCGTGTGCACGCCGATCATCAGGACTGCCGCGATCGCGATGACGATCAGCTGGTTCCGCGTCAGCAGCAGGGGCCCGATGTGCGCAGCCTGGGTGATCGGCATGTTGAAGAACCTGACCTGCGCACCCCAGATGGAGTAGGCGACGTTGAGCATGATCAGGGACAGGCCGAAGGTCACGATAAGGACGTAGTGGCTCGTGCTGAAACGGCGTGCGAAGGGGCCGAGGATGAACCGGTTGACCAGCACGGCGAACACGCCCATCGACAGTGAGCCGATGACGAGCGCCACCCAGATGTTGAGGTGGAACAGCTGATTGTTGAGCACGTAGGCGAAGAAGCCGCCGAGCGCCATGAAGTCGCCGTAAGCGAAGTTGACGTAGTTCGTGATGCCGAACTGGAGGCTAAGACCGACGGCTGCGATCGCGAGCACAGATGCCGTGACGAACCCGAACCCGACGGATAGCCAGAAGAGCTGCATGACGTGCTCCTAGTCCTCGGCGGCCAACGACGGCCGGCTGTTCCTCATCGGTGCGGACAAGGTGGGCGCGATCGTGACCTGCCCCCGGCGGCGTGTCCAGGTTGACGCACTAAGGCGTACTAATCAGCGATTACCGCACTTTTCGATCATTTCCGATCGCGGTCGGAAGCAAGCCCGGAGTTACGATCGTCTGCGGTGAGCATCGTCACGACGTCCAGGCGGCTGCCTCGGCTCTCGACGCAGCTCCTGCTCCTGCAGCTCGGGATCATCCTTCTGACGGTGGGGGTGGGGTCCGTCGTCCTCTATCTCCACACGCGCGACGGAATCGCGAAACGTGCGGGCGAGGAGTCGCTCGCGATCGCACAGACCGTCGCCACGGACACGCGCGTGATCGCCGCGGTGACGAAGCCGAACGGCGCCGCCATCATCGACCCGATCGCCGAGCGCATCAGGCGGGCCACGGGGGCGTCCTTCGTCGTGGTCGCGAACCGCCGCGGCGTCCGCCTGTCGCATCCGAACCCGAAGCTGATCGGGAAGTCACTCCTGCACGACCCGGGCGAGAATCCTGCCCCAATCTTCGCCGGCAAGACGTTCGTCGGCGAGCAAGAGGGCTCGCTCGGCTGGTCGATGCGCGCAAAGGTCCCGATCCTGAACGCTCGAGGCCAGGTGGTCGGTCTTGTCTCCGTTGGCGTCCTCGAACGCGCGATTGCGAGCGAGTTCCGCGAATCGTTGCCGGTGATCCTCATCCCGCTCTTCGTCGCCCTCACACTCGCGACGCTCGGTGCGTTCCTGCTCGCGCGACGCGTGAAGCGGCAGACGTTCGGGCTCGAGCCGGATGAGATCGGCGTCCTGCTCGAGCAGCGAGAGGCGATGTTGCACGGCGTACGCGAGGGTGCAATCACGCTCGATCCCGCGGGCCGGATCACCCTCATCAACGACGAGGCGCAGCGCCTACTCGGACTCGACGTCGACGCCGTCGGTCGGCACACGGACGAGGTCGTGCCGGAAGGCCGCGTGCGCGACGTCCTCACCGGCCGCGTCGAGGGTCAAGACGAGGTCGTCGTCCTCGGCGAGCGCGTTCTTGTCGCCAATCGCATGCCGGTGGTGCTACGCGGCCGCCTCATCGGCGCGGTGGTCACTTTGCGCGATCGCACCGAGCTCGATGCTCTTTCACGTGAGCTCCACGACGTCCGAAACCTTGCCGACGCACTGCGGGCGCAGGAGCACGAGTTCCAGCACCGCTTGCACGTGATCAGTGGGCTGATCGAGCTCGGTCGCTTCGACGACGCCGTCCAGGAGATCAACCGCTCGTCGCTGCTTCATCAGGAGCTCGCAGCGTCGCTCGTCGACCGTGTCGGCGAACCGATTCTCGCCGCGCTGCTGCTCGGCAAGGCAGCGGTTGCGAGCGAGCACGGCGTTACGCTCGACGTCCACGCGAGCGAGCTGCCGAAGGAGATCGAGGACGTTCGCTCCCTCGTCACCATCCTCGGCAACCTCATCGACAACGCGCTCGAGTCGGCGTCGGCGGGCACCGGCGGCGGCCGTGTCGACGTCACGCTCGACATCGAGGGAGAGGAGGTTCTGATCGCGGTGCACGACTCCGGCCCCGGCGTCGACCCTGCGCTGACCGAAGAGATCTTCCGCGACGGTTTCACGACCAAGGTCGCGAGTGGCGGCCAGCGCGAGCGCGGGCTCGGTCTCGCGCTCGTCAGCCAGGAAGTCCGGCGCCGGCAGGGCACGATCCAGGTCGAGAACGTCGACGGCGCCCGGTTCACCGTCCGGATGCCGCTTCACGCCCTCGTCAAGGCCGCCTTGTGATCAGGACACTCGTCGTCGACGACGATTTCATGGCTGTCTCCGTGCATCGGCAGTTCGTCGAGCGCGTGCCGGGCTTCGAGGTGGTGGGCGAGGCGACCACTGGTCGCGACGCGCGAGCTCTGGTGGACATGCTGCGGCCCGATCTCATGCTGCTCGACATCTATCTGCCCGACGAGAACGGCATCGAGCTGATGCGCAAGCTGCGCGCCGGCGATTCGTCGCCCGTCGACGTCATCGCGATCACCTCGGCGAAGGACGTCGACGTGCTGCGAAACGCGATGACGCTCGGCGTCATCCACTACATCGTCAAACCGTTCACATTCAGCACCTTTCGCGAGCGGCTCGAGACATATGCCGAGGCGCGCCGGCGCCTGTCCGACATGCGTCACGCGGAGCAGCGCGACATCGACCGTCTCTACGGGCTGCTCCGGACGAGCAGCGACGCCTCGCTTCCGAAGGGGATCTCGCCGCCGACATTGACGCTTGTGGCTTCGCTGCTCCGCGGCTCGGAGTCGGCGCTTTCCACGACGCAGCTCGCCGAGCGCGCCGGCATCAGCCAGGGGGTGGCGAGACGCTACCTCCGGTTTCTCGCAGACTCTGGAGCCGTCGACTTCACGCTCCGCTACGGGGCCGCGGGCAGGCCGGAGCACCTCTACCGCTGGACGGCGGGCACGAGCGTTCTGAACTAGACGCGCGCCGCGTCGGCCACACCGAGCACGCCCGCGTCGGCCAGCCGATTGATCTCCGCCGAGCTGTAACCGAGCTCCTCGGCGATCTCGACGGTGTGCTCGCCGAGGCGCGGCGGGTTTCGGCCGCCGCGCAGCCGCCGGTTGTCGAGCTCGAGCGGCACGCCGGGGAGCCAGATCGTCGAGCCGTCGGCCAGACCGATGTCGACCCGTGCCTCCGGCCGGGAGAGATGCGGATCGTCGAACAGCTCCTCCGGACGTCTGATCGGCGCAAAGCCGACGCCCGCACGATCGCAAAGATCGCAGATCTCGGCGCCCGTGCGCCCGCGGAGCATGTCCGCAAGCTCGGGGAGCAGCCACTCGCGCGCCTCGACACGGAGCTGGTTCGTCGCCAAAGCTTCCGTCACGGCGAGCTCGGCCAGGTCGAACGCCTCACAGAACGCGCGCCACTGGCCGTCCGTCACGACCGCGATGAAGACACCACTCCCGTCGCTCGCATCGAACACGTCGTAGACACCCCAGCCAGAATCCCGCACGGGCATCGGACGCGGCGCCTCGCCCGTCAGCGCGAACCGAGCCATATGTTGGGCGACGAGGAAGGCGTTGTTCTCGAAGAGCCCGGCCTTGACGAGCTTCCCGCGGCCGGACCGTTCCCGTTCGTAGAGCGCAGCAAGGACACCGGCAACCGCAAAGACCGCGCCCATCAGGTCGTTCACCGACGCGCCGGCCCGAAGCGGCTGGCCGGGTGGGCCTGTCATGTACGCGAGCCCGCCCATCATCTGCACGACTTCGTCAAGCGCGACGCGCTTCTCGTATGGGCCGGAGAGGAATCCCTTGAGCGAGCAGTAGACGAGGCGGGGCGCTTCTCGGCTGAGCGACGCGTAGTCGAGCCCCGCTTCGTCGAGTGCGTCAGGGCGGAAGTTCTCGATCAGGACGTCTGCCCGCGCGATGAGGTGTCTGACGAAGGCGAGGCCTTCGGTCGTTCGAACGTCGACGGCGACGCTCCGCTTGTTGCGGCTGTACGTCGTGAAGAGTCCGGCGCTGGCGGCCCGGAGGTCTCGTGTCTTGTCACCGCCGACCGGCTCGACCTTGACCACGTCCGCGCCGAGGTCAGCAAGGACGAGGCCGCACGCCGGACCCATGACGACGTGCGAGAACTCGACGACGCGGATGCCGCGAAGAGGGAGGGAATTGGGCTCCGCTTCGATCACGCAGTGGCCGTGGCCGGGACGAAGCCCTTCGGTAGGCCGGCGTCGGCGACGTGGCCGTACAGCGCCTCCCCGGGCAAGCCGGCCGCGAGAATCGAACGTGCTTCGATCAGCCGCTCGAGGTCGACTCCCGTGCGGAGTCCCGTCGACTCGAGCAAGAAGACGAGATCCTCGGTGACGATGTTCCCGGTCGCGCCCGGCGCATACGGACAACCGCCGAGGCCGCCGTGCGACGAGTCGAACCTGCGGATGCCGACGTCCAACGCGGCGACGACGTTCGCCAGTCCCTGGCCGCGTGTGTTGTGAAGATGGATTGCCGAGCACCGGTCGCCGACGGCGTCGCGCAGGCGCGCCACCAGCCGCCGGACCTGCGTCGGCCCCGCGAACCCGACCGTGTCGGCGGGATGAATCGAGTCGACGCCGCATTCCGCCATGCGACATGCCATCCGGATCACGTCGTCCTCGGGAACGACGCCCTGGATCGTGCAACCGAACGCGGTCGCAAGCCCGATCTCGACCTGCGTCCCCGCAAAGCGCGCGTCGCGAAGGGCGACGATCGCATCGACGTCGGCAATGACCTCGTCATGCGTCATGCGGATGTTCGCGACCGAGTGCGGCTCGCTGACGGACACAGGGATCGTTATGGCGTGAGCGCCTGCGTCAAATGCGAGCTCGGCATAGCGCACGTTTGGCACGAGCACCGAGACGTGCAAGTCTGGGAGGCTCAGCGTGTGACGTACGACATCCGCACAGTCGGCCATCTGCGGGAGTGCGCGGGGAGAGACGAACGATCCGACCTGGATGTGCCGCAGCCCGGCGGCGGCAAGTGCGTCGATCCAGCGAAGCTTCGCCGCTGTCGGCATTGTCTGCTCTACGGACTGGAGCCCGTCGCGCGGGCCGACTTCGACGATCGTGACATCGGTGTCCGTCAACAACTCACCCTTCTATTTACCCTTTCCTCGGGCAAGCGGACGTATACGACCACAGAGACAACCTAACCGCCGCCGCCACGCCGGCCGGTGTCACTTAAAGCGAAAAAGGAGGGGCCGCGAGTGGCGGTGCGCCGCCGTGCTAGATCGTCAGGCGTAGCAAAGCGATTAATCCAACCGTCGAGATGACGAGGCGATACGCGAGCGGCGGCAGGCGCCGGCCGACGTGTACTCCCAACCAGCCCCCGCAGATCGATCCGGCGGCAAGGAGTAGGACTGCGCTCCAGGCGATGCGTGTCGACGCGACGAATGCGATTGCAGCCACGACGTTGGTTGCTCCCGCGAGCACGTTGCGGAGCGCGGTTAGCCGATGGAGCGAGTCTGCGACGGCGAAACCCAGCACAGCGATAATCAGAAGACCCTGCCCGGCGCCGAAGTAGCCGCCGTAGATCCCAACGAGGTAGAGCCCTGCGGCTGCGGCCCAGCCGCGTCCGTCAGGGGCGGATTCGCGGAGCCGTCGGGCGAGCAGTCGCGTCGCGACCGGCTGGACGAGGACAAGCAGTACGGCGAGCGCGATGCAGGCGGGCACGATCGCGCGGAATGCCGACCCGGGCAGTTCGAACAGCAACAGCGCTCCTGTGAGACCTCCGGCGACAGAGGCGAGACCGAGACGAATCGCGCGGGGCCGCTGGCCCTCGAGCTCGCCCCGCCAGGCCGCGATGCTCGCGAGATTGCCGAAGGCAAGGCCGGTTGTGTTCGACACGTTGGCGAGCACGGGTGCATAGCCAAAGGCGATCAGCGTCGGAAAGGTGATCAGCGTTCCGCTGCCGACGATGGCATTCGCGACTCCGGCCGCTGCGCCGGTGGCTGCGATCGCGAGCGCCTCGAGTGGGCTCAGTGCGCCGACGTCCTGAGCGCGCGCTGCAATGCGCCGAAGGCGAGCCGATCGGCGGCGATGCGGCCACGCGTGTCAGCGGGAACGGAAGCGTACAAACGCAGGAGCTCCTTGATCTGGGTATGCACTCGCGGCGGCTTTGACACGAGCACCTCGATGAACGACGCCACCGCGCCGGGCAAGTCTGCCGGGTCGTCGACGACGTGCGAAAGAAGATTTGAGTCCTGTGCTTCCCGCGCCGGAAGGCGGACGCCGGTGGCCGCAAGCCAGAACGCCTTCCGGTGACCGACGAGCTCCCCGAGCCACGCGAGCACGAGAGCGGGTGCGAAACCGGCGTCCACTTCGGGAAACGAGATATGCGCATCCGGAGCCGCCACCGCGACGTCACTCAGAGCGACGAGGCCGGCGCCGAAGCCCGCCGCGTCACCCTGCACCTCTGCGACCGTCACGACCGACGTGCTCTGAAGAGCCTGGACGAGCTCGACGAGGCCGTCCACATCCTCGCGCAAGGGGTCGGCGCCGATTCGGAACGGTGCGCGCCCCATGCAGAACTCGGGGCCTGCCGCGGACAGGTGGACTACGTGCACGTCGGCCGGCGGAGTTAGGAGGAGCTCCGCGAGCGTTTGCGTCATCTCCAGTGTGAACAAATTGCCCGGTCCGGCGTCGATGTGGACACGCGCGACCACGCCCTCCTGGTTGACACTGAGGCCTTCGGCGTTCATCTGGATCCCTTCGGGTCGATGAGGCGGACGACATTGCGCAACTCGCCGATGCCTTCGATCGCGCAGATGACTGTGTCGCCGTCCCTGAGGAAGCGGGGCGGCACGAACCCGATGCCGACGCCGCTCGGCGTTCCCATCGAGATGATGTCGCCTCTTCGGAGCGGAACGAGGGCTGAGACGATCGCGATCGTCTCAGCCACGCCGAAGATCATGTCGCCAAGCACTGCCGCCTGGCGAAGCTCGCCGTTGACGTGGCAGGTGATCGCCAGCGCGTCCAGGTTCCCGAGCTCGTCGGGTGTCACTACGACGGGCCCGATCGGCGTCGCGCGAGGCAGCGACTTGCCGAGAAACCATTGACGGTGCCGTTCTTGCACGTCGCGAGCCGTGACATCGTTGAGGACGGTGTAACCCGCCACATGCTCCAGTGCGTCACCGCGGTCGATGCGCGTGCCGTCACGGCCGATGACGACGGCCAGCTCCGCCTCGTAGTCGAGAGCGGAACCGAGGTCGCGCGACACCTCGATCGCGTCCTCGGCTCCGCAGAGCGCCTCGGGCGCCTTGGTGAAGACGATCGGGTGTTTGGGAACGGTCTCGGCGTCGGCGCTGTAGGTCGCGAACTCGATGGCGTGTGCGCGGAAGTTCTTACCGAGGCACATGATGTTGCGGACCGGGCGCAATGGGACTGCAGGCCGGTAGCCGTTCTCGAGCGCCTCGCCAGGCTGGGCACCGTCTGCGAGCAGATCGAGCAGGCGTTCCGACGACGGTTCTGCCGCAAACCAGTTCCCGTCGCGGCGGAGGGCCAGCACCGTCTGAGCACCATTTGTGAGCCGTCCAGCCCGCATCACGCGCTCCTTTCCGAGGACGCATGCTCCGGTTCGGCGCGAGCGAGCTCGGCGCCGCCCCGACCTAGGAACAGCGCACCGAGGTCGTGCTTTGTCCGGAGCTCCTCCGCGGTGCCCTCGAGACGGACGCGCCCGTCGGTCAGGACGTAGCCGCGCGACGCCACCTCGAGCGCAAGCGACACGCGCTGCTCGATCAATAAGACGGCACGACCGGCTTCCGCCACACGCCCGACGACCTTCTCGAGCACGCTTGCTGCGATCTGCGGAGCAAGATTCGAGGTCGGTTCGTCCAGGATGAGGAGCCGAGGATCCGCCATCAACGCCCGCCCGATCGCGACCATCTTCCGCTCGCCGCCGCTGAGCGTCTTCGCTGCTCGCCGGCGAAGCGGCTCGAGGGCGGGGAACAGCTCGAAGACCTCGGCAACACGCGCGCCAACCTCGCCCGCCCGTAGGCGGAACCCGCCCATCTGGAGGTTCTCGAGCACGGTCAGCGGCGCGAAGACGTCTCGCGTCTGCGGGACGTAGCCGATGCCCGCCGCGACACGATCCTCCTCGCGACGCCGCGT
>Ga0070714_100000961_pt1 | contig 20564 bp, 22 predicted proteins | sample LARL83metaG_FD_65450 | JGI IMG/M metagenome (GOLD analysis project Ga0070714, IMG submission 65450) | Corn, switchgrass and miscanthus rhizosphere microbial communities from Kellogg Biological Station, Michigan, USA - LAR L8-3 metaG | ecosystem: Host-associated > Plants > Roots > Rhizosphere ... | reverse complement strand
TCGTCGGGGATCGGCTCGTCGGTCACGAGCGAGTAGAGCTCCGCCTCCTTGTCGCGGGCGGCGGCCTCCGCTTCCAGCAGCGCTTCGCGGGTCCCCATCTGCGAACCCATCCTAGATAAGCCCCGACTCGCTGCGCCTGCACCCGGCCTTCACTCGGCCGCTCACTTGAGGACGCCGAGCGCGAGCAAGATCCCCAGGACCACCAGGACGCCGCCGCCCAGCTCCTCCGCCCACTCCTCGACGCGCTCGCCGAGCCGCTGACCCAGCTCGAGGCCGAGCAGCGACATCGCCACGCTGACGACGCCGATCACGATGGCCGTCTCCGCCAGCGGCACCTGATAGACGCCCAGCGCGAACCCGACCACCAGGTTGTCGAGGCTCAGTGCCACCGCCAGCACCAGCAGCTGCCGCAGCTGGAGGGAGCCCTCCTTCTCCTTCGCGGACGTCCGGCGCGCCTGGACGATGCCCCAGATGCCGGTCAGGGCCAGCAACCCGCCGCCGATGTAGCGGCCGGAGCCCCCGATGGCACCCGCGGCGGACTGGCCGATCAGCAGCCCGACGATCGGCATGAGCGCCTCGAAGAAACCGAAGGCGAGGCCGACGCGCAGCCGCGTCCGCGCGTCCACGCCGCTGAGGCCGATGCCGATCGCGCCGGCGAAGTTCGTCAGCCCGACCGAGACCGCGATGACCAGCAGGCCGCCGAGCTCTCGCATGCTAGGGAGCCTAGTGGAGGCGACAGCACGGGTTCCAGGCCGGCGGCTGCTGGCGGTCATCCTCGGTTGGGGAGCGGCGACCGCCGCCGTCTACGGCTTGATCGTCCTGCTGGCCCGCCTTGTCGCCAGGGCCTTCGTGCGCTCTCACCTGGGCGACTTCAGCGCCTCGTTCGTCCTGGCCGCCTATTTGCTGCTCTTCGCCGCGCTCTGGCTCGGCTTCGGCGGATGGCGCGGTCTGGCCCGGACCCTCGGCTTTCGCTACACGTCGTGGGTGTACCTGCTGCTGGCGCCGGTGTTCTGGCTGGCGACCGTGCTCATCGGAGCGATCGTCGCCGTGCCTTTCCAGCGCTGGCTCGGTCCGCCGCAGAGCAACGCGGTGCCGCTCATCAAGACGGCAGTGGACCCGTACGCCACCGTGGTGCTCGTCTTCACCGTGGTCCTGCTCGCGCCGGCCTGCGAAGAGATGCTCTTCCGCGGCGCGCTCTTCGGATGGCTCCGCGGCCGCGCCCCGGTCGGCATCGCCGCTTTCGTCAGCGCCGCGCTCTTCGCCGCCGCGCACCGCTTCCCGCCGGCCCTGATCGTGCTTTTCGTGTTCGGGCTGTCAGCCGCGCTCGTCTACCAGCGCACGGGCTCCACGCTGAACACGTTCGCGATGCACGCGATCCAGAACGGGGTGGCGATCGCCGCGGTGTACTCCGGATTGGTCCGCGGCTGACGCCGCGCGGCCGCTACGCGGTGACTTCTACGAGCTCGTCGTACGCAGGCTCGACGAAGCCGGGAAGCACCAGCTCCTGGGCGTCGAAGAGCACGTCGAGGACTCGCGACGCTTCGCGTGCGCGGTTCCGCAGGAGGGCGCGATGCAGCTTCGGGTTGACCTCGCGGAGGAACGCCGCGATCTCGCGGATCAGCGGCTCCGGGACGGACTCACGCTCTGATTCGAGCATGTTCTCGACCGTCTCCAGCCACCCGTCGAGACGCTTGATGTCCTGGCGCTGAATTTCAAGCCGGCGACGGCGACGGGCTTCGTCCCGAGCGGCGTCGGTAATGTCGCGAACTGCGTCGCTTAACAAATGTCCCCCTCCCGCGTAACTTTCAAGTAGCCGAATCTACCAACCGGCTAGGTGATAGCGCCACTGTAGGATTGGGTAGCCCCTTTGTCAAGGCCTAACAACCATCTTTCTTGGCGCGGTTACGCGGCCCGGGCGCTGAGCGGCTGGAGTCCCGTACTCGTCAGCAACCGCGCCCCTTTTGAACCCGCTCCGAGCGGCGCGTTCCGTCGCGGCGCGGGGGGCCTCGTGACCGCGATGCTGACCGTCGCGGAGGCGACCGGCGCCCCCTGGGTGGCGTGCGCACGGAGTGACGCGGAGCGTCAGCTGGCGCGCGGCAAGCAGCCGGTCGAGGTGCGGCTCGACGGCGAGATGCTGAGCATCCATTACGTCAATACCACCCCTGAGGAGTACCACAAGTACTACTCGATCATCTCCAACCCTCTGCTCTGGTTCATCCAGCACTACCTCTGGGATTTGACGCACGAGCCGGTGATCGACGACGAGGTCCACGACGCTTGGGATGACGGCTACGTCCGCATCAACGAGCTCTTTGCCGAGAAGGTCGCGACCGTGGCGCGTGCCGCCGGGCGCCGGCCGCTGATCTTGACGCAGGACTACCAGCTGTACCTGGCGCCGGCGCGCATCCGGCAGCTCGTGCCCCACGCGGCGATGCAGCATTTCGTCCACATCCCCTGGCCGACGCCGCAGTACTGGAAGATCCTGCCGCAGACGATCCGGGATTCCATAGTCCATGGCCTCCTGGCCAACGACATCGTCGCCTTCCAGTCCACCCTCGACGCCCAGAACTTCCTGTACACCTGCGAGCAGAACCTCGGCCTGGCGGTGGACATGCGCGAGCGGGCCGTGCTGCGCGAGGGCCGCGTCACCTGGGTGCGCTCGTACCCGATCTCCATCGACGTGGATGCCCTCGAGCAGCTGGCGTCCTCGCGGCCGGTGCTGAAGGAAGAGGAGCAGCTGACGAAAGATCGTCCGCAGCAGCTGATCGTGCGCGTCGACCGGACCGACCCCTCAAAGAACATCGTTCGAGGCTTCCTCGCCTACGACCGCCTGCTGGCCACCCATCCCGAGCTGCGGGGCAAGGTCCAGTTCTGGGCCTTCCTACAGCCCTCGCGCCAGGACGTCGCCGAGTATCGCGAGTACCTGCGCTCCATCCGGCGGACCGCCGAGGGCGTGAACAACCGCTGGCGCCGCAGCGGCTGGGAGCCGGTGCGACTCGAGATCGGCGAGAACATGCGGCGCGCCGTCGCGCTCTACCGCAGCTTCGACGTGCTGCTGATCAACTCGATCTACGACGGCATGAACCTGGTGGCCAAGGAGGGCTCGCTGGTCAACCAGCGCGACGGCGTGCTGGTGCTCTCGGAGAACGCGGGCGCGCACGAGGAGCTCGGCGCCCACGCGCTGACCATCAACCCCTTCGACGTGGACGCGACCGCGGAGGCGCTGCACCGCGCGCTGACCCTGCCCGAAGCCGAGCGGCACCGCCGGGCGGAGGCGCTGCGCCAGATCGTGCGCACGAACGACCTCTCGCGCTGGGTCAGCCTGCAGCTGCAGGACCTGCGCGACCTGCTGCGGGATTAGAAAACGTCTCCTCCCCGCTTGACGGGGAGGTGCCCGGCGAAGCCGGGCGGAGGGGGCGAGCGGTTGGTGGCCACCGATCGCCCCCCTCCCGGCCTGCGGCCGGACTCCCCCATCAAGTGGGGGAGAGACGCAATTGCCTAAGTGAGCAGCCCGTCGATCCTCGCCAGCACCGAGGCCCAGTCGGAAGGGCCGCCGATCACCGCATCGCAGCGGTCGAAGAGCGTGGGGCTGACCTCGGCCGAGCGCACCCCGACCACGAGGTGGCGCAGGCCGGAGCTGGCCGCGACCTCGAACGCCGAGCGGTCGCCCTCGTCGTCGCCCGCGAAAACGACCGCGCGCGGCCGCAGCCGCTCCAGCAGACGCCGAAGCGCGAGACCCTTGTCCGCATCCGAGGGACGGACCTCGACGACCAACCGGCCGATACCGGCGTGCAGGCCAAGGTCGGAGGCCAGTGGAGCCAGCGTGGCGTAAACGTGGTCGCCGGCGGCGGGGTTGTCGCGGTAGTGGACCGAGGTGGAGCCGGGCTTGGGCTCGACGACGACCCCTTCCACGCCGACGAACTCGGCGAGCACCTTCTCGTTGAAGGCGCGCAGAGCCTCCTTCTCCTCGTCGGTGGGCGCCTCCAGACCGTAGTCGCCGAGGAGGGTGGCACCGGGCACCGGGACGACCCGGCGTAGCGCCTCGAAGCTGCGACCGCTCACCACCGCGACGTGCACGCCGCGCTCGACGAGGTGCTCCAGCGTCGCCAGCGAGTTCTCCAGCGCACGGGCCGAGCCGGGCATGGAGACAATGGGGGCGAGGGTGCCGTCGAAGTCGCTGCCGACCAGCAGTTCGGCCGGCTGAACATCCCGGCAGACGGCTTCGACCAGCTGCTCCAGGACGGCCGGGGGCGTAACCGAGGGAGCCGTTCCGCCGTTGGGATGGGGGGAGTGCGCTGGAAGCATTTATGATATCGACATGGTCATATTTCGGGATCTTGTAGACAACCTACAGCGTCGCCTCGAAGCCGAGCGGCAAGCTGGCAACGGCGGCGTGCGCCCGGTCCTGAAAGCCCTGACCGATTCTGCGCAGTACCTGCAGCACCAGCTCGCGCTGGGCCAGGCCGACCTGCATCGCCCCCCACGCTACATCGAGCACGGCGGGCGCCGGCGGCGTGCCAGTGCCTACGGCCGCGCGGCCCGCACGGCCGTCTACCGAGGCTCGGACGCGACTCTGGGCGGCCTGGCCTTCCGGCTGCTGGCCCTGTCGCTGCTGGCTGCGGTCGTCTTCTTCGCGACCACCAGCACCTACATCAGCTTCGCGTCGCAGCTGCCGGACGCCAGGGCGCTGGCGTCGAATCCACCCGCCGACGACACCCTTCTCTACGCGTCGGACGGCAGCCTGATGGCTGACGTGCACCAGCCTGGCTACGAGCACTACCAGCAGAAGCTCGCAGACATGGGCAAGCTCACGCCAGAGGCGACGCTCGCCATCGAGGATGCGAACTTCTACAGCGAGCCCGGCATCGACGTCACCGGCATCGCCCGCGCGGCCTGGGTGGACTGGCGCTCGCACAGCACTGCCCAGGGCGCCTCGACGATCACTCAGCAGCTGGTCAAGCTCGAGCTGCTCCGCGACACCTCGCCGACCCTGAGCCGGAAGCTCAAGGAGGCGGTCCTGGCCCTGCAGGTCTCCCAGACCTACACGAAGCCGCAGATCCTCGAGATGTACCTGAACGCAGTCTTCTACGGAAACAGCTCTTACGGCATCTCGGCCGCGGCCAAGAACTACTTCCACACCGACTCCGCCCACCTCGACCTGGCCCAGGCCTCGATGCTGGCCGGCATCCCGCGCGACCCGACGTACGACAACCCCTTCGCGAACTGGGAAGCCGCCAAGGCGCGGCAGCACCAGGTGCTGGAGGCGATGGTCCAGAAGACCCACGTGATCACGCAGGCCGAGGCCGACAAGGCGTTCGCCGAGGACCTCAGCCCGCCCAAGCACATGTTCCACGCGTACACCGTGAACGCATTCCCCGCCTTTGACAGCTACGTCACCGGCCTCCTCCGGGCTCAGTACGGCGACGGGGCCACCTTCGGCGGCGGGATGCGCGTGTACACAACGCTCAACCCGGGCCTCGAGGCGATCGCCAACAAGGCCATCCTCAACAACCTGGCGGCGAACTCCTATCGGCACTTCACGCAGAGCGCGCTGGTGTCGATCGATCCGCACACGGGCGCGATCGTCGCGATGATCGGTTCGGCGGGCGCCGGCACCGCCGGCGGGCAGTACAACTTCGCCGTCTGGCCGCCGCGGAACCCGGGCTCGTCGATGAAGATCTACAACTACACGGCGGCCATCGCATCCAAGAAGTTCACGATGGTCAGCCGCATCGTCGACTCGCCGCTGCGGATGCTCCAGCCGGACGGCACCTGGTGGCAGCCGAAGAATTACGACCTCCGGTACCACGGCACCTGCCAGCTGCAGCAGTGCATGGGCAACTCCCTCAACGTGCCCGCCGTGAAGGTGGAGCTCGGCGTCGGCGTGCCGGCGGTTGTCCAGATGGCGCGCGCGATGGGGGCGCCACCCTGGTCCTGCCACAAGTGGGGCAAGAGCGGCTGCGTCGATTGGCGCGAAGACGATCCGCTCGACTTCTACGGCCCGGCGCTGACCCTCGGCAGCTACGGCGAGACGCCGCTGCAGATGGCGACCGGCGCCTCCGTGCTGGCCGCCCAGGGCGTCCTGCACCAGCCGATCGCCTACACCAAGATCCTCAACGCCGACGGTTCGGTCCTGTACCAGGCCGACCCCAAGCGGACCGCGAAGCAGGCCATCAGCCCGGCGGTCGCCTGGATCATGGAGACGATCATGTCCAACGACAACAACCGGGCCATGGTCTTCGGCCGCAACTCGCCGCTGACCCTGCCCGACTACCGCGTGGCCGCCAAGACCGGGACCTACGACTCCTGGACGGACGGCTGGACGCTGGGCTACACGCCCGACCTGGCGACCGCGGTGTGGTCAGGCAACGCCGACGGGTCGCCCATGGTGGCCCAGTCGGACGGCGTCTTCGTCGCGGCCCCGGCGTGGCACCAATACATGGAGAACGCGCTCCACTTCCTGCACATCACCAACCACTGGTATGACATCCCTGACGGTGTCATCACAGCGGTGCCCGGCCTGGACGGTGTCTACTTCCTGCCCGGCACCTCCTACTCGACGCCCGTCCCGCCGCTTCCGCCGGGTGTCCAGAGCTCCGGCTACTACTCCGGAAGCAAGACCGGAGGAGGCGGCGCGCTCGCGCCCCCGAAGAAGCACCACTGACGTTGGGGGCTCCGGGGACCGCTGAACTGTCGCCGTTCCTTTACAAAAAAATCTTGCTGGCGATGCCATGACGGATCACAATCCCGCCAGAACGATCCCGGAGTCTCACGTGAGGTCAAACGTGAGGGCGGGACACACATAAAAGTTGACTACTGAGGGAGAAGGCGAACTACAGGGCATGAAGACTAAGCAGCGAGAAGTCGCCGCGCCCGTGGCTACGGCCGGGGGCGACAGCGCAATTCACCTGGACAAGCCGATCTACACCCTGAGCGTGGCCTCGGAGATCCTCGAGACTCACCCGCGCACGCTGATGATGTACGAGCACCTGAACATGATCAAGCCGAAGCGGACGGTCACCAACCGCCGCCGCTACTCGCAGCGCGACCTGATGAAGCTGCAGGCGATCCAGACTCTGACCCGCAAGCACGGCGTCAACCTCGCCGGCGTGCGCTACATCCTCACTCTGCTGAAGCGGCTGAACGAGTCCGGAATCGACGCTCCCGACGGCCTGAAAGACCTCGACGTAAGTCTCCTCGACGTCTAGGCGCTAGAGACTCCGACACTCCTCCCCACTCGGTGGGGAGGTGCCCGGCATAGCCGGGCGGAGGGGCCTCTCCCAGCCCTCCTCAATGGACATCGTGGTCTAACATGTGATATCGTCACTGTTAGATTTTCCAACCGAGGAGATTGCAATTGGACCCGATCCGGATCCGCGAGCTCCTTTCGGGCCTCAGCTGCCCGCTCTGTGGAGGAACCCGCGGCGACACGCTTCTGATCGTCATCGACGCGCCCAACCAGGGCGGGGGCTCGGTGCGGGTGCAGTGCGTTCGCTGCCACCTCTTCTGGAGCTTCGCGATCGAGGCGTTCGAGAGGGTCGGGACCTCCGCCACCCCGGCGGCGCCGGCAGGAGACGGGCGCCCGCCCATCACGGTCGACGAGGTGATCGAGCTGCACTCGCTGCTTCGCGATCTCGACGGACCGCTCACAGAGCTGTTCGCCAAGGCGTCCTGACCATGTCGCGTCGTCGACGCCGTCTCGAGATCGCCGTCGACCCGCTGCCGGCCGCCTATCAGACCGAGAAAGCCGCCTGCCCGGTGTGCTCGCGCGACGCCAACGCCATCGGACGCCGCGCCATGCAGATCGTGTTCCGCTGTGACCACTGCAACGTGGTCTTCAAGCGCGTCCACTCCGGCCCATTAGATTTCTGAGCAGACGATCCTCCCCCTTCGGGGAGGGTAGGGTGGGGCCGTGGCAAAGCTGAGTCCTCGGAACCGGGGCGTCATGATCGGAGTTCTCTCCGGCGCCGCCGCGGCGGTGGTGGCCGAGGCCGTCCGGCCGCGAGGCCCGGGCGGCAGCCCGATCGACTGGGACGAGATCGCGCGCCTCACCGCCCGGACGGGCGCCACCGACGGAGGCCTTTCGGCGGCCGATGCGGCGAAGGCGGCGAAGGGCTACAACCGGATGGCCGCGGACCTCGCGCCAGCTCTCTACAAATTCGTCGGCCCGCTGCCCAAAGGCGTCGAGCTGCCGCCCTTCCAGGCGCTGGACCGCGCCGGCTGGATCGAGCTGAACGTCGGCATCATGCGGCGCGTCATCGACCCGCTGCTGGCGGCGAACCCGATGCAGAGCTCGCTGCTGCTCGACCTCGGCCGGGCCGGCATCGACCGATACATCGCCACCCTGCTGGGCTTCCTCTCCCGCCGCGTTCTCGGCCAGTTCGACCCCGACCTGCTCGGCGCCGAGCCCGTCACCGCGGATTCGACCGGCCTCTACCTCGTCGAAACGAACGTCCGCGCCTGGCAGGAGCAGGCGAAGCTGCCGCCGGAGGAGCTCCGGCGCTGGCTGATCCTGCACGAGATGACTCACGCCTGGCAGTTCCTCGGCCATCCCTGGCTGCGCGAGCACATGAACGGGATGGTGGGCGAGGTCCTCGCCGCCGCCGGCAAGTCCGGGAGTGACCCGATCCGCCGCACCATCGGGCTCTTGCAGCGCCTGCCCGGCCAGATGCAGCTGATGAGGCGCCTGCAGGCGACGATGACCCTGGTCGAGGGCTACAGCAACCTGGTCATGGACGTGGTCGGCCGCGAGCATCTCGAGGGGTTTGAGCAGCTCGAGAAGGCCCACGAAGCGCGCAGCTCCAAGCGCACGGCGCTGGAGCAGCTCTTCTGGCGCGTGACCGGACTCGGGGTGAAGCTGCAGCAGTACGAGGTCGGCGAGCGGTTCTGCGTCGCGGTCCACCAGGCCCACGGCATCGAGACCCTCAACCTGGCCTGGACCAGCGCGGAGCACCTGCCGCGACTGGACGAGTTCGGCGACCCGGAGCGCTGGTACCGGCGCGTCAGCACCCTGGCCGCCTAGCAAAGTGGGCCATCCGCCGGCCGCACCCTCTTAGTCGCGGAGCTCCTGCTCGGCCGTCTCCTCACTGATAGGCATGACGGCCACGGGCAGCTCGGAGATGTCGAAGTAACGCACCGGCTTTGACATTCGGCGCGCGATGCCGATCTGCACCTTGACACCTAAAGACAGCGGTCCGAACACCCAGCACTCGTCACAGCGGGCGAGCAGGTTGTTCATCGCCTCGCGGACCGAGGCTTTGGGCACCGTGTGCATCAGGTAGTAGTCGAAGAGCATGAAAGGGCTGATCGGGACCATTCCCGAGTCCAGCACGAACTTCTGGATGTGACCCCGCCAGTAGAAGCTCTTGTTGGACATGGCGACGTAGACGAGCTTTTTGGGATGGCGGAGTGTCTCTTCAGCCTGGTCGAGCGCGCTGGGCTTGGTGCTGGGTTGAAAAATGCGCTCCAGGATGTCGTCCGCGGTCTTGCTGGAGACCAGCTCCATGGGCCGGTTTATCCTAGCAGCGATGTCTGATTCTGAATTCAAAGGCCGGGTCGCCATCGTTACCGGGGCGAGCCGCGGGATCGGTTCTGCGGTCGCCGACGAGCTGGCCGCGCGGGGCGCCACCGTCGTCCTCTCCAGCCGCAAGCAGCTGGACCTCGACGAGGAGGCGCAGCGCATCAACGCGGAGCACGGCGACGAGCGCGCCGTGGCCATGGCGGCCCACGCCGGTCGCGAGGAAGACCTCGACCGCCTCGTCTCACAGGTGCTGGAGCGATTTGGGCGCATCGACATCCTGGTCAACAACGCCGGGACCAACCCCTACTTCGGCCCGCTGCTCGACCACGAGCTCAACGCGTGGGACAAGGTCTTCGAGGTCAACCTGCGCGGCTACTTCATCCTCACCAAGCTCGTCGTGAAGCGCTGGATGGAGGAAAACGGCGGCGCGATCGTGAACGTCGCCTCTGTCGGCGGGGTCCGCCCCGGCTGGGGTCTCGGGGCCTACAACATCTCGAAGGCGGGCGTGATCATGCTGACGCGCCAGCTGGCCCACGAGCTGCGCGGCGGGAAGATCCGCGTCAACTGTGTTGCGCCGGGACTGATCAAGACCCGCTTCGCCGAGGCCCTCTGGGGCAACGAGGAGATCATGAAGCGCGTCGTCGACAACAACCCGACCGGACGCATCGGCGACCCGCCCGAGGTCGGGAAGGTCGTCGGCTTCCTCTGCTCGGACGCCGCCAGCTACGTCAACGGCCAGGTGCTGGTGATCGACGGCGGCGGAGGCGAGGTGGGGTAGCACCTCTCACCCTCCCCTCTGGCGAGGGTTGGGAGGGGCCGTCGTCAGCCTCTCCCGAAGGCAGCACCGCGAGCGCCTGCCGGCTGCGGATGAACTCCTCGAGCTCGCGCTCATAGAGATACGTGTGCAGGTCGGGCATGAACGGCAGCACGCGGCGCTGCTCGACGAAGTCCTCGAAGGCGTCAAAGGTGCTCCGCTCGGCCTTGAACCCCATCAAGCTCGCCGCTCGCTCGACGTTCAGGGATCGGCCCCAGCGGAGCAGGTCGAGCAGCTGCGGCGAGAGGAAGGCGAGGCCCAGCGCGCGCAGCGTCAGGGCGGTCATGCCGAGGCCGGCCGGCGGCAGCAGCGGAGCGTGCGGCTTGCCCGCCGCGGCGAGGATTCGCGTCAGCGGCGCGGGGTCGGGCGTCGCGATGTTGTAGGTGCCGGGCGGCGCGTCCAGCGCCGCGATGGTGAGGGCGCGGACGCAGTCGTCGCGATGGATCAGCTGCATGATCGGGTCGTAGCCGAGCACGGTCGGCACCAGCGGTAGGTCGAGGTACCGCGCGAGCGGCTGCGGCTCCTCGGCGTTGAGCGCGTTGCTGAACCGCAGAGCGATCGGCGTGACCTGCGGGTTGCGGACGGCGAAGTCCGCCAGCATCGCCTCCACCTCGATGATGTCGCGCACGAAAGCGTGGCCCGAGTTCACGTCGAGGCGCCGGTCCTCGCGTACGAAGGCGGGCAGGTTGTAGCGGCAGCCGTAGACATGCCCGGACGACTTGATCACGATCCGGGTCACCGGCGAGTCGACGCCGGCACAACCCGCCAGGAGGTTGAGCGTGCCGATCACGTTGGTCTCGTGCGCCCGCTGGCGGTTCAGGTCGAAGGAGTCGATCGTCGTGCTGGTGTGCACGACCGTGTCGATGCCGACCGCCCGCACGAGCTTGCCGATCAGCGAGTGCCGGATGTCGAGGTCGATGAAGTCGGCCCGGCCGAGGTCGTAGCGCGGCTCCTCGGTATCGATGCCGATCACCTCGGCGACGCGGGGATCCTCCTGCAGCCGCTGCACGGTGAGGGCTCCCCACCACCGGGCGACCCCGGTGACGAGGACGCGGCGATTCCCAGCCATGGCTTGGAGATTAGAGCAGGGAGGCGATCGTCTCTGAGAGCCGCTCGGCGAGCATCACGGTCGGGAAGTGGATGAAACCGGACGGCGGCTCCGGGATGATGGAGGCGTCAACCACCCAGAGGCCCTCGGTGCCTTTGACGCGCCCGTCCAGCTCCACGACCGAGCCCAGCGCGCAGGTGCCGACCACGTGTGGAATGGAATACTCCTCGGCGCGGATCTTCGCCTCGAGCTTGGCGTCGTCATCCTCGGGCGCCAGTCCGAAGACCTCCAGGGCGTGGCGGTAGGCCTCCATCAGGCGCCGCAGGTCAAAGCCATCCTCGAGGTTGGGTAGGCGGATCACCGGGGGGTCGTTCGGATCGGCCGAGCGCAGCCGGACGGAACCACGCGATCGCGGCCTCATCAGCAGGACCTCGACGCCGTGCTCCGCCGGGTCGCCGTCGGGGTCGCCGATCCAGTACATGAGGTCCGGCGGTCCGTCCGGAGGGGCTTCCGGGCTGCGGAAGGTGGTGATGCTGTGGAGGACCGGGTTCGACGCCACACCCTGGTATCCCAGGTCGAGGAAGACGCCGGGGTGATCGCCCAGGTTCTGGCCGACGCCCGCCAGGTCCACGCCGGAGCGGAGCAGCACGGTGGGGCTGCCATAGACGCCGGCGCAGAGAATGACAGCGCCGGCGGAGAGCTCGGTGCCATCGGCCAGGCGAACACCCGTCGCGCGCGTCTGCTCCATGAGCACCCGATCCACCGGCGCGCCGGCGCGCACCTCGAGCCCGTCCGGCGCGAGGCCCAGGTACGCGTCCGCGGTGGTCACGCGGTGGCCGTCGGCCGTGTTCATCGGCATCCGCCCGACCCCGACGGCCCCGGGGCGATTGTGGTCGTCGACCCACGCGTGCCCGTGCGCCGTCAGCGCTTCGATCGCTCGCTGCGTCTCGGGTGAGAAGTCGCGGTCGAGGTAGCGGCGCGAAGGCAGCGGCCCGCTGTCGCCGTGCCAGGGCTCGTGTCCGAAGTCGGCGTCAGACTCGAGCCGCCGGAAGTAAGGGAGGACCTCGTCCCAGCTCCAGCCGTCGCCCCAGGCGGCGTAGTCGCCGGGGTGGCCGCGAGGGGTGAAGCGGGTGAGCCAGCCCGTCCCCCCGAGCAGCTTTTTCCGCCAGACGTGGCGGGCGTCGTGCACGCCGTCCGGCTCGGACATGAAGCCCCAGTCGAGGGACTCGCGATCGATGATCCAGCCGTCGCGGAGCGAATCCGGCAGGTCCGAGCGCCGGTCGGGGCCTGCCTCGAGGAGCAGTACGGCCTTGCCTGCCTGTGCCAGCCGCGTCGCGACGACGCACCCGGCGGCGCCCCCGCCGACGACGATCACCTCAGGCATGGCGCCGGAGCTTACGCGAGGGGACACAAATCTCTCCCCCGCTTGACGGGGGAGTCCGGCCGCGAAGCCGGGAGGGGCGCGTGAATCGCCACCTCAGTTGGGGCCACGGCACGCCCCCTCCGTCGCGCATGCGCGCGACACCTCCCCGTCAAGCGGGGAGGAGATTTCTTCTCCCTCTAGGTCCGCTTGATCACGTCGCGCTCCATCGCGGCCGTCGCCTCCGCGGCGACCGAGGCCAGGGGCCACTTCTGGTGGCGCAGCGCCCACTCCAGCTGGCGGAGCAGCGAGTAGAGGCCCTTCATCGCCTTGATGGCGTCGCCGATGTCGACGTTGGGCGGCAGGGGGATGGAGTCCAGCGACTCGCCCGAGGCCCAGCGGTAGGCGAAGTCGATGTAGTCGTGTGACGGCGGCCGCAGGTTCGGCTCGTCGAGGTCCCGCTCCAGGTCGGCGAACCGGAAGTAGAGCGAGCGGACCAGCCGAGCAGTCTGGGCCACGGCATGCGAGGGGTAGCGACGCGCCTGCCGCGGCCCCCGGTCGCGCTGGCGGTCCTCGGCCGTCAGCATCACGAGCACGGCGCAGAGCTCCGGCGCGGTCAGGCCTTCGAACCACTCGAGGCCGATCGCCTCGACGACCAGGATCGTGTTCTCGCCGTAGACGCGCGAGGCGAGCAGCCCCTTGGCGGTCGGCTTGTCGTCGGCGAGGAACCCGGTCTCGGCCAGGATCGACCGGAGCCGGCGCAGCTTGCGCGCGTACTCGTCGAACTGACCTTCGACCTGCTTCTCGCCGTCGGCGAGCTCCCGCTCCAACGTGCGAATCTCGCCATAGGCGTGCACGTGCTCGCCCCAGTTGTGGCAGTGCACCACCTTCAGTCCCCGCTGCTGATGCAGCAGGTTCCGGCCCTCCGACTCCAGCCGGTCGATCTGCTGCCCCGTCAGCCCCCTCGCGCGCTGCCGCCCCCGGGCCCGCCGGGACACGCCGTGCTCGCGGCGGAGCCGGCGCAGCTCGACGCGGATCGCGCGCCGCCGGTCCTCGATGCGGAAGTAGTCGGCCACCTCGCCGATCCGATGGCACTTCGGCCAGAGCCGGCGCTGGTCCTCGAGCTGCGTCCGCACGTTGACGAGCCGCTCGCCGGCGGACTCCGCGGCGAGAGTCTTCTGGAACTGGCCGAATGACCGCTGCATCAGCTGCTCCGCATCCTCGGGCGAGTAGATCCGCAGCAGGTTGAGGGCCATGTTGTAGTTCGGCAGGAACTTGGACTCGACGACGAGCCCTTCGCCCATCGCGACCTCGTAGATGGTCCCGATCTCGACGTCCGACTCCTTGAGGATCGCGCCGTGGCCGATGACGTCGATGCCGCGGCGGCCGGCGCGGCCCATGAGCTGGGTCAGCTCGCCCGTCGTCAGGTTGGAGAAGTTCACGCCGTCGAACTTCGTGAAGCTGGAGACGACGACCGCACGCGCCGGCATGTTGATGCCCAGCGACAGCGTCTCGGTGGCGAAGACGACCTTGATCAGTCCGGCCTGGAATAGCTCCTCGACGAGCTCCTTGTGGTACGGCAGCAGCCCGGCGTGGTGGACCGCGAGCCCGCGGCGGAGCATCTCGGCGTCCACCATCCGGCGGTAGAGCGCCGCCTCGTCGGGGTCGCGCAGCGACTCGAGGCGCGCGCTCGACGCGCGTTCGATCTCAGCCTTCTCGGCGCCGTCGGTCAGGTCGATCTCGTGGTAGGAGCAGCGCTGCAGGGCGTCGCGGCAGCCGCGCCGGCTGAAGATGAAATAGATCGCGGGCAGCATCTGCAGGCGGCTCAGCTCGTCGATCACGCCGAGGAGGTCGTTCGAGGGCAGGCGGTTGTAGCCGCGGATGCGGTAGTCCGCCTCCTCCTGGCGCGACGCCCGGGCCCAGGTGCGCTGGTCGATGCCGCCATCGGGCGCGAACAGGGGAAGGAAGCGGTTCTGCATCGCCAGCCAGAGCTTCAGCTCGACCGGCCGCTGCTCGTGGAAGACGGTCGCCACCGGCCCCCGGTTGGCGGACATCCAGTCCGCGATCTCCTGGTAGTTGCCGATCGTCGCCGAGAGCCCGACCAGCTTGATGTGGCTCGGCGCCTGGATGATCACCTCCTCCCAGACCGAGCCGCGAGGGAAGTCGTCGATGTAGTGCACCTCGTCGAGGACCACGTAGTCCACGCCGTCCAGCCGCGCGGGGTCCTCGTAGATGAGGTTGCGCAGGATCTCCGTGGTCATCACGACCACCGGGGCGTCGTCGTTGATCGTGTTCTCGCCGGTGACCAGCCCCACCAGGTCGTCGCCATGCGCCTGCTGGAAGTCGCGGAACTTCTGGTTGCTCAGCGCCTTCAGCGGCGTGGTGTAGATGGCCTTGCGGCCACTCTTGAGCGCGCGGAAGATCGCGTACTCGGCGACCACGGTCTTGCCGGAGCTGGTCGGCGCGCTGACGAGCACGCCGCGGCCCTCGTCGAGCTTCTGGCAGGCCTCGGCCTGGAAACGGTCGAGGGGCCAGGGCAGCGTGGCCTGGAACTCTTCTATCAGAGCGTCATGAACTCCGTGGCGACGTCGGCGACCACCGCCTCGCCGGCGTTGCGCTCGACGAAGGCGACCACCTTGTTCAGCACCTCGCCGACGTGCTGCCGGTCCTCGCTGACGGCCGCGATGGCGACCTCCGCCAGCTGCCACCGGTCGCGCTCGCCGACCTCGGCGGCGGCGACCTTGAACTCGTCGCGCACGCGGCGGAGGAGCCCGCCCACCACGTGCCGCTTCGACTTCAGCGATTCGCTCTCCGGGATGTGCAGGGTCAGTCTCAAGACGCCCAGAGCGGCCATGTCACGATTGTCGTCAATGGCCGCCGCCGCCGATGAAGCGCTCTTCGAGCTCCTGCGCATTCCGAGCATCAGCGCGCTGCCGGAGCACGCGGACGACGTCGAGCGGGCGCGCCAGCTGGTGGTGGACCGCCTGCGCCGCCTCGGCTTCGAGATCGAGCTGGCGCCTGGGGTCATCTCGGCCGAATGGATGGGCCGCCCCGGCAAGCCGGTCCTCGGCATCTACGGGCACTACGACGTGCAGCCGCCCGATCCCCTCGACCTCTGGGAGACGCCTCCGTTCGAGCCCACCGTCCGCGATGGCTACGTCTACGCGCGCGGCGCCGTGGACAACAAGGGGCAGCTTGTCGCCAACCTGATGGCGGTGGAGGGGGCCTTCGCCGAGGGCGGGCCGCCGGTCAACGTCCGCTTCCTGATCGAGGGGGAGGAGGAGATCGGCGGGCGCTCGCTGCCCGACTTCGTCCGCGCCAACGCGGAACGGCTGCCCACCGATTACATGTCGCTCATCGACGGCTACTTCGTCGCGCCTGGCATCCCGAGCCTGATCACCGCGCTGCGCGGGCTGCTCTACGTCGAGATCGAGGTGACCGGACCGGCGGTCGACCTCCACTCGGGCATGTTCGGCGGCGTCGCGCCGAACCCGTTCAACTCGCTGGTCTGGATGCTTGCGGGCCTGAAGGACCGCGGCGGCCGCGTGCTGATCCCGGGCTTCTACGACAGCTGGCGCGCTCCTACGAAGGAGGAGATCGAGAGCTGGTCGAAGCTGCCCTACGGCGAGGAGGCGCGGCTGCTCGCGACCATGGGCGCGCGAGCGTTGGAGGGTGAGTCCGACTTCACGCCGATCGAGCGGATCTGGGCGCGACCGACGCTCGATGTCCACGGCATTCGCGGCGGCTTCATCGGCGAGGGCCAGAAGACGGTGATCCCATCGCAGGCGCTGGCGAAGGTTTCGATGCGGCTGGTGCCCGACCAGGACCCGGAGGAGATCCTGGCGTCGCTGCGCTCGCACCTCTCGACGCTGGCGACTCCGGGCGTGTCCTTCGAGGTCCGCGTGATGTCCATGACCCGGCCGGTGCTGTGCGGCGTGGACCATCCCGGCGTGGCGGCCGCGCGGCGGGCCTACGCCGCGGCGTTTGGATCGGAGCCGGTCCTGGCCCGCGAGGGCGGCTCGGTGCCGGTCAGCCTCGAGCTGCAGGAGGCGCTCGGCGCCAAGATGATCGTCAGCGGCTTCGGACTGCCCGACGACGGGATGCACTCGCCGAACGAGCGCTTCAGCCTCGACCAGTTCCACCGCGGCATCGAGTTCACCGAGCGGCTGATGCATGAGCTCGCCGCCGATTAACCGCGCTGAGCTCGCCCGCGACCTGGTCGCGGCGGCCTGGCTGGAGGGCGACTTCGTGCTCCGCTCCGGCCGGCGGTCGAAGTATTACTTCGACAAGTACCTCTTCGAGACGCAGCCGGCGATCCTGCGCCGCGTCGCCACGCTGCTGGCGGGGCTGGTGCCCCCGGCGACGCAGCGGCTGGCGGCGCCCGAGCTGGGCGCGATCGTGCTCGGAGCGGCCGTGTCTTTGGAGACCGACCTGCCCCTGGTCCTGATCCGGAAGGAGGCTAAGGAGTACGGCACCGCCAAGGCTCTCGAGGGCCGGCTGGAGCCGGGCGAGCGCGTGTGCCTGATCGAGGACGTGCTGACGACCGGCGGCGAGGCGATCCGGTCGGCCGGGAAGGTGCGCGAGGCGGGCGCGGAGCTGCTGCGGCTGATCGCGGTGCTCGACCGCGAGGAGGGCGCGGACGAAAACCTGGCGGCGGCCGGGATCGAGTTCGCCGCCCTGTTCCGGCGGTCCGAGCTGCCCGTCTCTTCTTGACGCTGCTGCGCCTGCCCGGCGCGATCGACGCGCACGTTCACAGCCGCGACCCGGGCTACCCGGAGAAGGAGGACTTCACATCTCTGTCTGCCGCTGCGCTGGCGGGCGGCGTCACGACGGTGCTGGACATGCCGAACAACGTGCCGGCGCCCGATACCGGCGAGGCCCTGCAGCTGAAGGCGGCGTTCGTCGGGGACCGGGCGGGCGTGAACTTCGGGCTCTGGGGCTTGATCCGCTCCTCCTCCACGGCTGACCAGCTGCGAAGCCTCGCCGAGGCGGGCGCGATCGGGTTCAAGGCCTACCTCGGCTACGCGTACCGGCATTCGCTGCGGTCGGTGACCTACTCACCTGCCGCGGCCGGCGATCCCGACCTGGAGGCCCCGCCGTCCTACGACACCCTGGACCGGCTGGGGCCGGTGCTGGCTTCTTTGGGTTTGCCGGTGGCCGTGCACGCTGAGGACCCGGAGCTCCTGGTGGGCGCAACCCGGCCGGTTGCTTCCTACGGCGACCTGCTGGCATCGCGGCCGGCAGAGGCGGAGGCCCTCGCCGTCCGCCGCTGCTGCGAGCTGGCGCGGCAGCACGGCTTTCGGCTTCATGTCGTGCACCTGGCGTCGGCCCTGGGCGTGGAGGAGATTCGGCGCGCCCGCGCTCGCGGCGGCCTGTCGCTGTCCGTCGAGACGTGCCCGCAGTATCTCTGGCTCTGTGACGAGGACTTCGAGCGCGTCGGGCCGTGGATGAAGATGTTTCCGCTGATCCGCACGGCGGACGACCGGGACGCTGTGCGCTCGGCTCTGCTGGACGGCGTGATCGACACGGTGGGCACCGACCACGCGCCGCACACCGCGGCGGAGAAAGATCGCGCCTTGGGGGAGGCGCACGCCGGCAGCCCGGGCGTGCAGTGGCTCTATGTGTCGGCGCTGGAGTTCGCGCGCCGCTTCGGGGGCGACCCGCTGCAGGCGGTGCGCTGGGTGGTCGAGCGCCCGGCAGAGATCTTCGGGATCGAGCCCAACGGCGAGGTGGAGATCGACGACGCCGCTGTCACGCGCGCCGGCGAGGGCGCGCTGTCGCGCCAGCCGCGCTCAGCCCTGGACGGCCAGGAGTTCGGCTTCCGCGTCCAGAGGGTCGACGTCCCGGACCGAGGCCGCTGGGTGCGGCCGACAATCGAGGCGTGACCCGCAGCGACGTGGTGAGGGCCATCCGCCGGCGGATGGCCGTCCTGCGATGCACCAACCCGGCAATCCGCCGGCGGATGGCTCCCTGATGGCTGCAAGCGAGAGGCCCGAGCTCAAGCGAGTCCGCGCCATCTGCGTCGCCCTGCCTGAGGTGGAGGAGCGCCTCAGCCATGGGTCGCCCGCCTTCTTCACCAAGAACAAGCAGTTCCTGCACTACTGGGACAACCACCACGACGACGGGTGGCACTGCTTGTGGTGCGCGGCGCCGATCGGGATGCAGGAGGCGCTGACCACCGCCAATCCAAAGAGGTTCTTCCGGCCGCCCTACGTCGGGCACCGGGGCTGGCTGGGGGTCAACCTCGACGACGAACCCGACTGGAAGGAGATCGAGCACATCGTGGGCTACGCCCACCGGACGGTCCGGACTCCTAAGCCGGCCCGCGCAGGTAGGGGTTAGTCCGGAGCTCGTTCTCCAAAGAGGTGACCGGCCCGTGGCCGGGATACACCGCCGTCGACAGCGGCAGGCCGGCGAACGCCGTGCCGATGCTCATCAGCTGCTGCCGCAGGTCGGTCTCCGGCATCTGCTTGCCCAACCCGCCCGCGATCAGCGTGTCGCCGGTGAACAGGTGGTTGCCCACCACGAAGCACAGCGAGCCCGGCGTATGCCCCGGCGTGAAGAGGACGCGGACAGAAAAGGCGCCAAAGGGCAGCACGTCGCCGTCCAGCAGATAGCGGTCGGCCGAGCGGAGAAAGGCCTTCGCGTCCGACATGTGCATGGCGGACTCGCCGCCGGCGGTATCCTGCAGCGCGGTCTTGCCGGCCACGTGCCCGGGGTGCCCGTGGGTCGCCACGATCCAGCGCACCGTGCCGCCCTCCAACTGACCCTGGATCTTGTCAGCCGGCTCGCCCGGATCGATCACGACCGCCTCACCGGTGTCCGAGCAGCGCAGCACGTAGGAGTTCACGTCGCGCTCGCAGCGCACCTTGACGATCGAAAGACGAGACATCGATGGATGATTACCCCGTGCACGCGGCGGCAATCATCTTCGGGCTGGTCCTCCTGGCGGTCTGCATCCTGTGGACCCTCCAATATTTCCTGAGGCGCAGCGGATGACCGCGGACCTCGTCGAGCGTATCCGCGCGTCGGTGATCGGCGAGGACGAGGCCGTCCACGGTCCCTTCGGGCCCAGGCGCGTCACCTACGCCGACTACACCGCGAGCGGCCGGGCACTGACTTTCATCGAGGACTTCATCCGCGAGGTGGTGCTTCCGCTCTACGCCAATACGCACACCGAGAGCTCCGGCACCGGCCGGCAGACGACCCGCTTCCGCGAAGAGGCCAGAAGCATCATCAAGCGCGCACTCGGCGCCGACGACGAAGAGCACGTGGTCATCTTCACCGGCACGGGCTCGACCGCCGCGATCAACCGCATGATCGACGTGCTCAACCTCCGCATCCCGAAGGACCTGGACCGCCAGCACCACCTGAGCGAGCACATCCCAGCCGAGGCCAGGCCGGTCGTCTTCATCGGCCCCTACGAGCACCACTCCAACGAGCTGCCCTGGCGGGAGTCGATCGCGGACGTCGTCGTCATCCACGAAGACCATGACGGCCACATCGATGTCCAGCACCTCGAGCACGAACTGCAAAAGCACGAAGGGAGGCCGCTCAAGATCGGCAGCTTCTCCGCCGCCTCGAACGTGACCGGGATCATCACCGACTGGCACGGCATCTCGGAGCTGCTTCACCGCCACGGGGCGCTGAGCTTCTGGGACTTCGCCGCGGCGGCGCCCTACGTCGAGATCGACATGCGCAAGCACGGCCTCGACGCCGTCTTCATCTCGCCGCACAAGTTCATCGGCGGCCCCGGCACGCCGGGAGTGCTGGCGGCCAGAAGGGACCTGTTCAAGAACTCGGTCCCCGGCCTGCCGGGCGG
>Ga0070714_100000960_pt1 | contig 20565 bp, 19 predicted proteins | sample LARL83metaG_FD_65450 | JGI IMG/M metagenome (GOLD analysis project Ga0070714, IMG submission 65450) | Corn, switchgrass and miscanthus rhizosphere microbial communities from Kellogg Biological Station, Michigan, USA - LAR L8-3 metaG | ecosystem: Host-associated > Plants > Roots > Rhizosphere ... | reverse complement strand
GCTGACCATCCTCAACAACGTGTTCACCAACCTGCGGTCGTCGAGCAGCGACTGCAACCACACCGACTCGATCCAGCTGTACGGCGGCAACGACGTGGTGGCCAGCGGCAACCTGTTCTACAACGACTACGACGGACTCGTGGCCTTTGACGGCACGGCCGGCAACACCATCACCGACAACGCCTGTTACAACATCGACCGGAGCGTGTGCATCACGCTCTACAGCGACAGCGGCTCGGTGGTCAACCACAACACCGCGGGTCCCGGCATGAACGCGCTCGAGATCGATCGCAAGCCCGGCGATGACGCGGGTACGGGCACGGTGTTCGAGAACAACGTGGGTGACTTCACGCAGGCCAACGGCTCGACGCTGGCGACCGACACCAACAACCTGTTCTCCTCGGCCAAGGCGCCGAACATCGCGGGCAAGCCGAGCTTCGCGGGCGGTGCCTCACCGACGACGTGGGCCGGCTATGAGCTCACGGCGGCGTCGGCCGGCCACGCCAAGGCGACCGACGGCACCGACATCGGGATTCGCGCCAGTGCCGCCGGCCCGCCGGCGTGGTAGCCAGACGGCTCGGGTCCGGAAGCGAATGAGCGCTTCGGGGCACTAGAACTGCCGGCGGATCCAGCTGCGCCAGAGCGGCGTGCGCAGGAACTTCGCACGCGGCGCCAGCCGCAGGAACCAGACCCGGTAGTAGGCCAGGTGCAGCAGGTCGGCGTAGGCGAGGCCCGCGCGAGCGCGTGCGCGTGCCGCCCAGGTGCGCCGGCCGATGACGATCGACCGCAGCGGCAGCGTCGTGGCGTTGAGCTTGTCCTTGTACTCATAGCGGCCGGTACCGGCCTCGATCGAGGTGACGCCCTCGGCGGCGGCCACCTCCATCATCTTCATGAGCCCGACGCGGCCGAGCGAGAACTGATCCCACGTCTCGCCGAAGACCCGGGCGGGAAGGCGCCAGTAGTAGGTGTTCCCCTCCACGAAGCACCAGTAGTAGGAGACGACCTGGCCGTCGGCGATCAGGCGGATGAGGCGCACCTGGTCGGCCTGGGCCAGCTCGTGGACGAGGTCGCGCGCAAACTGGCGGGATCCGGGCCAGTCGCCGAAGTGCCCGAGCTTGTTGACCGCGTACCACTGGGCCTGATGCATGTCGACGAAGGCGTCGAACTCGCCCTCGATCTCCGCGGGTGAGCCGAGCACGTCGACCTCGAAGGCGAACGCCTTGCTCAGCTTGTTGACGTTGCGCTTGTAGTTGGACCGCTGATTCTTGCTGAGGCCTGCCAGGTAGGCCTCGAAGCCGTCGGGCAGCTCGAACGCCGTGTGCGAGCCCGCCTCGCGGTCGCGCACGACCTCGGCGACGTCGGCCAGGGACGCCACGGCGCCGGGCACAGCGGCCAGCTGCGGCGTGGCGGCAGAGCACGGCCCGAGGTGGACCATGTCGACCCGATCGGCGGCGAGCAGCCGCTCCAGGCCGAGGGTGAGCGCCTGCTCGGCGAAGCCGGGCGCGATGGGGAGCTCCACCAGGGACACCGTCGAGTCGGCGCCGACCAGCTTGGCCACGCGCGTCCGGCCCACCGGAATCCACAGACGGTCGATGCAGAAGGGGAGCATGCCGACGAGCTCGTCGCCCGCCCGCACCGCGCACAGCCGGAGCTCTCGCCCACGTCCGTAGTGCCGCCACCAGATCTCGCACCACCGAGAGGTCATGTACAGCGACCCGTCGAGGCGCTCGACCAGGCGATCCCACTCGGGGGCGATCTCGCGGGCGTCCTCAAACGAGGTGAAGACGCGGAGAGACAGCGGCGCCTCATCCTCGGCGACGCTCACCCCTGCAGAGGCGTCAGTGAACAACGGTGCGGTGATTGATGGTGTCATGCGTGGCGGGCCTCACATCCCGTTGCGGCGCCATTGGTGCCAGCTGATCCGGTTTTCGATGTCGGTGAGCGCCCGCCGGCCCTTCCACACGATCCCGTGCTGAAGCCGTGCCGCGCCCAGGCGCGCACGGCGGGCCACCGCCGACCACTGGCGCGACTGTCGCGCCTCGGGCCAGACCTCCTCGGCGAACGCCAGGTACTCGTTGATGGGCTCGAGCTCGGCCCGGCCGTGCTCGTAGGCCAGCCGCGCATAGCCGAGTGCCGCGAGGGCGAGGCTGCGGCGGGCGGTCGCGAACAGCTGCTCGCCGCGCGCAACGCGGGCGTCCGGGCCGGCCAGCACCTTGGCGAAGGCATCCAAGCGTCCTCTCAGGTCGGCCACGTGGCCGGCGTTGACGGTGCGCTGCATGCTCATCTCGTGCACGCGGTAGTAGCCCTGACCAGGGCCGTTGACGCGGCCCACGTCGGCCACCGCGGCGGCCCGCATCCACATCTCCAGATCGCCCGAGTGCGGCAGCGCCGGGTCATAGCCGCCGATCGCGTGCTGCACGGACGTCCGCATCACGACCTCCGGGTTCATGATGCAGTTCTCGCCCTTCTGACAGCGGCGCTCGATCCATTCCTCGCCTCCCCACACGGTCCAATCACGGATGCCCGTGGGAGCGGGAGGGGGGTCATCGGCGAACACCACCGGGTGCCCGTAGACAAAGCCCACCGACGGCTCGGCGTCGAGCAATGCGGTCGCCCGCGACAGCGCGCCGGCCGGCAGGGCGTCGTCGGCCGAGAGCAAGACCACGTAGTCCCCTTCGGCGCGCTCCAGCCCCTCGTTGTAGGTGGCGATGTGGCCGCGGTTGCGCTCGTGCACGATCGGGCGGATGCGCGGGTCCGAGGCGGCCATCGCCCGGACCACGTCCCCCGAGCCGTCGGGGGAGGCGTCGTCGATGAGGATCACGTCCACGTCGACCTCGGGCTGGCTGAGCACGGAGGTCACTGCCCGCGGGAGGTAATGCCCATAGTTGTAACAGGGCATCACCACCGTGACGGAGGGCCGGCGCACCAGTGGGAGCGGGGTGAGACGGCGGCTCATCGCGGACCCACCTGCTGCCAGCGCTGGGGCCCGACCTCGCCGGTGTGGCGCCAGCGCACCCGGCTGGTCTCCTCGATGGCTCGGCGCACCAGGGCGGCCGCCACGAAGCGCGGGTCGCGCGCGGCGCGCTGCGAGCCCACGGCACGCCGGCGATGCAGCGCGCGCCACTCGGGCAGGTGGCGTGCGTCCGGCCACGCCTCCAGCGCAAAGGTGACGTACTCGTCGATGGGCGCCTCGTCGGTGCGGCCGCGGTCATAGGCGCGGCACGCGCGGTCAAGGGCGTTGCCCGCGATGGTCCGGGAGGCGAGGTCGCGCAGGTCGCCCGCCCGCGGAAGCGTGCCCCCGACGCCGGCGAAGACGGCGTCGAACGCGTCGCGCCTGGCCTTCAAATCAAACGCGGTGCCGGAGTTGACGGTGCGCTGCATGGATGCGTCGTGCTCGCGGTAATAGCCCTGGGCGGGGCCGTTGATGCGGGCCACGTCGCCGATGGAGGCCAGCTGCATCCACAGGTGCATGTCCGACGTATGCGGCAGGTCCGTGCGGATGGGCAGGGCCTCGCGAAGGCTCGCGGTGCGCATGACGACCTCGGGCTGGCTGATCGCGTTGACCCCGGTCCGGCACAGACGGGCCAGCCAATCGGACCCCGACCACAGCGTCCAGCTGAGCGCCGGCGCGTCGATCTGACGTGGGGTGGCGCCGCTGAAATGGCGAGGACGGCCGTACACGAAACCGACGGTCGGCTGGGCCTCAAGCAGCGCGGTGGCGCGTGCCAGTGCGCCGGGCGCGAGCAGATCGTCGGCGTCGAGCTTGACCACGAACTCGGTGTCGACCTGCGCAAAGCCACGGTTGACCGACGGGATGTGCCCGCGGTTGGGCTCGTTGCGCAGGACGGTGACGCGCGGATCGGTCATCAGCGCGGCCGTCACCCGAGGTGTCTCGTCCGTGGAGCAGTCGTCGACGATGATGAGCGTGACGTCCACGTCGCGCTGGCTCAGAACGCTCTGGGCGCACTCGGTCAGGTAGCGGGCGTAGTTGTAGGCGGGGACCACGACCGACACCGCCGGACGGCGGGACGGCGCCGAGGGCACCCCGAGCAGGACCTGCTTGCCGCCACGCGGCGCCGCGGATCGGCTGGCCGCGAGCAGCCTCACGACGCCTCCGTCGTGGTCAGCGGCGGGGCCCCGAACAGCGCGCGCTCGCCGGTGACGACGCTCTCCACGATGCGCACCACCGCGGCGCCCGCCTCGTCCCAGCTCGCGTTCTGGACGCTGGCCGCGGCCGCCTGCGCGGCGGCGGCTCGCTCGGCCGCGGGCCGCTCCACGACCTCGCTCAGCTTGCGGGCGAGCTCGAACGGGGAGGCCGGCGCGTAGGCGACGTGCTCGTTGTCGAGCACGACACGATTGTGCTCGGCATCGTTGACCACCGGGATGCAGCCGGCCGCGAGCATCTCGTGCGGCACGAGCGACACGTTGGTCGCAGACAGCACGAGGCCCGCCACCGACCGGTTGTAGAGGTCGTTGAGCTGCTCCGGTGTCTGCAGGCCGTGGTTGGTGACCGCGAACGGGAGACGCGTGCCCTCCAGCCCGTAGAAGTGGATCTCCACCTCGGGATGACGCTTGGCGAACAGCTCGAGGGCCAGCACGGCAAGCTCATAGGCGCGGCGTGGGGTCCCCGGACGCGAGTAGAAGCAGATCCGGTTGCGCTGCTCGGGCGAGACGCTCGGGTCCAGCGCGTAGGAGAGGTCCCGGCCGAAGTCAAACGGATCGGCGGGCATGCCGTACTCGCGCTCCAGCATGGGAGCCAACCACCGGCCGGCGGTGACCCCGTGGAAGCCGAAGCGATACGTCGCCTCCGCCAGGAGGTATTCGCTACCCGCCGGGTAGAACGCCGGCTCGAAGTCCTGGACGAGATAGAAGCGCTGCCCCCGGGCGGGTGACACCAGCACCGGATACGCGGTCTCCCATGCCGTGGCGAAGATGCCATGGGCGTCCTCGATGCCCTGGGCGGCGTCGCGGACCTCCGCGTCCACCCACGGCCACCAGGCCCGGATGCGGCGCTCGTGCTGCTCCAGCGCCCAGCCGTGGCGGTCGCGCAGATACAGGATGCAGCGGTGCCCGGCCTTCTCCAGGGCGGCGATCATGCGGAACATGGTGGTGTGCCCGCCCGAGCCGGGGCCGGGGGGCGCCGACACCCACGCGATCGTCAGGCGCTCGCCGGGCTCGGCCGCCAAGGTGGGCGGCAGCACCCATCCCGCGTCCGCGATCTGGGCGGCGCGCTCCAGGTCCTCGGTGGTGACCGGCATGCTCACGGTCCCGGGAGGCGACAGCCGGTCCGCGATGCGCTGGGCGACGCGGGCGCTGATGCCCTCGACGCCCTCGGAGCGAAGCAGGCGGCTGGTCTGGCGCACGCGCTCGATCAGGCGAGGCCCGCCGATGGCGGTGGTCTGGGCGCTCATCGCTCCCGCCCTCCGACCAGCTCGCGGGCGGGCGTGTCGCCGCGGCCCGCGATCTGCGCGTCGCGCAGCTCGGGGTCGCCGGTCAGGACGGCCACCGGGCAGGTGATGTCCGCGTAGGGCACCGGACGCTGCCCCAGCATGGTGGCAACGACCTGCCGGGCGGCCGCGCGCTTCTGCAGCCCGGTCTCGCCCGAGCCGGAGTACACGCAGCGCAGGAGGTGGCGGAGCATCAGGGCGCCGCCGTACACGACGCGGTGACCGCCCGAGAAGTGCTTGCGGGCATACATCATGCGCGTGGCCGCCACCAGGCTCTCCACCTTCGGGCTGACGCCGCCCTTGAACACGCGGTGCAGGATGGTCATCTGCGGCAGGTGGCGGATCTCCCAGCCGGCGGCCTTGATCCGGCGGCACAGGTCGATCTCCTCGGCGTACATGAAGAAGCGCTCGTCGAAGTAGCCCGCGCTCTCGAGCGCCTCGCGCCGGACGAGCATGTAGGAGCCGGTGGTCCAGTCACACGCGAACTCCCGGTCATAGGCCTGGGCATCGAGCTCGCGCTCGCCCAGCCAGCGCGGCCGCCGGTGGGAGATGCGCTCGGCGGAGATCGCATCCCCGAGGGCGCGCAGGGCATTGGGGAAGTAGCGGCTGGTGATGCTCAGGTCGCCCTCGTCATCGATCTGGCGACACCCGGCCAGACCGACCTGGGGGCGCTCGTCCATGAGGCGCACCATGTCGGCGAACGTTCCGCTGAGGATCTCGGTGTCCGGGTTGAGGAACAGTACGTAGCGCGCGTTGCAGGTCATCACGCCACGGTTGTTGGCGTGCCCGAAGCCGTGGTTGGCCGACCAGACGGTGCGTGCCCAGGGGAACTCGTTGGCGACCATGTCGGCGACGCCGTCGTGGGAATCGTTGTCGACGATCACCACGTCGGCGGCGATGTCGCCGATGTGCTCCCGCACGGTGGGCAGCATCGCGCGGATCCAATGCGACTCATTTGTCGACACCGCGATGATGGCAAGGTCGTGCACGCTGGGGCCCCCTGTTGTGACGCCGTGCGCTGGCGCCGTCAGTAGTCAAGTGTTCAGTGCGTCGAAGCGAGGTCACTGCTGTCCCCGCTCTCAAAGAACGCAAAGCGGTACCGCGGACTTCCATTCGCCGGGGATGCGGCGAACCGGTCGGCCGAGTCAGACGGGGAGCATGCGCCGGCCTGACGGGCGCAGGCGCCGCAGCAGCCTGGGCGCGAGCAGGGCGCCGGCGACCCACACCACGAAGAACAGGAACGACATGGCGATCGCCTTGGTCGGCAGCGATGACGAGGTCAGCACCTTGACACGGGTCGGGGAGACCTGGTTGATCACCAGTGGCTGCAGCTCAAACCCTCTGGTCCCGGTGACGATCTTCGAGCTGAAGGTCCCTCCCGGGGAGGCATGGGTCTGCAGCTCCGCGACGGCTGCCTTGGCCAGCCCGGTCGCGCCCGTCGCCGTCATTGCGGTGGCGTTGATCGAGATCACGGGCAGCGTGTTGTCCTTGGTGAACACGCTCAGCATGTACGGCGCGGTCGGATCGGTGGCGGCGTTGGCGGCGGCGTTGGCCATGGCGGTTGGGACCAGCGGGAGGCTGAGATCGCCATCGCTGACGAGCACCTGATCGCTGGAGACGCCCATCCGCCGCGCGATGTCCTGTTGCGTGCGCGTGGTCATCATCAGGTCGCCCAGCAGCGCGGCGCGCCACGCCAGAGTCGACCCGCCGGACGGGGCGACGTCCACCAGCTGAGACTTCTTGGTGTCCAGGGCCACCGTGGTCCAGGCCACCGCGGACTTGGTGGTGAGGGGCCGCGTGCCGCCCATGCCGATCAGCAGGGCCAGCGCCACGACGGCGCCCACGGCGAGCGGGAAGCGCCGCCGCCACATCAGCCGGAGGATGGGCAGAAGCTCCATGCGCGGGCTCGGGGCCTAGGCTCCGGCCGTGCGCTCGGAGAGCGCTTCCAGCCGCCAGCCGGCGCGCACGCGCGCCAGGAAGATCACGGTTGCCGATGAGGCGAGGAACGTGAGGATGAAGGCCAGGATCGCCATCTGATAGCGCGCGCCGGGGTTGATGACGGTGCCGGAGGCGCGGCCGAGCTGCACGAGCCGGGTCTGATCCTTGAGCGGCGTGCGCTGCGTACTGGCCAGCCCGGCGAGGTACGCGCGCAGCTCGTCGACGGCGGCGTTGGCCAGCGCGGCGGCGCTCTGGGCGGTCGGCGACTGGGCGTAGATGTCGAGCATCGGGACCTCGGGATCGACGTCGATGTCGATCCGGTACTGGTCATTGGACTTCAGGATGTCGCTCATCTTGCGCTCGTTCTGGGAGTTGACCGGGACGGACGCCTGCTTGGGCGTCAGCGGGGCCTGGATGCGCAGCAGCTGAACGGGGACGTGGGCCCGCAGCGCGATCCGCTCCTCCACGGCGGGGCTGGCGATGACGTTGCCGAGGACCACCGCGCGGTTGGTGAGATCTTCGATGCCGTAGGTGTTCTGCCGCAGGTCGATCATGATCGAGTCCGGGGTGTCCACCAGGACGTGGGCGCTCGCGGTGGCCATGTCCAGCGCGCGCGGCGTGATGCCGGGCGGCGCCAGGCTGATCTTGTCGATGCTCCAGAGCGCGGCCAGGCACGCGACCATGAGGCTGATCACGAGACCGACCCGGTGGCGCGACAGCCGGCGGATGCGAATTCCGATGCCCATCGTCGCTAGACCAACGAGGCGTGGCGGGGCGGGCTTGCGCGCATCACGAGGCGGGGATCCCGCGAGGGCGTCCCACTCGCGTGTGCGAGCGCACGAGCTCGCGCTGGTCGTGCGGATCCGAGGTCGAGGCAGAGCGGCGCCCGCGCAGGAGGGGGATGTCGTCCGGCCCCACCGCGACGACCGCCAGCCCGGCCATGTAGAAGAACACGTCCGGCGCGTGGGGCAGCGACATCACGCTGTAGAGCATCGCCACCGACAGGAAGCAGACCCCCGCGCAGACGCCCGTCACCGCCGGCCCGGACCATTGCGACTCGTGGCGCGACGCCATGCGCCGGCAGAGCAGGATCGCCGACATGGGGATCATGAGGATCGCCACCAGCCCCAGCACCCCGGTCTCCACCAGCGGAAGGATGATCTCGGAGTCCACGATGCGGTCGGTGGGGGGCGCGTAGGTGCCCTGGCCTCGACCCAGCAGCAGATGGCTCCATAGGTCCGGCCGGATGGCGTCGTAGTTCGCCGTGCGCGAGCTGACCGTCGCCACGTGGCTGGCGTCCGCGGAGGTGTACTGCGTGATGATGTTGCGCACCGCCGCCGGGGAGGTCGCCGCCAGGAAGATCACGATGACCAGGCCGAGGGGCGCCAGGGAGAGCAGCTGCTTGCGGCGGAAATAGGCGAGGGTCAGGAACACGGCCCCGGGGGCGATCAACGCGCTCTTGCGGTCGGTGGCGACCATGCCGTAGAGCAGGGCGACCACCGCCAGTCCGTACATGATGTTCTGACGGCGCGTCTTGGACTTCAGGATGCCCAGCACGGCGATTGGAAGGGCCATGGCGAGCATCGCCACGAGCTCCACGCCGTACGCGGACGGCCCTTCCACCCAGCGGCGCCCCAGGCTGTCCACCGAGGTCGCCGTGTCTCCCCCCACCAGCGTGAACGGCCCGATGAAGATCTTGTTGGACAGGGTCACGAACAGGTTCTGGTGCCACCGGTACTCATAGATCGTCCCCAGCGCGACGATCACGGCGAGGGCCAGCGTGAAGTTCAGGAACGCCGGGACCTCCTCGCGCCGCACCGAGCTGGCGATGAGCACGAACACCGACATGTAGGAGAGGAGCAGCGGGAGCTTCTTGAGCGACAGCATCAGCTCGCCGGCGTGGTTGAGGTAGTGGGCGTCCAGCACCGTGCTCAAGAACGCGCAGGCGAGGTAGACGCCGATCGCGATGTGCACGCGCGTCACCCTGAACCGCGGCCTGGCGCCGGGTCCCGCGGTGAACGCGATCAGCCAGATCAGGAACACGAAGGGGAGCACGATCCGATCCAACGTGATGTTCACCGGCCCGGAGGCCTGCAGCTGGATGCGGTCAAAGGGCGTGAGCCAGAACATCGCGATCAGGCCGGCGACCGACCACGGCAGCAGGCGGCTGGTGTGCGGCCAGTTGGCGGCGCCGCGCCGGCTCAGGCGCGTGCGCTGCGCCACCACCTCCTCCGGCTCCTGGCGGCGCCATGGCCGCCGGATCAGGACCAGCAGGATGATGTAGGCCAGGGCGAACGCCGTGATGAATGTCAGCGCGGCGATCACGTACTTCGCATGGTTGTTCGTGACACCGCCGCGCGCCGCGCCCAGCTGGTCGAGCACCGGCATCTCCGTCGTGGGGAAGCCGCCGGTGGCGGCCTGAGTACGGAGGTAGTCCTGGAGCCCGGGGACGGCGCCGTTGGCCAGGCGCATCGCCTCGTCATATGAGGGCGCCTCGGCGTAGACGGTGAGCACGGGCTCGATCGTGGATGCTTGGAGCTCGAGCCGGTAGGGAGCATTGGAGTTGCGCAGCTCCGTGGCGTGCTGCTCTGAGCCCACCTGGGTGAAGGACACCGGGAAGTTGCCGGTGAGGTCGAGCGTGCCCGAGAGCTCCGAGGCCGGCACCTGTGCGCGCCGCGCGATGTCGGCCAGGACGGGCGGTGTGGTCATCAGGCGGCCGTAGAGCACCGCATGCTTCTGCAGCGTCTGCAGGTCCTGGGGATCGGCGCTGCGGGCGATGATCGAGGCGTCGGGGAAATCCACCGCCACGCGGGCCGTGGATGCCGCGACCGTGAGGTTGCCGGAGATGTTCTCCTTGGTGCAGGCGGCGGCGATCACCGTGCTCACCACAAGCAGCGCCAGTACAACCCTGTGTCGTGTGAACCAGCCGAGCATCACGCGCGCATCCGGACAACAAACGGCTCGATCGGGCGCGCCCTTCCGGCCGGGCGGAGAACTTGACGGCGGTGAGCGGCGCTGTCCTGCGCCGCCCGAAGCGCCTGAAAGAAGCTCCCGCCCTGCACCGTTCATCGGGCAGTTCTCAAGTCCTAAACCGGTAGGAGTTCACCGCATGATCGACAATGGCACCCAGGCCCGCGAGCTGCCCCCCGTCGCGCGGCGTACCAACGGGCTTTCACCCGAGGCGCCCGAGCCCGGACAGCTGGTCCTGGTGACCGGCGGCGCGGGCTACATCGGCTCCGTTCTCACCGAGCGCCTGCTCAACCGCGGCTATCGCGTGCGGATCCTCGACCGCCTGTACTGGGGCCGCGGCCCCATCGCCGCGCAGCTCGACCAGATCGAGCTGATCGAGGCCGACGTCCGCGACATGCCTGCCACCGCCCTCGACGGCGTCGACGCGGTGATCCACCTCGCCGGTCTCTCCAACGATCCCACGGCCGAGTACGACCCCGAGGCCAACTGGCAGATGAACGCCGTTGCCACCGAGACGCTGGGGCGCAACTGCGTCGATCGCGACGTCGAGCGCCTGGTCTTCGCCTCCTCGTGCTCGCTCTATGACGGGATGCCCCCGGGCATGCACGACGAGACCGCGCCGATCCAGCCCCGCGGCGCCTATGCCACCTCCAAGCGCTACGGCGAGGAGGCGCTCATCGCGCTCGCCGACCAGGGCCTGTGCCCGGTGATGCTGCGCAACGGGACGGTGTACGGCTACAGCCCGCGCATGCGCTTCGACCTCGTGGTCAACACGTTCGTCAAGGACGCGCTGCTCCGCGGTCAGCTGTCGCTGCACGGCGGTGGCTGGATGTGGCGTCCGCTCGTCGACGTCCAGGACGTCTCGGACGCGATGATCGCGGCGATGGAGGCTCCGGCCGACCTGGTGCGCGGCGAGATCTTCAACGTCCTGCACTCCAACTACCAGATCCGTGAGCTGGCGATGCTCGTGGCCGGCTCGGTGCAGCTGCTCGGGCGTCCCGTCACTCTCCGGGAGGAGCCCGCCCCGCGCCTCACTCGTGACTACGAGTGCTCGAACACGAAGCTGGCCAGCCGTCTGGGCTTCCAGCCCTCGCGCTCGGTCGTGGAGGCCATCGACGGGATCCTGGCGGCGCTGGACGTCGAGGACAAGACGATGCTGACCGACCCGCGGTACTACAACATCCGCTGGCTGGAGCTCCTCAACGAAGTGATGCCGCAGATCGACCACTACAAGGCGGCCCTGTGAGCGACCAGCGGATCCTGATCACCGGAGGCGGAGGCCAGCTGGCCTCCGACCTCGAGGTGCTGCTGGCCGACGAGGCCGAGCTGCTCTCGCTCCCGCGGACCGAGCTCGATGTCACCGATGACGCCGCCGTGGCGGCGGTGTTCGGCGACCTGCGCCCGACGCTGGTCCTGAACTGCGCCGCCTTTCACAACGTGGAGGTGTGTGAGCGTGAGGAGGACCAGGCGTTCGCGGTCAACGGCCGCGCGGTCAAGCGCCTGGCTCAGCGATGCGCCGAGGGCAACGCCAAGTTCGTCCACCTGAGCACGAACTACGTGTTCGACGGCTCGGCCATCGTCCCCTACGACGAGGGGTCGCTGCCCAACCCGCGGAGCATCTACGCGATCTCCAAGCTGGCCGGCGAGCACGCGGCGCTCACCTACGCCCCGGGATCGCTGGTGGTCCGCACGGCGGGCCTCTACGGCCTGCACGGCAGCGTCTCGAAGGGCGGCAACTTCGTCACCCGGATGATCGCTCGCGCGCGGGAGCAGGGAGCGCTCACCGTCGTCTCCGACCAGCTCCTGACGCCGACGTTCACCGCTGACCTCGCCGCCGGCATCGTGGCGGCGGTCGAGGCCGGCGTCACGGGCCCGCTGCACCTCACCAACTCCGGCTTCACCAGCTGGTATGGCTTCACCGAGGCCATCATGGAGATGGCCGGCGTCGAGGTCGCCGTCGAGGCGGGGACCACCACCATCGCGCCCGGGGCGGCTGACCGGCCTTTGAACGGCGTGCTGCGGTCGTGGGTGTCAGAACGCACTGGCCTGGCGCCCCTGCGGCCCTGGCGCAAGGCGCTCGGCGACTACCTCGAGCGCGCGGGGCTGCTTGTCGGCGCCGCCGCCTGACCCATCCATCAATCTGAAAAAGGAAGACCATATGAAGCGCCTGGAGACTCGGCTCGAGGGGCCGATCCTGATCGAGCCGCGCGTCCTCGGCGACGAGCGCGGGTTCTTCTGTGAGACCTACCGGCGAGAGGTGTTCGCCGAGTTGGGCATCGCGGAGGAGATGGTCCAGGACAACCACTCCCGCTCGGGCAAGGGGATCGTCCGCGGGATGCATTTCCAGATCGGCCAGGGGGCCGCGAAGCTGGTGCGCTGCGCCCGGGGCGCGATCGTCGACGTGATGGTCGACATCCGCCGCGGTTCGCCGACGTTCGGCGAGTGGGAGGCGTTCGAGCTCACCGAGGAGAACATGCACTCGGTCTACTGCCCGATCGGCTTCGCCCACGGCTTCTGCGTGCTCTCCGACGTCGCCGACGTGATGTACAAGCAGAGCAACTACTACGCGGATGAGACCGAGCGGGGGATCGCCTACAACGATCCCGACGTGGCCATCGAGTGGCCGTTGCCGCTGGAGGAGCTCCTCCCGTCCCAGCGCGACGCCACTGCGCCGCTGCTGCGCGACATCGAGTCAGACCTGCCGTTCGTCTTCGGCCGGGTCCCCAGCCTGACCCGGTCCTGAACGGTCACTGAACGGCCACTGAGCGCCCCGCAAGAATGCCGGGGCGCCCGCCGTTGCATTTCAGGAATGAACGGACGCATCTCAGTGGGGGTGTTGGCATGAGCAAGCGCGGATCACCGCGAGTCTTGGCAGTCGCGTCCAGTGGGGGTCACTGGGTGCAGTTGCGTCGCATGGCGCCGGCCTTCGAAGGCCACGACGTCGCCTATTTGACGACCGATGCGGGCCATCGCGCCGAGGTCGGCGAGGCCAGGTTCCATGTCGTGAAGGACGCCAACCGCTGGAACAAGTTCGCCTTGGTGCTCTGCGCCCTGAAGGTCCTGCTGGTGCTGCTCCGCGAGCGCCCCACGGTGGTGATCTCGACCGGCGCCGCTCCCGGCTATCTCGCCATCCGCTTCGCGCGGGTGCTCAAGGCGCGCACCCTGTGGATCGACAGCGTCGCCAACGTCGAAGAGCTGTCGATGTCGGGCCAGATGGCCAGCCAGGCGGCCGACCTCTGCCTCACCCAGTGGCCGCACCTGGCCGGGGGCCGGATCCGCTACCTCGGAGCCGTGCTGTGATCTTCGTCACCGTGGGAACCCAGCTGCCGTTTGACCGGCTCATCGAGGCGGTCGACGCATGGGCGGGGGCCGGCTCGACGGTCCCGGTCTTCGCGCAGATCGGCCCCAGCCGCCTGCGGCCCAAGAACATCGAGTACGCCCAGTTCATCTCACCCGGCGAGTGTGCCCGGCGCATGGCGGAGGCGAGCGCGATCGTCGCGCACGCCGGCATGGGAACGATCCTCAGCGCGCTCGAGCGCGGCAAGCCCCTGCTCGTGCTCCCGCGACGCGCCGCTCTTGGCGAGCATCGCAACGAGCACCAGCTCGCCACCGCTCGCCGGTTCTTGGAGCTGGGCAAGCTCCAGGTCGCCTTCGACGAGTCCGAGCTGCCCTCGGCCCTCGACGAGCTCAACCGCGCCGTGGCCCAGCCGCGTCTGGGCGCCTACGCGCCGGAGACCTTCCTGAGGAGCCTGCGGGCCTTCATCTCGGGCGAGCCCCTCTCGCAGGGGGCCGACGCCCCGGCGGACGAGGACGCGGCCTTTGCGGCCGGCGCCTCGGTCGTGCTGTAAGCACCGGGGTCAGCGCCAGCGCTTGACCGCCTGGCGCGCTCGCCGCGCCGCCAGCCGCGGCGCCGATGACTCAAGGCTGGCGATCTGCTGCAAGACGTCCGCCGTGTCGTGCGGGCCGATGCTGTTGCGCGCCTGCACGAAGCCGTCGGTCCGGGCGGTGCCCCGGTCACTGGTGTACACGCGCTCGAAGCCCGCCCGGCGCGCCGCGCCCAGGACGCGGCGGTCATAGGCGCCGAACGGGCACCCGGCGCGGGTCACCGGCCCGCCGACGACGCCCTCCAGCACGGCCTTGGCACCGACCAGCTCCTCATGGAGGGTGGGTGCGTCGAGGCCGCGCCAGGCGCGGTGATGCATGCCGTGGCTACCGATCTGCATGCCGGCATCGCGCAGCGTCCGCACGTCTGACTCATTGAGAAACCCGGGGGTCTCCAGGCGGCCGGCGACGATGAAGAAGGTGGCGGTCAGTCCCCGGGCCGACAGGGCCGGCAGACCCAGCTCGATGTCTGACGCGTTGCCGTCGTCAAAGGTGATCTGCACGTCGCCGCGGCCGGCGACGCGGTCCAGCAGCGCCAGGAACTGGTCGTGGCCGACCCAGACGTCGGCCTCGCCGGGATCCAGCTGCCGGTCAATGGGGCCGATCCCGTGAACGGTCAGGATGGTCGCGCGCGTGGGCATGATCGATCAACGCGGGCGTTACCAGGGCGCTTGCACAGCCCTAACACGGAGCGTCGTCGCGGTTAGAAGAAGCCCGGGCGATAGCCCGTTGTTCGGGCGAAGGGGACGTGAATCCGCCGGCCCCGCAACTGTCCTGGAACAGATTCGCATCACTCGATGAGCACAGTTTCGATTCTCCGCCGGCTTTGGCGGCACCGGATCCTGGTCGCGGTCGCGCTGGTCCTGGCCGTACTCGCCGGCACCGCCGTGGTCTATCAGCTGCCCGGCTTCCAGAGCCGCAAGTACGACGTGGGCATCGTCACGGCGCACATCCTGGTCGACACGCCGAACTCCCAGATCGTGCAGGTCTCGCCGCGCGGCACGGCGACGCTCGGCGAGCAGACGCTCCTTCTCGCCAGCCTGATGGTCGACGGGACCATCAAGTCGGCCATCGCCCAGAAGGCCGGGCTGCTCCCGAGCCGCCTGACCGGCATCAACGCCGCAGTGACCGAGCCGGGGGCATCGGGGCCCGCGCCGATCGTGCCGCCGTCCGGACGCAACGCCAACGTGATTACGACCCAGGTCATGACCGACAGCGCCGGCAACAATCTCCCGATTATCGCGCTGCAGGCCCAGGCGCCCACGAGCGCCGCGGCCGAGAAGCTGGCCAACGCCACCCTGTCCGCGCTGCGCGACTATCTGAGCTCCCGAGCCGCCGCCGAGCAGGTCGCGGACTCCAACCGGCTTCAGGTCGGCGAGCTCGGCCTCAATGAGGCGACGACCCAGGCGATGGGTCCCTCCAACAGCCTCGCCGTGATCGTATTCCTGCTGGTGTTCCTGCTGGGCTGTGGTCTGATCATCGGAGTTCCGTCGCTGCGGCGCGCCTGGCGGGCCGCCGGGCAGCGCGAGCGTGAGGCCGCCGAGGAGCTCGGGGACGAGAAGGCCGCCGCCCCCGCGGCGGACGCGGTGTCGTCCCGCGCAGGTGACGCCACCCTGAACGACACGTTCTTCGACTTCGGCGTCCCCTTCGACGAGCTGGGCATGAGCGAAGACGCCACGGCGTCCAGCCAACAGCTCCAGTGAGAAGCACCGGCTCGCCCCTGAAGCGTCTCGTGGGACGAGGCGCGGCGTGGAGCACCCTCGATGTGATCGTCAGCCGGGCGGGCAACTTCGCGCTCGGCGTCGCCATTGCCCGCATCGTGGCGCCCAAGGAGTTCGGCGTGTTCGCGATTGCGCTGGTCGTGCACACCGTGGTCGTCAACATCTCGGACTTCGGGGTCAGCGCCGCGCTCATCCGCGACGACGCGGAGCGTGTTCCGTCCGGCGCCCCCACCGTCGTCACCATCAGCCTGGTCGCCAGTGTCGCCCTCGGGGGGCTCGTGGCGCTGCTCTCCGGAACGCTGGCGCGGTCGCTGAGCTCTCCCGCGGCGGCCACGCCGATCGCCATCATGGCCCTGAACCTGCCGCTGGCTGGGCTCACGGCGGTGCCGTCGGCCATCCTCAGACGCGAGTTCCGCATGGATCGCATCTTCGTGGCGGATTTCGCCAACCTCGCCGTCAGCTCGGTCGTGGTCATCGTCTTGGCCCTGCATGGTCTCGGCGCGCTGGCCCTCGCCTGGTCCTGGGTGGCCGGGCAGCTCGCCACGACGCTGATCCTGCTGGCGTACCGCCCCGGGCGCTTCTGGCCGGGGTGGAAGCGGGCGGAGGCGCGGCGCCTGCTGGACTTCGGCCTGCCCATCGTGGGCAGCAACCTGCTCGCGCTGCTGGTGCTCAACGTCGACTACATCGTCGTCGGCCACGTGCTGGGCGCGCGGGCGCTCGGCCTGTACATGCTGGCCTTCAACATCTCGGGATGGGCGAGCAACGTGTTCGGCACGGTGATCCGCAGCGTGTCCCTGCCCGCCTTCTCTCGCCTGCGTCTCGAGGGCGCGGACATGCCCGAGCAGTTCCTCAAGGCGTTGCGGCTGGTGACAGGGGTGACCGTCCCCGTCTGCCTGATCATCGGAGGCCTGGCCCGGCCTGCGGTGGAGGCGATCTACGGAGCGAAGTGGCAGCCGGCCGCCTCGGCCCTGGTGGGCCTGTCGGTGCTGGGCGCGGGCCGGATCCTCATCGAGCTCGCCGGCGACTACCTGGTGGCGCTGGGGCGCACGCGGAGCGTGCTCATCGCGCTGATCCCGTGGCTGGCCGCGCTCGCCGCGACCCTGATCCTGGTGGCCCGGCCGTATGGGATCGCGGGCGTTGGGGCCGGACAGGCCGTCGTCGTGCTCCTCATCGTCGCCCCCGTGTACGCGGTGCTGCTGCGGGGCACCGGTGTTCGCGTCTGGGCGACGCTGCGTGCGCTGGCCCCGGGCGTGGCCTGGGCCCTGGCGGCCGCGGTGACCGCGCATTTCGTCGCCTCCGCAGTCGGCAGCGCCTTCGCGGGCGCGCTCCTCGGTTCCATCGCCGGCGTTCTCGTCGCGGCGATCCCCTTTGGACCCTTCCTGCTGCGCAAGCGCGGAGCGCTGCTCGTGCGCCTGAGCCGTAAGACGGCGCCCTCGTCACCGCAGCCGGCGGGGTCAGTCGCGAGATCCTGAGCCGGGACCGGCGGGTATCTTTCCCCTCGGCGCGCGAGGAGCATCGGCAGGCATCCTGGGCCGGGGCGCGGCGATCCACCGGTCGTGGTGGCGCTCGGTGTCGGGCTCGCCTGTGACAAGGGTCGCCCATCACTGTCAGACGTTCCCCAAACTGGAGGTCAGAACGCGATGAATGAGGTCATCTCCAAGCTCCGCACTCGGGGAGGGGCGGTCGTCGTTGAGCGCATGCGACGACACCTGCCTGCTGTCGCGTCCGAGCTGATGCAGTACAGCCAGTTCTGGCCCCACGAAGGCGCTCAGGACGCGTATTCGCGGCCCATCTCGATCGGTCCCTCGGTTCACGACGATCGCTACCGCTTTCCCATCCCGCCCAAGGAGCTGTGGGCGTCCTACTGCACCAGCGCCGAGTCGTTCGCGGCCAGCGGCGAGCAGGATGTGCAGAAGATGAGCACGCTGCTGGCGGACAGCGGCTTTCGCCTGCCCGAGGCGCAGCGGATCGTGGAGCTGGGCTGTGCGGGCGGCCGCATGCTGCGCTGGATCCCGGAGGTTGCGCCGGACGCCGAGCTGTGGGGCACCGACATCTGGTCCACCGCGATCATGTGGTGCCAGGAGAACCTCAGCCCGCCGGCGCATTTCGTCACCAACACGATGAGCCCGCATCTCTCCTTCGCCGATCAGAGCGTCGATCTCGTGTATTGCGGCTCGGTGTTCACGCACGTCGACGACCTGGCCGAGGCGTGGTTCTTGGAGCTGCACCGCATCATCCGCCCCGGCGGCCGCCTCTACTTCTCGATCAACGACCGGCACTCAGCCGAGATCATCACAAGCGGCGGCCGTCCCGAGTACTGGGAGCGCACCGGCGGCCGGGAGAACTGGGACGCCTTCGCCACCCAGTTGCGCGAGCGTGAGGAGTTCCGGCGGTTCATGTCGGGTGACGCGTACATGTTCACCATGGGCCGGTCGATGATCGCCCACGTGATGTGGGATCCCGAGGTGCTGGCGGAGCGGCTCTCCTATGGCTGGACGGCGCAGCCCGTCATCCACGAGGCCTACGGCCACCAGAGCGTCATGATCCTCGAGCGCCGCTGAGGCGGTCACACCGCCCCGGGGCAGCAAAAAGGGGTCTCCGCCTCGGCGAAGACCCCCTCTTGCGTGCCTGCGGCCCGGCCGGAGCCGCAGAGTTGTGTCGAGTCAGCGATCGCCGCGCAGCGGCACGACGGCGCCGTGGAACTCGAGGCTGCGGGAGGCCGCCTCCAGGATGTCGAGCACGCGCAGGCCCGCACGGCCATCGGTACGGCTGGCCCGGCCGGTGCGGATGCAGTCGGCGAACTCGCTCATGACCCCCTGCAGGGCCTCGCGCTCGGGCAGAGCGGGCGCCACCATGTCGCCGGAGCGATAGGAGACGAACGCCTGGCGCCGGTCGTCGGCACCGAGCTGCGCGGGGTCGGCCATGTCGACGCCGCGGTCGAACACCGAGATCCGCTGGGCGGGGTTGAGGTCGTCCCACAACAGCGTCCGCTTGGAGCCGCCGATCGTGGTCGTGCGGACCTTGATCGGGCTCAGCCAGTTGACGTGAAGGTGCGCGATGGCGCCGTGGGGCAGCTGCAGCGTGAGGTACGCGACGCACTCCTGGCCGGCGCCGATCGGGTCGGCCCCGTGCGCGGCCACCGCCAGTGGCTGGCAGCCCTCGGGCAGGATGAAGTCCAGGATGGACAGGTCGTGCGGGGCGAGGTCCCAGAGGACGTTGACGTCGCGCTGCACCAGGCCGAGATTGATGCGGACCGAGTCGGCGAACTGCAGGTCGCCGAGGACGCCGGAGTGCACGAGCTCGCGGATGCGCTCAACCGCCGGCGTGTAGCAGTAGGTGTGATCGCACATGAGCACGACGCCGTTGTCCTCCGCCGCGTTGACGAGCGCGCGGCCCTCGGCGTACGTCGCGGCCAGCGGCTTCTCGACGAGCACGTGCTTGCCGGCCTCGATGGCCGCCATCGCCACCTGCAGGTGGGTCGCCGGGGGCGTGACCACCGCGACGGCCTCGACCTCGGGATCGTCCAGCAGCTCCTGCAGGTCAGCGGTGGTCTTCACGCCCGAGAAGGACCCGGCGAGCTTCTGGGCTCGCGACAGGTCGGCGTCGCACACCCCGATGAGACGGGTGTCCGGGCACTGGAGCGCGTTGCGGACGATGTTCGGGCCCCAGTAGCCGGCGCCGACGACCGCAATACCAACGGGCCGGCGCTCATCGCCGCCGGGCCCCTTGAGTTCGTGTTCCGCTACGTAAGTCGCCATGAATGTGATCTGCTTTCAGGTGTTGAGATAACGCCGTGACTTGACCCGGCTGTCTCAAACAACGGAGGGGACCCGGCAGTTCTGACGTGGCCATCGCAGGAGGTGTGCGCTCACGTTTGCTTCACCTCGGCGGTAGAAATCCGTTCGTTGGCGCGTTGTTCGGTGTATGTCCCGCCTGAGAGTCCTCATCGCCGACCATGCTCCGACGTGTGCCGGAGTGCGTCTGGCCCTGGGCGATCAGGTGGAACTGTCGGGCGAGGTCTCTGACGCCTCGCTGGCCATTCGCAGCGCCCATCGCGACCAGCCCGACCTGTGTCTGGTCGGCCGGGATCTCACCGGCGGCTGGTTGAGCGCGGTGCGCGGGATCCGTCGTGCCGCTCCTGACACCTCGGTCGTCGTCCTGGCGCAGGAGCCGAACGTGGACGACCTCCTGGAGGCGATCCGCACCGGCGCCGTGGGTTACATGCCCGGCCCGATCGACAAGGCGCGCCTGGCCAACATCGTCAGTGCCGTCTCCGAGAAGCAGGCGGTCATCCCGCGCGCGATGGTGCTGGAGCTGCTGATGGAGTTGCGCGGCGTATGGAGTGACGGTGACGGACTGACCACACGCGAATCGCAGGTGTTGGGCATGCTGCGTCGCGGTCACACCACCGCGGCGATCGCCGAGCGCCTGGCCATCGCGCCGGTGACCGTGCGCAGGCACATCTCCGAACTCGTCCACAAGCTCGGCGTCGAGGATCGATCCGGCCTCATCAGGTCCTGACCCGTGGCCACCGTCCGCTTCAGGCCGTCGGTGAGCCGGGGCTCAGACCACGTCGACGCGGCACTCGAGGCCAGCTGCGACGCGCT
>Ga0070714_100000959_pt1 | contig 20568 bp, 17 predicted proteins | sample LARL83metaG_FD_65450 | JGI IMG/M metagenome (GOLD analysis project Ga0070714, IMG submission 65450) | Corn, switchgrass and miscanthus rhizosphere microbial communities from Kellogg Biological Station, Michigan, USA - LAR L8-3 metaG | ecosystem: Host-associated > Plants > Roots > Rhizosphere ... | reverse complement strand
GCAGGCGTACGCCGCTGCACCAGCCACGGAGCAGGCAGAGGTTGCGGATGTCTCCCGGCTGATCAACGCCAAGTTTCAGGAGATGCGCGATACGCTCGAGGCGTATCGCACCCGCGGTCGCGCTGCTGCACTGGAGCTCATGCGCACCGACGTCGGCATACTCACCATGCGCCGGATCGATGACCGGGTGCGCAGCATCGACAAAGCGAGCACGGCGGACATCCTGCAGGCAAGCGAATCCTGGCAGACCCGCCGCTGGGTGGGACTTGCCACCACAACGGCCGCTTTGGCTGCCAGCATCGGACTCGTGTTGCTGCTGAGTCGGCTCGCAGTACGGCAAGTGCGGTTTCGGGAACGCGAGGCGGCGGACCAGGCGCAGCGCCAAGCCGAGCTCGAGCAGCTCGTGGAACAGCGCACTGCCGAGCTGTCGGAGCTTTCGACGCATCTGCAGTCGCTCGCAGAACAGGAGAAGTCCGCGCTATCGCGCGAGCTGCACGATGAGCTGGGCGGTCTCCTGGTGGCCGCGCGCATGGATGTGTCCTGGATCGAAGAGCGACTGAGAATCCAGGATCCGGACCTGCAGGCTCACTTCCGCCGCGTGCACGAAGCGTTGCAGTCAGGTGTCGATGTCAAGCGCCGGGTGGTCGAGAACCTGCGTCCGTCATTGCTCGACAATTTGGGACTGTTTCCGGCCCTGCGCTCGCTGGTGGCCGATTCGTGCCGGCGCGCAGGGCTGAACTGCGTCGAGCATTTTCCCCCGGAGGAGCTGCGGCTTACACCCGAGGCCTCGATCGCCGTATTTCGCATGGTGCAGGAAGCACTCACCAACATCGTGAAGCACGCGCGTGCACGCGCGGTCGAGATTTCGATCGAGCAGCGTGCGCCCTGGCTGATGCTGCGCATTCGCGATGACGGCGTCGGCTTCCCGCTCGAGCGGCTGCGGGCATTGCGCGCACATGGGCTTGCAGCCATGCGTCTGCGGGCTACGGGGCTCGGTGGTCAGTGGCAGGTGCGACGGCCGGCCTTGGGCGGCACGGAGATCGAGGTGCGGCTGCCGCTCGAGCGCGTGCAGCTGCAGGAGGCCGATGAGATGACGCTCGGCAGCGATGCCTAGTGAGGCCGTTCGGTTCGATCGCGTGCGAAGTCAGTGAGTAGAGAGGGCAGGCGGAAGTAGTCGCGCGCCTTGTCGAGAAAGGCCTCGACGCCGAAGGCCTCGGCCTCGCGTCGGTACTCAGGCAGACCAAAGTTCGTGAGGATGACGATCTTCGGGCGCTGCTTCCCGGCGGCTGCGCGCGGGCGCGCAAGCGCCCGCAGTACGCCGAAGCCCGAGCCACTGCGCAGGTGCAGGTCCAGAATCAGTACGTCCGGTGTGTCGGAAGCCACGTGGCTGAGTGTATCGGCTTCACAGTCCACGGTGCCGATCAGCTCGACCTCCGGGAGACGCCCTATTAGCTCCTGGAGGCGGGCGGCGAGGAGCGTGGAGTCCTCCGCCAGTAAGACTCGCAGTGAAGCGTGGTTCGACATGATGCTAAGGCGCCGTCTCTTTCGGCAGCAGCCCACTCGGCCGAAACATCACGCCGCTACCATGCCTTGGAGTCTACCGGTGCCTGATGGAGGCGATGCCGGCAGTCACCAACTGCACCTGTCAGTGCATGCTGACTGGCCACGTTCGAGCTACTGCACCAGTCCGTTGCGCAGGGCATAGGTAGTCAGGTCGGCATTGGTCTCCAGATGCATTTTCTCGAGCACGCGCGCGCGATAGGTGCTCACCGTCTTGACGCTGATGCACAGCTCCTGCGCGATTTCGGACACGCTGCGCCCTACGGCGAGCTTGCACAGAATCTGGAATTCGCGTTGTGACAGTGCTGCATGCAGCGGCCGATCGGCCGGCTCATCGAGCGCATTCACCAGCATCTCGGTCAGGGCGGCACTCGCAAAGCGCCGTCCCGAGAGCACGGTGTGAACCGCGCGCATGAACTCCTCCGGTGCCTGGTCCTTGGCAAGGTAGCCGGAGGCACCGGCGCGCAGCGCATAGATCGCATACTGCTTCTCGGAGAAGCCACTGATCACCAGCACGCGCGTCTGCGGGTGCCCGGAGCGGATGTGCCGCAGGATGTCGATGCCGCTGCGGTCCGGCATGTTGATATCGAGGACAACGAGATCCCAGGAGCCATCGCGCAGCTGTTGCAGAGTCTCCGCTCCGCTGGAGGCTTCGGCGACCGCTTCCACTGAACGGTCCTGCTCGAGCCAGCGCCGCAGGCCCGCCCGAATCATCGCGTGATCATCAGCAATCAGCACCCTTGCCATCGAGCCTCCTCAAGGGATCTGACGGTATCCGCACACTACCGGGTCCGCAGGTTATGTAGAGTACGCCATCCGCCAGAGCACCTGTAGGTAGAATCCTACGCCTTCCTACACGTCATGAAAGGCCCGAAATCGCCGACGACAGTGCGAAGAGTCGCTAGCGTGTACGTGGGATGGCGCGCGGCTCACGCACCCGGATATTTCGGCAAAGGTTACGGCTGCGCCAGCGAGCGCCTGCCTCGAGTGCTCAGGCTACGCGGAATTCCCTGGCATCCACCTCGAGCAGCGTCGGGCCGGCGCGCGCCAGTGCCGCGCGCAGCCCGGTGGTGAGCGCTGCCGCGTCACCCACCCTTGCAGCCGATGCGCCGCAGGCATGAGCCAGGGCGACGAAATCCGGATTGCGCGCCACGACGCCGATCGGAGCGATGCCGGCGGCGCGCATGTCATCCCGGATCTGAGCGAGTGCCTCGTTGTTCCAGACGATAAAAGGCACTGTCAGGTCGAGCTCTACTGCGGTCATGAGATCCTGGAGCGTGAATTGGGCGCCGAAGTCCCCCGCGAGGGCCACGACCGGGCGCTGCGGCTGAGCGATGCGCGCGCCGATCGCCGCCGGTAGAGCGTAGCCGAGCGCGCCGTAGCCCGAGGGATGGAACCACACACCCGGACGCTCGGCAGGAAAGGCATAGTTGCCGAGATAGGCGATCTGCGTCATGTCACTGAGGACGACACCGTCGGCCGGCAGGACTTCGCGCAGCGCTTGCAGTACGGCGAGCGCAGGCCGGGAATTCTCTGGGAGCTGCGCCTCGATGCGGGCCCGGTGTGCCGCGCCATCGCCGGTGGCGCTGCGCCAACCGCTGCGGCGCGCACCCTCATCATGAGACGCGAGCCACTGCAGCGCGGCGGCAGCATCACCGTGCAGTGCGAGGCAGGCCCCGTAGTGGTCGCGCAGCTTCTGCTCATCGACATCGATACGCACCAGGCTTCCGTTCATCGCCAGGCGCGTGGCGGTGTAGATGTCGGTCTCGGAGAGCTCGGTCCCGGCTGCCACGACGACGTCGGCCGCCGCCACCAGCTCCTGTGTGGGCGCGTATGGGAGGCTTGCTCCGAGGCTAGCCGCATGGCTCTCGGGGAGGGCGCCCTTGCCGGCGACCGTCGTCACCAGGTACGCATCATGCGATTCGACCAGCTGACGCAGCGCGGCACCGGCACGGCGTGCGCCACCGCCGGCGATGAATACCGGCCGTCGCGCTCCAGCGAGCAATTGCTGCGCCTGCTCGAGCGCATGCCGCGGAGGAAGCGGTGTGGGTGCTGCCCCGGGGAAGACCTCCGCGCGCAGCGCAGTCGGCTCGCCAAGCAGATCGAGCGGTATGTCCAGGTAGGACGGCCGCGGCCTGCCCGCGCGTAGCGCAGCGAATGCCGCGCGCAGCTGGTCACGCAGCTCAGTGTCGCTGCGTGCGCTCCCGGCGAAGGCGGTCACGCCCGCGACCAGCGCGCGCTGATCGGGCAGCTCGTGCAACACCCCCCAACCGCGCCCGAGGGTAGCACGCAGCGGCGCGCTCGCCACGAGCAGCACCGGCACCGAGTCCGACCACGCCTGCGCGAGGGCGGTCAGGGCGTTGGTGACTCCGGGTCCGGAGATGACGAACGCGGCGGCCAGCTGGCCGCTCGCGCGTGCGTAGCCGTCAGCCGCAAACACCGCGTTCTGCTCGTGGCGCACCAGCACGTGACGCATGCGCGCGAGCTCGAGGCCGCGATACAGCTCGATGTTGTGAACTCCGGGAATGCCGAACACGGTGTCGATGCCGTTGGCGGCGAGTGTCTCGACAACGTAGCGCCCGACGGTCCAGGAAGATGCGCTCATGCGCTTGAAATGTTAGCACCCGCCACGGCACAGTAAGTACGTGAACTTCTCAGCACTGGTCGAGCGTGTGCGCGGTGAGGGTGCGGTGGCGTGGCGCACTCACTATGCGGCGGTTGCGGCGCGCGAGCGCGGTGCAGACGTCATCATCCTGAGTGTCGGCGATCCGGACCTGGACACTCCCGCTCCGGTCATCGAACGCGCCATACACCAACTGCGCGCCGGCGACACGCATTACCTGCCGACTGCCGGGCGCCTGGCGCTGCGGGAAGCCATTGCGCGCGCGCATACGCGTCGCTCCGGGCAGGTGGTGGGGGCCGAGAACGTCATCTACCTGGCAGGCGCACAGAATGCGCTGTTCGTGAGCTCGTTGTGCCTCGCGGGTCCGGGCGATGAGGTGCTCGCGCTGGAGCCTCTTTACCCGACCTACACGGCGACTATCGAGGTCTCCGGGGCGCGCCTGGTGCCTGTGCCCGCTACCGCAGCATGCCGCCCGGATATGGCAGCCCTCGCGAAGCTCATCGGGCCGCGGACACGCGCGATCCTCTGGGCGAGCCCGAACAACCCGAGCGGAGTAGTGCTGAACGAGGCCGAGCTCGAAGCTATCGGGGAGTTCGCGCGGCGCCACCAGCTGTGGTTGATCTGCGATGAGGTCTACGCAGGTCTCGCACCCTCAGGTCGCGTGCCTAGCCTCGGCGCGCGACTGCCGGACCGTGTGGTGACGCTCGGCAGCCTCTCGAAGTCACATGCCATGACCGGGTGGCGCGCCGGTTGGCTGGTGGGCCCAAGAGAGCTGACGCTGCACGCGGAGCACGTGGCGATGTGCATGTTGTTCGGACTGCCGGGCTTCATCCAGGAGGCGGTGATCACCGCGCTCGATCTGGCCGATGAGGCGGAGGCGCGCATCCGCGCTTACTGCGCCGACCGGCAGAGCCGCTTCACCTCCGGCATCGCCGGCATTCCCGGGCTGCAGCCGCTGCCCCCGGAAGCAGGGATGTTCATGCTGATCGATGTAAGCGCTACCGGACTATCGGGCGCTGAGTTCGTTCAGGCGCTTTATGCCACGCAGGGTGTCTCGGTGATGGATGGTGCCGCCTTCGGCGCCTCCACCGCCCGCTGTGTGCGCGTGTGCTTCGCCACCGATGAGAGCACGCTCGATCGCGCCTGCGCGCGGCTGCGCGAGTTCTGTAAGCATCACCTGCCGAAAAAAGTGCGCGCGGCAAACGCCGCCCGCACCGATGTCCCGCCAATTCGCTGAGAGCGCCTCGGAAGCATTTACACAGAGGCACGCGCATGCGCACCGACACCGACCCCGCAGTGGCGCAGGTCAAGACCGGCCGGTCAGACGCCTAGGCGGTCTTCGGCGGAACCTTGCCCTCGGGAGTGAGCTTGTCGATCGCGGTCGGCAAAACCTGCGACAGCCTCTGCGCCAGGTCCTGCGGGTTCATGCCGACCTTGGCGGCGAGCTGGGCGATCGTGCCGCTGCCGAACACCTGGTGCACCTGATCCGTTGAGATCGGCTGGTTCGCTCCCGTGCCGACCCACGAATGCACGGTCGAGCTCAGACCTTGTTTCTCGAGCTGCGCGACGATCCCCTGGACGCCGCCGTGCTGTTGAATGAATGAATTGACCACCGTGGCCATCTCGGCGCCGACGGCGCCGCCCAACACTCCATCTAACAGGCTCATGATGCCTCCCGCTTCTTGCGGTCGAGTTCCGACGCGCGCCTATTCTCGGCCAAACGGCCGCCGCGGCTCAAGGGCTGCGCTGTGCATCGCCGCAACGGGCCGCGGGGAGGGGCCACGTTCATGACCCAAACCCGGCAGCTTTGTTATATTATTACGGCGACATTAAAAAGAACCGGCTGGCGGCGGCAACGAGAGCAGGCAATGCGACGGGCATCATCATGAGGCAGGTGCGAACGCTGGGTCTTCTGGGCACGGGTGTCATCGGCGGCGGGTGGGCGGCACGCGCGCTGCACTTCGGCATCGATGTGATCGCGGCGGATGCGAAACCGGAGATGGAGGAGTGGCTGCGCGGCGCGGTCGCCAATGCGGAAGGCGCGCTCGCGCGGCTCACCTTCGCGCCCTTGCCGCCCAAGGGGCGGCTCACGTTCACGAGCGATCTGCACGCCATGGCGCAACAGGCGGACTTCATCCAGGAGAACGTCCCCGAGCAGCTCGAGCTGAAACAACGTGTGCTCGCGGATGTGAGCCGATACGCGCCCGCGGACGTGGTGATCGCCTCTAGTACCTCGGGGCTCATGCCCTCGGACCTGCAGCGCGAAATGAGCGCGCCGGAGCGGCTGCTCGTGGGCCATCCCTTCAACCCCGTGTACCTGCTGCCGCTCGTGGAACTGGTCGGAGGCCGTGCGACCTCGGAGGCAGCGCTGCAGGGTGCGGCCGGGTTCTACCGCTACATCGGCATGCACCCGCTGCGGGTGCGCCGCGAGATCCCCGGCCACCTTACCGACCGCCTGCAGGAGGCGCTATGGCGCGAGATCCTGCACATGGTGAACGACGATGTCGCCACTACCGGTGAGCTCGATGAGTCCATCGTCTACGGCCCCGGATTGCGCTGGGCCGGCATGGGCACCAATCTCATTTACCATCTCGCCGGCGGCGAGCCCGGGATGCGGCACATGCTGCGACAGTTCGGCCCGTGTCTGAAGTGGCCGTGGACGAAGCTCGAAGCTCCGGAGCTCACCGAGCGACTGATCGACAAGATGGTGGCTGGCACCCAGGAGCAGGCCGCGGGCCGCTCGATCCGCGAGCTCGAGCGGCTGCGCGATGACTACCTGGTAGCGATTCAGCAGGTCCTGCGCGAATACAACATTGGCGCCGGGGCGACGCTGCGCGCGCTCGAGGAACGGCTGTACGAGGACGCCGCCGCGAGCGCGCGTCCGCGTATCGCTGTGGTGTCTGCCTCCGCAGCCGCTGCCAACGGCGGCAAGCCGTTGCGGCTGCTCGAGACCAGCGTGCGGCCCGAGTGGATCGACTACAACGGCCATATGAGCGATTCGCGTTACCTGCAGGTGTTCGGCGATGCAACCGACGCGCTCTTCAGATATGCGGGGATCGACGACGCCTATCGGCGCTCCGGCCGCGCCATGTACACGGTGGAGACGCAGGTAAGCCACAAGGCCGAGGCGCGCTCGCAGGAGCACCTGTACGTCCTCAGCCGCGTGCTCGAGGTCGATGACAAGCGCGTGCGTGTCCAGCACGCTCTGCACCGCACGCGCGACGATGCGCTGGTAGCGAGCGCGGAGCTTCTCTACCTGCACGTGAGCACTCAGGAGGGCAGAGCCTCGCCCATGGACGCGCAGGCCCGTGCTCGCCTCGCCGCCGTGCAGGCGGCGACCCGCTGAGGCGCACTGCGAAGATGCCCAAGATCGTCGATCACGAGCAGCGTCGCGATGAGATTGCGCTCATCGCCTGCCGCGTCGTGGCCCGGTACGGTTTCGAGCAGGCCACCATCGTGCGGATCGCACGGGCCGCCGGTTGCACCACCGGCATGATCGCGCACTACTTCGAGACCAAGCAGGACATCATCCTGGCAGCGCTGCGGCTCATTCTGCGGCGCATCGAGGAGCGGCTCAGCCAGGCGGAAGGGGACTCCGGGCTCCTCACACTTCTCAGCGAAGCGCTGCCGATCGATGAGACCCGCTACATCGAGTGTGCCGTGTGGATGGCCTTCTGGGGGCAGGTGCCATCCGATAAGCGATTGAAGCGGTTAAACGGCTGGTTGCACCGCGAGTACCTGCGCCTGTTCGAGCGCTGCCTGGCGCGGGGATGGAGCGAGTGGCCGCGCTGGCCGCCCACGACGCGCGCCCAGGTGTTGCGCTCGGTTATCACCTTCATTAACGGCGTGACGGCGAGCACCGTGGCGAGTCGGGCCGAGTGGCCGGCTGCACGCCAGATCGAGCAGCTACGGCTGCAACTCGAGCTGCTGCACGCCTGGGCGAACGGCAGCTGCACTCATGCCGAGCCGCGCGGCCGGCGGCGCCAGGCCTCGGGCTGAAGCGGGCACAGCGGCGGCAAGGAGAGAACCATGGACTTTGGCCTCAGCGAAGAGCAGCAGCTCATCATCAAGACCACGCGTGATTTTGTCCGCCAGGAACTGGTGCCGCACGAGCGTGAGGTGGAGGCGACCGGCGTGCTGCGCGAGGAGCTATGGCGGCCGCTCAGGGCCAAGGCGCTCGCTGCCGGGCTGTACGCTGCCAACATGCCCGCCGAAGTCGGCGGCGCGGGCCTCGATGGGGTGAGTTGGGTGCTGTACGAGAAGGAGCTCGGCTACACCAACTACGCCCTGCAGTACACCTGTGTGGCGCGGCCCTCCAATATCCTGCTCGCCTGCCAGGGCGCACAGCGCGAGCGCTATCTGCTGCCGACGGTGCGCGGCGAGCGGGTCGAATGCCTCGCCATGACCGAGCCGCAGGCGGGCTCCGATCTGCGCAGCATGCGCACGAGCGCCGTGCAGCGCGGTGGCGGCTTCATCATCAACGGCACCAAGCATTTCATCAGCCACGCCGACCACGCCGATTTCGTCATCCTGTTCGCAGCCAGCGGCGAGGAGGACTCGAGCCGCGGCAAGCGCAAGCTCATCACTGCCTTCCTGATCGACAAGGGCACCCCGGGTTTCGAGGTGCTACCCGGCTACCAGAACGTCTCGCATCGCGGCTACAACAACTGCATATTGCAGTTCAGCGACTGCCGCGTGCCGTCATCAGCGGTGCTCGGGGAGGTACATCGTGGCTTCGAGGTCGCCAACACCTGGCTCGGGGCGACACGCCTGCAGGTGGCCGCCAACTGCCTCGGGCGCGCCGAGCGCGCGCTCGAGTGCGCCACGCAGTGGGCGGCCGATCGCGTGCAGTTCGGACAGGCGATCGGCAAGTTCCAGGGCGTCTCGTTCAAGCTTGCCGACATGGCAGTCGAGCTGCGCGCCGCTGAGCTACTGACGCTGGAGGCGGCCTGGAAGCTCGATCGGGGAAGCGCCGGCGACATGGACATGGCCATCGCGAAGCTCAAGGCGAGCGAGATGCTCGCGATGGTCGCCGATGAGGCGCTGCAGATCCATGGCGGCATGGGGCTCATGAGCGATCTGCCGCTCGAGCGCATCTGGCGCGATGCTCGCATCGAGCGCATCTGGGACGGCACCAGCGAGGTGCAGCGTCACATCATCTCGCGCGCGCTGCTGCGGCCCCTCGGCGGTTGAGGCGCTGAGAGCGGATGAGAGCGCATGTGAGATAAGTACCCTTCCGGGATAGTGGACCATTCGGTTGAGTATCCGGAGGACGGGGCGTCGCGACTGCCCGCGGGGTGGTGCCACCTCATTTTCCCTTCCACACCGGCGCACGCTTCTCGGAGAAGGCGAGCGTGCCCTCCTTGAGGTCTTCAGAGCGCACCACCTTCTGCACCGCATCCAGACTGTCGTGCAGCTCGAAGGCCGCATGCTCGGCCACCATCTCGGTGTGCCGCAGCAGCTGCTTGATTGCCGGAAACAGCAATGGGGGACCTGCGGCGAGCTGCAGCGCAATCTCGCGTGCCTTGGCGAGACTCTGACCCTTCGGCACCACGTGGTTGGCGAGACCCCAGTGTTTCGCCTCGGCCGCATCCATCCAGCGTCCGGTCATCAGGAACTCGACCGCGACGTGATAGGGGATGCGGCGCCGCAGCTTGATCGTGCCGGCATCCGCCAGTACGCCGACGTTGATCTCCGGCAGCGCAAAGCGCGCGTGCTCCTCCATCACGATGATGTCGGTGCCGAGCACGATCTCAAAACCGCCGCCGCAGGCGATACCATTCACGGCGGCGATGAGGGGCTTGTCGAGATTGCGCGGATAGTTCAGACCGCCAAACCCTCCGACTCCCCAGTCCTCATCCGACTGCTCACCGGCCGCGGCGGCTTTCAGATCCCATCCCGGGCTGAAGAAGCGCTCGCCGGCTCCCGTCACGATCGCGACCCGCAGCGCCGGGTCGTTGCGGAAGCTCGTGAACACCTCGTTCAGCCTGCGGCTCGCCGCGAGGTCGATTGCGTTCGCCTTGGGGCGATCGAGTGTCACCTCGAGAATCGGGCCGTCGGTGCGGGTCCTGATGCCAGCGGACATGAGCGTGCTCCTTATGCGAGTGCGCGAGTCAGGCGAGACGGATCAAAGCGTCGACTGCCACCGCGCCGCGCCCGCGCGGGCGCACGATGACGGGATTCAGGTCGAGCTCGACGAAGCGCTCGAGGTTTGCAAGTGCATAACGTGTGCAGGCGAGCGCGGTGTCCACCAGCGCCGGCACATCTGCTGCGGGGCGGCCGCGAAATCCATCGAGCAACGGCGCCGCGCGCAGCCGCGCGAGTGCCGCAAGAATTCCCTCGGCACTGAAGGGTGGCAGCAGTGTGACGCTGTCGCGCAGCAGCTCGGTCAGTACGCCGCCGGCGGCGAGCACGAGCACCAGCCCGAACTGCGGGTCGACACGCAGCCCGACGAGTAGCTCCACGACGCCATCGTCGACCATCTGCTCGATGAGCAGCGTGCCCGAGAGCGCGGAGAGTCGCTGTGCGGCGTGCGCGGCCTCCGCAGGAGTGCGCACGTTGAGCACCACTCCGCCGAGCTCCGATTTGTGCTCGAGTGCCGCCCCGGCGGCCTTGATCACGACCGGAAAACCGAGCGCCGCCGCGGCCGCCGCCGCTTCGCTCGGCGCAACGACGGATGATCGCGGGATCGCTACCCCGTACGCGGCGAGCGCCTGCTTGGCCTCCGGCTCCGAGAGCGAGCGCGCGCTGGCCGCGGACTCGCGCGGCCGGTGCAGAGTGAGCAGGGCACCGCGCTTCCACGCCTCTCCGACGCCTGCGGCGAGATCGATGGCTTCGAGCGCCTCGCGCTGCCCCTGCAGCGGCACCACTCCGGAGGCGAAACATGTCTCGCGCGCGCGGCTGCCGAGCGATTCGGGCAGCGAGCAAATGACCGCGGCGCGCGTCGCTGCGCCCGGCAGGGCAGCGGCGAACTCCTCGATCGCGCGTAGGTAGGCCGTGTCATCCGCGCCCGCGGGCGGACAGTCGAGCAGGAATGCAACCAGGTCGAACCCGGCGCGCTGTGCGATGGCGAACATTGCGCGCTGGCGCGGATAGTCGAACCAGACATGGGTGTGGAAATCGAACGGATTGGAAATGTGCACGCGCTCGGAGAGCAGTGCGCGCAGCTGCGCGGTGGCTTCCGCAGGAAAGGGCGGAAACTCGATCGACAGGTTGCGAGCGGCATCGGCCGCCATGGCCGTGTCCCCGCCAGAAGCGCCCATGGCAAGGATGCGCCGCCCGGGAAGTGGACCGCCGCCATGAAAGATCTTCAGCGTCTCGCACAGGCTCGCGAGCGACTCGCAACGCGCCACCCCCGCCTGCGAGCAGAAGGCATCGAACACGGTGTCGGCACCCGCCAGCGCACCGGTATGCGTGCGTACCGCCTCCGCCGACGCAGCGGTACGACCGGTCTTGAGCAGCGCGATCGGCTTGCCGGCCATGCGCGCCTGTGCTGCCGCCTGCGCGAAGCGGGCCACATCGCGGATGCCTTCGAGGTACAGGCCGAAGCCAGTCACGCGCTCATCCGCACACAGGTGCTCGATCAGCTCCTCGGCTGCCAGGCGCGTCTGATTACCCACCGTGAGCACGCAGGCGATGGGCAGCGAGCGATCGTTGAACAGCAGATTGAGCGCGACCGTGCCGCTCTGACAGATGAGCGCGACGCCGCGCTCGCGCCGCACACCGACCAGCTGGTCGGGCCACAGTGCGGCGCCGTCTAAGAAGTTGACGAAGCCGTAACAGTTGGGTCCGAAAAAGGGCAGGTCCCCGGCGCTCGCCAGGAGCTCGTGCGTCAGACGCCGGCCCTCCTCGGTGGCGGTCTCGGAGAAGCCCGCCGCGAAGCACACGAAGCCACCGGCTGCGCGCCGGCAGAGGGCCGCTGCAATGCCGGGAACCTCGCGATTCGGTGCGGCGACGAACGCGGCATCGGGTGCGGCGGGCAACTCATCGACCGAGCGGAAATAGTGCTGCGCCGCCGAGGAAGCGCGCGTCGGATGGATGCGCCACAGCTCGCCCCGATAGCCGATCACGCGGCTGGCCGCCTGGGCGGCATCCGCCCACGCGCCGCCTATGAGCGCCACGCTGCGCGGCGCGAGCAGTCGCTGCAGCCCCGTGCTCATGCGCGGGTGTGCGGGCGCAGCTCCATGCGGCGCGAGCCGGGCCCGTCCGCCGGTAAGCCGGCGCTCGCCGCCTGCAGCTGGTCGAGCGCGCTCCGTACCTCCGGTGGAAAGGGAGCGCTGGCGACTTTATCGGCCTCGCGACGCACGTGCAGCAGCATGACTTCTACCGTGGCGGCGACACCCGGCTTGCCGCTGCGGACTATCTCGAACGCCGCGAGGATGCGCTTGTGATCGAGCCCCGCGACGCGCAAATGCACCATGGCCGTGTCGGACTGGTGCACCTCCTGCAGATAATTCAGGTGCATCTCGAGCGTGTACAACGTGCAACCGCTGCGTGCCCGATAGCCCTCATCGAGACCGACGCGATCCATGAGAGCATCCACGGCGGAACTCACGATGACCCCGTAATAGGCATCGCGCAGATGGCCGTTGTAATCGATCCACTCCGGCTGGATCGCGCTGGTGTAGATCGGGATGCCGGCCACGTTCAGGAGAGCTGCAGACGCTCGCGCGTTTGTGCGGCACTGAGGACGCGCGCGCCCATGGCCTCGATGATGGTGCGCGCCTTCTCGACCAGCTGCGCGTTGCTCGCATACACCCCGCGCGAGAGATACAGGTTGTCTTCGAGTCCCACACGCACGTTGCCGCCGAGCAGTATCGACTGTGCCACCCATGGCATCTGCATGCGGCTCACCGCGAATGAGGTCCAGACGCACTCCGCCGGCAGGTAGTTGACCATGGCGAGCAGGTGCCCCACATCCGCGGGTACGCCATATGGAATTCCAGTGCACAGCTGGATCATCGCCGGCGCGGGAACGAGTCCCTCCTTGATCATCTGCTTCACGAACCAGAGATTGCCGGTGTCGAACACCTCCAGCTCCACCTTGACACCGAGCTCCCGCAGGATGCCGGCACCCTCACGGCAGTACTCGGGAGTGGAGATGTAGGCGCGGTTGCCATCACCGAAGTTGAGCGTGCCGCAATCGAGCGTGGCGATGTCCGGTCGATAAAGCCCTTCCTCGCACAACTCGATCACATGCCGCATGCGCTCGCGCTGGGTGACGAAGTCGGTCCCCGGAGCGGGGGTATCTTCCAGCCCGCGCTGGCCTATGTAGATGTAGCCGCCCATGCCACAGGTGAGGTTGACCAGTACATCGACCTTGCTTTCGCGCAGGCGCTTGACGACCTCGCGGTAATGGCGCGTCGCCATGCTGAAAGCGCCGGTCTCGGGATCACGCACGTGAATGTGGACGATGGCCGCACCCGCGCGCGCCGCCTCGACCGCGGAGGCCGCGATCTGCTCGGGCGTTATCGGACAATGCGGGCTCTTGGTGACCTTGGTGTCATCGCCGGTGATGGCGCAGGTGATGATGACGTCGGAGTTCATGCGATCCTCGTCGCAGTAGCGCGCACCGCGAGTTAATATTATGGCTATAATAATATAAGCGCATGCGGCGCCCGGCAAGCGCACGCACGACCGACTTCATGCACGCGCTGCCGCCAATGGCGCGATGCACCGCAGGAGGGTGGCATGAATACGAAATTGTTGATCGGCGGACGACTCATCACCGGTGAAGGAACCGCGGAGGCGGTGCTCGATGCCGCCACCGGGGCGGAGATCGCGAGCGTGCCCGCGGCGACGGTCGCGCAGGTGGAGCAGGCGGTACAGGCCGCGGGGGCGGCTTTCCCGGGCTGGGCGCGCACGCCACCGAAGGAGCGGGCGGCGGCGCTGCTGCGCATCGCCGAGGAGATCGAGGCGGATGCCGATGGCTACGCGGCGCTCGAGTCACGCAACACCGGCAAGCCGCTCGCGGCGGCGCGCAACGATGAGATGCCTTCCATCGCGGATGTCTTCCGTTTCTTCGCCGGCGTTTGCCGCAGCCCCGCCGGGCTCGCCGCGGCCGAGTATCTGCCCGGCCACACGAGCTTCACCCGCCGCGACCCGGTCGGAGTAGTCGGTTCCATCACCCCGTGGAACTACCCGCTGATGATGGCCGCGTGGAAGATCGCGCCGGCGATCGCGGCCGGCAACACCCTGGTATTGAAGCCCTCCGAGATGACGCCGCTCACGACGCTCAAGCTCGCCGCGCGCTTTGCGGAGCTGCTGCCGCCGGGGGTGGTGAATGTCATTTGCGGGCGTGGCGAACCGGTCGGCACGGCACTCGTGAGTCACGAGCGCGTGCGCATGGTGTCGCTCACCGGCTCGGTGGGCACCGGGCAGAAGGTGCTGACGGCGGCCGCGGGTAACCTCAAGCGCACGCATCTCGAGCTCGGTGGCAAGGCGCCGGTGATCGTGTTCGATGATGCCGACCTCGAGGCGGTGGTCGCGGGCGTGCGCACTTTCGGCTTCTACAACGCCGGGCAGGACTGTACCGCGGCCTGCCGGCTGTATGCCGGCAAGCGCATCTACGAGCGCCTGGTCGCGGACCTCACTGGCGCAGTACGCAGCATCCGCGTCGGCTCGCAGCAGGAGGCCGGCGTGGAGATGGGGCCACTCATCTCGCAGATCCAGCGCGAGCGGGTCGCGGCCATGGTGGCGCGCGCCGCCTCGACCGGGCACGCCGAGATCACCACCGGCGGCAAGGCGCGTGCCGGAGCCGGATTCTTCTACGAGCCAACCGTGGTCGCGGGCGCACGCCAGGACGATGAGATCGTGCAGCGCGAGGTATTCGGACCGGTGGTATCCGTGACGCCCTTCAGCGATACCGAGGAGGCCATCCGCTGGGCGAACGACAGCGAGTACGGGCTCGCCTCCTCGGTATGGACGCGCGATGTATCGCGCGCCATGCAGGTGTCTGCGCAGCTGCAATTCGGCGCCACCTGGATCAATACGCACTTCGCGACGGTAAGTGAAATGCCGCACGGTGGCTTCAAGCGCTCCGGATACGGCAAGGACCTGTCGGTGTACGCACTCGAGGATTACACGGTAGTGCGTCACATCATGGTGAAGCTGGAGGGGTGAGCTTCACCTTGCGGCAACTTCGGTGGCGACCCGGCGCGCGCGTGCGCACGCGATGCGCGGCCCTCGGCGCCGCCGTCGCCGCCGCAGCTCTGGTGAATGCCTGCGGCACCGGCTCCGGCAACACTCCGGCGCGCGCGGACAAGGAGCTGCGCATCTACAACTGGGCGGATTACATCGGCAAGAATACCGTCGCCGACTTCGAGGCACGCACCGGCATCAGGGTCATCTACGACACCTACGATGCGGATGAGACGCTCGAAGCCAAGATGATGGCGGGCGATGCCGGCTACGACGTCGTCAGCACCTCGACCGACTACTTCAGCCGCCAGATCAAGGCCGGCATCTATCGCCCGCTCGACAAGGCGCTGCTGCCGAACTGGAAGAACCTCGACCCGCACGTTCTCGCCATCGAGGCACTGGCGGACCCCGGCAACCGTCACGCCGTGCCCTACCTGCAGCACGTCAACGGGTTCACCTACAACGTCGCGATGATCCGGGCGCGCATGGCGGACGCGCCGGTAGACAGTCTCGACCTGCTCTTCAAGCCCGACATCATTCGGCACTTCGCCGATTGCGGCGTGACCTTCCTCGACTCGGCCGAGGATGTGCTGCAGCTCGCATTGAACTACCTGCATCTCGATCCGAATACCGCGCGCCCCGCGGATTACCAGCAGGCTGAAAAGCTGCTGCTGACGGTGCGTCCCTATATCAAAGCCTTCGACTCCACGGAGTACATGAACGGGCTTGCCAACGGCGAGTTCTGCATCTCCATGTCGTGGTCGGCCGACTATGCCACCTCGCGCGCGCGCGCCAAGAGCGCCGGCATCGACATGCCGCTCGCTTTCACCGTGCCGAAGGAAGGCGCCAATGGCTCCTATGATGCGTGGCTCATCCCCGCCGACGCCCCGCACCCACAGGCGGCGCACGAGTTTCTCAATTACATGCTCGAGCCGCGGGTGATCGCCGCGGTCACCAACTACATTCACTACGCCAACGACAACGCGGCCGCCGATGCTTACGTCGATCCGCAGATTCGCGCCGATCCGGCGCTGTATCTGCCGCCACAGGTGGAGGCGCGGCTCTATCACGCGGTGGAAGCGGGTCCTGCGCTCGAAAGGCTGCGCACCCGCACCTGGACGCGCATCAAGACCGGTCTCTAACCAGCAGCCCTCAGATCCCGCTCAGCGTGCTGCGAGCTGCGCTTCCATGGCCGCGCGCCGCTCGCCGCGGATCATGAACCCGCGCGCGGCGACGATGCAGGCCCCGACCGCGCAAACGATGAGGCTCGCGAGCGCGTTGATGTCGGGGCTCACCCCGAGCTTCACCTTGGAATAGATCACCATCGGCAGCGTGCTGGCACCAGGGCCGGCGACGAAGCTCGAGATCACCAGGTCATCGAGTGACAGCGTGAAGCACAGCAGCCAGCTCGAGATGAGCGCCGGCGCGATGATCGGCAGCGTGATCTCCACGAAGGCGCGGGCCGGGGTGGCGCCGAGGTCCTGTGCGGCTTCCTCGAGCGAGCGGTCGGCCGCCTGCAGACGCGACTGCACGGTAATGGTGACGTAGGCGGTGCAGAAGGTGACGTGCGACAGCACAATGGTGGTGAACCCGCGGTGCGGCCAGCCGAGCAGCTGCACCATCGAGACGAACAGCAACAGCTGCGTGATGCCGGTGATGATTTCCGGCATGACCAGCGGTGCATTCACCATCCCGGTGAGCAGCAGTCGCCCCGGAAAGCGTGTGAAGCGCACCAGCGCGATCGCGGCGAGGGTTCCGAGAACGATCGCGCCACTCGAGGCGGCCAGCGCCACCTCGAGCGACAGCAGCGCGCCTTCCAGCAGCTGACGGTTGTGCAGCAGCTGCCCGTACCAGGCGATCGAGAAACCGCCCCACACGTTCACCAGCGGCGAGGCATTGAACGAGTAGGCGATGAGTACCAGGATCGGCACGTACAGCAGCGCGATGCCGAGGAACAGCACCGACAGCAGGGCTACGGACGAGCGGCGCTCCATGGGTGACATCAGGCCTCGAGCTGACGCACGTTGTAGTACTGGTAGATCGCGATGGGACCGACCAGCAGCAGCAGAAACGCGATCGCCACCGCGGAGGCCACCGGCCAGTCGTGATTGCCGAAAAACTCATCCCACAGCACGCGGCCGATCATGAGCTGGTTCGGGCCGCCCAGGAGCGAAGGGATGACGAACTCTCCGACCGCCGGGATGAATACCAGCATGGACCCCGCGATCACCCCGGGGATGGATAACGGCAGGGTGACGTCCCAGAACGCACGCCACGGCGGGCTGCCGAGATCCGCGGCCGCCTCGAGCAGTGTCGGGTCGAGCTTCTCGAGCGTGGCGAAGAGCGGCAGCACCATGAAGGGCAAATAGGAATAGATGATTCCGAGGTACACCGCGACACTCGTACGCATGATGTGCAGCGGCTGGCTGATGAGGCCCAGGTGCAGCAGTGCGGTATTGAGGAAACCGGTATCGCGGATGATGCCTTCGAGCGCATACACGCGCAGCAGGAAGGACGTCCAGAACGGCAGCATGATGATGAGCAGCAGCAGCCCCTGCGTGGGCCTGGGCGCGCGCGCGATGGCATAGGCCATCGGGTAGCCGAGCGCGAGGCAGATCAGCGTCGAGAAGAAGGCGGTGCGCAGTGAGTAGAGGTAGGCGACACCGTAGACCTCATCGGTCAGCAGGTAGCGGTAGTTGCCGAAGCTGATGGCAAGGCGCAAGTGATGGTCCGCAGTGAAGGAGATCACGTCCGTGAACGGCGGCACCCTGGGAGCGGCCTCGGCGAAGCTGATCTTGAAGGCGAACGCGAACGGGATGAGAAAGAAGATGAGCAGGAACAGTAGCGGCGGCAGGATGATGAGCCAGCGGCCCGGAGCCCAGGTTCGTCTCATAGGTTATGTGCTGTATGTGCCCGCGGAGTATTGTGCGGGATAAACTTGCGTGCCGTACAGAAGGCGTCAATGCGCGCAGTGCGAGGATAGAAGCAGTGACTCAGGCGACCGGCCAGCGAGCCACGGTAAGCGAGCACCCCGCGAGCGGCGGCTCACGCATCCGCCAGCGTCAGCGGCTGCGGCTGATCGACGCCTGCATCTCGGCGCTGCACATCTACGGCCCATCGCGCACCACGGTGGAGAAGGTCGTGGCACTCGCCGACCTCTCACCGGGGATCGTGCGCTTCTACTTCGATTCCAAGGCCGCGATGCTGGTGGCTTCGCTCGAGCACCTGGCGGCGGAATTCGGCGAGCGTGTGCTCGCGCCGGTGGCGCGCCTGAAGGACAACCCGGTGCAGGCCCTACACCTGCTGGTGAATCTCTATCTGGATGCCGACATCGCGAGCCCGCGCAAGGTATCGGTCTGGTACGCCTTCTGGGGCGAAGCGAGCGCGCGCCAGGAGTACCAGGACATCTGCGGCAAGAAAGACGATGAGTTTGCAGCGCTGGTACGCGAGCTCATGGAGCGTCTCATCGCGCTGAGCGGCGCCAGCCACCTCGATGCCGATGCGGTGGCGCTCGGCCTCATGGGGGTGCTCGAGGTGTTGTGGCAGGGAATCGCCTTCCAGAGTGAGGCGAACATCGACCGCGCCGGGGCCGTAACGCGCTCGCTGCGCTATCTGAACTCGGTGTTTCCAGGGCAATTCAGCGATGCCGCCGTGGCACCGCCGAGCGCCGCGGCTGCGCCACCGGACACCGATCGGCTGCCACCGCGCGCCTATCGGGATGAAGCGCTACTTGCGGTGGAGCGCGCGCAGCTGCTGCACCCGGCCTGGCAAGTGCTCGGCCACGAGGCTGAGCTGCGCGCCGCCGGGGACTATCTCAGCGGCGATGCGGTCGGAGCGCGCGTGCTCATCGTGCGTGCCGAGCGGGGGCGGCTGTACGCGTTCCGCAACGCCTGCCGGCGCCGCCCGCACGCGCTGGTCGACGCTCGCCGCGGGCACCTGACGAGCGCCATCTACTGCGCAGCGCATTCGCTCACCTACAGCTTCGATGGCCGGCTGGTTTCGGGCTCAACGCCCGGGGATCTCGTGCCGTTCGAGCTGCGGCGCGCCGGCCGGGTGCTGCTCGTACGTGCCTCCGGCAACGCAGCGCACACGAGCGCCATCGATGAGAGTGCCTGGGTGGCGTTCGCCACGCTCACACCGCTGCGGGTGACCGAGCAGGAGGTCGCGGCTGACTGGAAGCTGCTCATCGAGCAGTGGCTCGAGATGCCGCTGCCGCAGCACCGGTTCATCGCACCGAACCAGCTGCTCGAGGTCCGCACCGATGGCGCGTGCATCCTGCAGGTGGTACCGACCGTGGCGGGCCGCAGCCGCCTGCGCCGTTTCGATTTCTCGCGTGACCGCGGCAGCGCGGCGCGCCCGCGCGGCGCGCGCGCACAACGGCAGGCCACCGTGTGGCTCAGCGAACAGATCGCGCTCGCCGAGTCGACCCAGGGCGGCCTCGAGGGGGCGACTGAGCTAGCCGCCGAGGGTGGAGCGACGACACCGGCACTCGCGCGCTTTCGCGCGCAGGTCGGCGCACTGCTACAGGGGCTGCCGCAGGAGTCCGGCGCGCGCTGAGTTCAGGCGAAGCGCGCCGGCCGTGCAGGCAACGACACCTCCGGGATGCGCGCACGCAGCAGCTCGTGGAATTCGAGCATCCAGGTCTCGATGCGCGACAACGGTCCCGGCCGGTAGGCGCTGTCCTTGATCCCACGCTGCAGCCGCTCGCACAAGCGCCGGTCTTCGTTGTTGACCTCCATGTTGATGCGGTTCCCGAGCCAACGGATCAGGCGCATCTCGCGACGCTCATCGGGAAGTCCGAAGGCCGCGCCACGGATCAGCGTCTTACCGGGTCCGCCTGGCAGCACCTGAAAGAAGTCCATCTGCTCGGGCATGAGGTCGAGTCCGAGATTCGGCAGGCAGCTGTAGAAACGCCAACTGCGCCGCTGTGCCTCCGGCAGATGCGGCGCAGTCACCTTGCCGACGTGCTTCTGATAGACACGCTCGCTCCAGCGGGAGGAGGGCGCCGCGCGCATCCAGCTGTAACCGCGGGCGATCCCGGGCACTCCACGCTGATCCTCGTAATCGGGCGTGAACAGGCGGTTGAGACCCGGATGCCCGATCGGTACGTGGTAGGACTCGAGGTAGTTCTCCATCGCGATCTTCCAGTCCACATTCCACACTTCGTGATACGGCGGCTGTGTCAACATCAGCTCCTCGAGCCGGTACGGGGCAAGCTCTTCCATGACCGGCGCCCACATCGAGGA
>Ga0070714_100000956_pt1 | contig 20599 bp, 16 predicted proteins | sample LARL83metaG_FD_65450 | JGI IMG/M metagenome (GOLD analysis project Ga0070714, IMG submission 65450) | Corn, switchgrass and miscanthus rhizosphere microbial communities from Kellogg Biological Station, Michigan, USA - LAR L8-3 metaG | ecosystem: Host-associated > Plants > Roots > Rhizosphere ... | reverse complement strand
GCAGAAGCCGCGGACCGAGCGGACGCTGACCGGCCCGCGTGGCACCTTCGCGCTGCCGCTGCGCTGGGCCCCGGCCGGCCAGCAAATCACCATCATGGCTGCCGACTACCGGCATACCCCCAGCCGAACCGGCCAGCTGACCGTCCAACTGCCCGATGCGTTCGGGCGCAACCAGAACATCGTGATCGGGTAACGGCAAGGAGCGAGCATGCCTCAGTACCTCAGCCCCGGCGTCTACATCGAGGAACTCGTCGGCCCTCACCCCATCCAGGGCGTGAGTACGTCGACCACCGGCATGGTCGGGGTCACCGTCCGCGGCCCGACCGACGGCAAGCCAAAATTGGTGACCAACTTCAACGACTATCAGCGCATCTTCGGTGGCTTCCTGCCGCCGCCGACCCAGCTGGACCTCAGCACGTGGGGTGACCGGAACAACCTCGACGGCGGGGCCTGGTGGCTGTTCCCCATGGCCGTCAAGGGCTTCTTCGACAACGGCGGCCAGCAGCTGTACGTGAAACGGGTTGTCGCGGCGGACAAGAGTGCCACCCGCAAGGGTGCGACTGCGGCAAGCGCTACCTTCACGGGCGGCCTGTTCGCCGATGTGGCCAGGACCGCGCCGAAGAACGCAACGAGCATCACCGTCAGCCACCTGGTCGGCGTCAGCGCCGGGGCCGAGATCACGCTTCAGTACCGTGATCCGGCCGCTCCCAAGTCACAGAAAACCAAAGTCCAGGACTATACATACGGCGCCGCAACCGGCTCGATCACCCTCCAGGACCCGCTGCAACAGGAGTTGCGCGCGGGCCGGGACCTCGTGCAGATCAAGGAGCCCGACAACGTCACCACGCTCACGATGACGGCTGCCGCCAAGGGAAGCTGGGGCCGGGGAATCGGCGTGCAGGTGGCGCCCGCCGTCACTACCCTCGGGCTGCTGGCCGACCCGGCCGAGGGTACCCCGTTCGCGACCGTGGTGGCCGCCAAGCCACTCCAGGCTAGCCCGGACGTCGTCAATGTCACCGAGGTGCCGGGGCTCGACACCACCACCCCGGCGCTACCATTCTGGGTCCAGATCGACACGGACCTGTTCCAGGTCAACACAGCCCCGGTGCAGGCGGATGCGACGACCCTGACCTTGACGCTGCTAGCAGCAGACGGCAGTGCCGCACCTGCGCACGACCTATGGCCCATCGGCACGGCGGTGCGCCGGGTCCGCCGGGTGAACGCCCTGGACTCGCCGACGCTGCGGGTGGCGGGTGCCGGGCGCCTCTACCAGGGTGCCGTCGTCGAACTGGATAACGGCACGCACAAGCAGACCATGGAGGTCGCCGCGGTCCAGGACCCCGTGGTCACCTTCACCAAGCCCGCCACGGCCGGCTACTTCGAAACCGCCCAGTTGCATCTTGTGGAGATGCAGATCACCGATTCCTACGACGACGGAACCGGCCCCCCGGTAACGGAGACCTTCGCCGGCCTGCGGCTGGATAACCAAGATACGCTGGGCGCGGCGCCGCGGATCAACGGCCAGTCGCAGCTCATCACGGTCAGCCAGGCCGCCACCCTGGTCAACCCCGATAATCTCCGGCTCCCGGTTGGTCCCGCAGGCCCGGCGCTCAAACTGCAAGGCGGCGATGACGCCTATGGCAAACTCGGGGCCGAGGACTTCGTCGGGACCGACGGGGGCAGCGGGCATCGGACCGGTATCCAGGCGCTGGAGGACATCGACGAGATCGCGATCTGCGCCGTGCCTGGCATGTGGTCACAGACCATCCACGCAAGCCTTATCCAGCACTGCGAGCTGCTCAAGGACCGGTTCGCGATTCTCGATCCTCCAGACGGGGAGGACATCGACGGCATCGGATCGTTCCGCCAGGCCTACGACACCCAGTACGCCGCGCTCTATTACCCCTGGTGCATCACCGCCGACCTGACACCAGGCGCGCTGCCGGGCAGTGACATTCATGTGCCACCCTCCGGGCTCATGGCCGGGATATACGCTGAAACCGACGTGAACCGCGGGGTGCACAAGGCGCCGGCGAACGTGGTGATCCGCGGGATCAACCTGGTCGGCGGGCTGGCCGCCGACGTCACCAAACGCGAGCAGGACGTGCTCAACCCGGTGGGCATCAACGCCCTGCGGTTCTTCCCCGGGCTGGGTGAGCGGGTCTGGGGGGCGCGGACGCTGTCCTCGGACACTGACTGGAAGTACATCAATGTCCGGCGGCTGTTCATCTACGTCGAGAAATCCATTTTCAACGGCACCCAGTGGGTGGTCTTCGAGCCGAACAACGACCAGTTGTGGGCGCTGGTCCGGCAGTCGATTACCGCCTTCCTCACCACCGTCTGGCAGACCGGGGCGCTGGCCGGGACCACCCAGGACCAGGCGTTCTTCGTCCAGTGCGACCGCACCACGATGAGCCAGGACGATCTCGACAACGGCCGGCTGATCTGCATCATCGGGCTTGCTCCCGTGTTCCCCGCGGAGTTCGTCATCTTCCGCTTCGAGCAGAAGACGGCCGACAGTCAGCAGTCCTGACCGGTGAAACGTCTGACCAGGCATGACAAGGAGGCTGTCACATGCCACCCGTAAGAAGAGACGATCCGTATCCCTCATATAACTTCCAGGTCATCATCACGGGCGTCAGCAACGACGGCAAGGCGGTGAGCGGGTCGTTCAGCGAGGTCTCCGGCCTCGAAGTCGAGGTCCCGCCGATCCTGTACCGCAACGGCAGCGAGGACATCACCCAGCGCAAGATCCCCGGGCTGAAGAAGTTCACCGACATCACGCTGAAACGGGGGATCACCGGCGATGTCGACTTCTGGAAGTGGATCGTCAAAGCGCTCAACGGCCAGGTCCAGCGGGTCTCCGGCGCGATCCTGCTGCTGGACGAGAACCGCAACGAGGTGATGCGCTGGAAGTTCGACCGGGCGTGGCCGACCAAGTACACCGGCCCGACGCTGCACGCGGGCAACAACGAGATCGCGATGGACACCCTCGTGATCTGCGCCGAAGCCAACCTGATCGACAGCTGACCCGGCGGGGTGAACTGATCCGTGACCGTCGAGTTGCCGGGCCTGACCGTCGAGCCAGCGCCGCCAGCGGCGCTGCCGCCGCCGCTGCGCACCGACGTGGCCGGCTTCATCGGAGCCACCAGGCGCGGCCCGATCGGGAAGCCGGTGCGGGTGGAGAGCCTGAGCGGCTACCGCGACGTGTTCGGCGACCTGGATCCCGCCGCAGCCACCAGCTACGCCGTACGCGGGTACTACGAGAACGGCGGCGAGCTGGCCTGGGTCACCCGGGTGGCCGGTGCGGAGACGACGGCCACGGCCGGCTGGAGCGTCGCCGACCTGACCGGATTCGACCTGGTCGTCGCCGACACGACCGGATTCGACCGGGTCACGGCGTACCAGGCGGTCGCCACCAGCCCGGGGACCTGGGCCGAGGGCGGCCAGGTGACCATCTGGTACCGGTCCGGCAGCCTGACCGGGTCGGCCGAGGTGGACGTCCGGGTGGTGATCCCGGGTGAGACGGTGGAGGTCTTCACCAGGATCCCCGTCGATAAGATTCCCGAACGACTGGCTGACTCGCACCTGATCCGGCTCGTGCCTGTCCTGGGCTCGAACGGCGCCGTCGCGGCTCCCGGGGATCCGGCCCGCCGGGCCACGATGACCGAGCTCTCTCTGTCCAGCCGCGCCGCCGCTCCCGTCCCCGCTCCCGGTGTCAATGACTACCTGGCCGCCGTGGCGGCGCTGGCCGACCAGCCTGAGGTCGCGATCGTGGCCGTGCCTGACCTGGGCCGCCATCTCACCGACGACAACAGCCGCAAGGAAGTGGTGTCCGCACTGCTCAGCACCGCGGCCAGCCAGCTCGACCGCCTCGTGCTGCTCGACGTCCCCTCCGACCAGTCCGGGAAGACGCTCACTCCGGCCGGCGCTCTGGCCTGGACGGAGGCGGTGCTACCTGCGAGGTCTGATTCGGCCTCGCGGCGCGCCGCGGCCGTCTACTACCCGGGGCTGCTGGTGCCGGATCCGCTCGGCGGGCTGACCGCACCGCTGCGCACCCTGCCGCCTTCCGGGCATGTTGCCGGCGTGATCAGCCGGCTCGACCGGGAACGCGGCGCCTACATCACGCCGGCCAACGTGGTGCTCGAAGACGCGGTGGACCTCGATCCCGCGCTGACCGAGGCGGAACAGGAAGTGGTTTTCGGGAACGGACTGAACTTGCTGCGCTGCGCGCCCGGGCGCGGCCTGCAGGTCTGGGGCGGCCGCACGCTCGATACCGACTCCTCCGATATCTCCTATGTCGCGCACCGGCGGCTGCTGCACCGGCTGGTGCGCGCCGTGCATCAGGTCGCCGATCCGCTCGTGTTCGACGTCAACGGGCCGGGGCTGAGGCTGAACCTGGTCCGAGGAGTGACCTCCGTGCTGCTGGCGGCGTTCCGGGCCGGGGCGCTGGCCGGGTCCCGCCCGCAAGAGGCATTCCAGGTGGTCTGCGACGACACGAACAACCCGCCCGGAGCGGACCCCGGCCAGGTCGTGTGTGACATCGCCGTCGCCCCGGCGGTGCCGATGGAGTTCATTCACCTGAGGCTGATCGTCGGCCAGCAGAGCCAGGCGGAGGTGATCGAGGCGTGAGCATGCCCGAGAACCCGCTGACCGGCTACCGGTTCGTGATCACCCTCGACCCGGGTGACGCCTACCTGCCGAGACCGCAGGCCGACCAGGTGCCGCGCATCGCCGCCGGCGCGTTCAGCGAGGTGACCGGCCTCAGCGGCGAACTGGAGGTTACCCCGTACGCCGAGGGCGGCGTCAACGACTACGTGCACCAGTTGCCGGTGCGGCATTCCTGGGGCCGGATCACCCTGCGCCGCGGCGTCGTCCGCGACCCGGGGCTGTGGAGCTGGTACGAGGCCGGGCTGACTCAGTCCCTGGGGGCCAGGCGGGACGGCGCGATCGTGCTGATGACCCCGGCCGGCACCAGGGCGGTGGCGTGGGAATTCCGCGCTGGGCTGGCGGCGAAATGGACCGGGCCGGAGCTGCACGCCGGGCAGGACGCGGTGGCGGTGGAATCGCTCGAGGTCGCGCACCAGGGCCTGACCCGGGTGCTGGAATCCGCGCCGGGAGAGATGTGAGGGCGCCATGCTGACCATCAATGACCTGCAGGTCCGTTTCGACGTGGCCGGCGATGACGATGCCGCCGTATTCAGCCGGATGTTCGCGGATCACGTCAGGCGCTGGAGCCAGGCCCGGGATACGGAGCGCGGTCGGTTGCGCGAGATGGAACGCGAGCGCTCGCTCGGCGACCGCGACGGAGTCACGGGAGAGGCGGACTGGTGAGCATCACCCCGGTCAGCGCGGCCGCCCAGGGGGTGCGCGCCCAGCTGCAGATCGTCCGGCCGCGTGATCCGACCCCGATCCCGCTGTGTTTCAACCCGACCGAATACCAGATCAGCAAGGCCAATACCTTCGCCGAGATCCCGATTCCCGGGCTGGAGACGCCGCTGATCCAGTACGTGCGCGGAGACAGCGAGAAGCTGTCCGTAGAGGCGCTCGTCGACACCTCCGACACCCTGGACGACGTCCGCGTCCGCTATGTGCAGAAACTGCGCGGGCTGATGTCGATCAACGCGCAGGAGCACGCCCCGCCACTGGTGGCGTTCGTGTGGGATCGGCCCGTGTTCACCGGCGTGCTTGAGAGCCTGGCCGTCAGCTATGTGCTGTTCACTCCGGAGGGGGTCCCGCTGCGGGCCAAGCTGACGATGTCGCTGCGCGAATACCGGTCGGCGGCGGCCCAGACCGCCCAGACGCCGCTTCAGTCACCGAACGTGGAGAAGAGCTACCTGGTGCGCCGCGGGGACACGCTGGCCAGCATCTCCCAGGCGCTCTACCGCAGCCCGGCGTTCTGGCGGGAGCTGGCCGCCGCCAATGGCATCACCGACCCGCGCCGCCTGCAACCCGGCCAGGTCCTCACCGCGCCGAGGCTGACCCAATGACCACACAGTCATCGCAGGTCGTCGCGATTCCGCCAGATCCCGGGTACGCACCCGAGTTCGCTGTTCACGTCGATGGCCAGCCGCTGGGCGAGCGCGGCAAGGACGACGTGCTGGAGATCCGCGTCGTGCTCGAGGTGGACCAGATGGGCAGCTACGAGATCACGTTCAACAACTGGGACGACAAGCTTCTCCGGTTCAAGTACTCCGAATCGGAGGCGAGCGCCGAGGTATTCAAGCTCAGGCGCACGATCGTGGCGATCCAGCTGGGTTACGCGGACAAGCTGTTCCCGGTGGTGTCCGGGCAGATCCTCTCGCTGAGCCCCGCTTTCCCAGAGTCCGGCGCGCCGACGATCCGGATCAGCGGCACCGACACGATGCAAACGCTCAAGGACAGCAAGCCCCGCCCGGGCCAGCCGGTCTTCTACCAGGACAAGGCCGACTGGGAGATCGTCGAGCAGGTCGTCCAGCGCGCCCCGGGCAACCTCCAGGTCGACGTTCCCGACAAAAGCGGGCCGAAGCACCATCTCGTCGTGCAGAAGAACCAGGACGACGCGTCGTTTCTGATGGAGCGAGCCAAACGCATCGACTACCACTGTCATGTGACCAGCGACGCGGTCGCGGGAACCCAGACCCTGTACTTCGGGCCTCCGGCGGACGGCCGCAGCGGTGTCCCGGTCCGCGCGTTCCAGCTGGCCTACGGGCCAGGACTGGCCGCGGAGGAACAGCGCGCCGCCCAGGCCGGCACGACCGCCGCGGGCAACCCGCTCACGCCGAACTTGATCGAGTTCACCCCGACGCTGACCGCATCATCCCAGGTCAGTCGGCTCACCGTGCGCGGCTGGGACCCGCGGACCAAACAGTCCATCGGCGTCACGGCGACGGTCGATGACCTGCCCAGCGGCCAGGGCGGCGGGCTGACCGGGCCGGCTGCGGCCAGCAAAGCGCTCGGCGCCCGGGAGGACACGGTCATCGACGCGCCGGTAGCCAGTGTCGAGGAAGCCCGCAAGCTGGCCGCCGCGCTGCTGCGGGAACGGGCCTATCAATTCATCACCGGCGCGGGCCGGATAGCGGGCCTGGCCGAGCTCCGCCCGCGCGACGTGCTGGAGATCCACGGAATCGGCCGGCGGTTCAGCGGCAACTACTACGTCACCCGGGTCGAGCACACCTTGAGCGCATCCGGTTTCTTCACCGGATTCCGCGCCCGCCGTATCGCCGATGGGAGTCACGGATGACCAGTACTCTGCCCCGGTCACGCTCCACCGACCGCCGCTACTACGGCGTGGTCGAGGCGATCGTGGCCAAGGTCACCGATGACCCGGAGCACGAGTGCCGGGTCACCCTGCGCTTTCCGTTCTTCGACGGCGCCACGGCCGAGACCGACTGGTGCCGGGTCGCCCAGCCCTACGCGGGCAACGGCTATGGTGCGGTGTTCGTCCCCGAGGAAGGCGACGAGGTCCTGGTGGCCTTCGTGCACGGGGACATGCGCTTCCCGATCGTGCTCGGCGGCCTCTACAACGGGGTGGACAAGCCGCCAACCGACCGGACCGCCAGCCGGGACCAGAAGATGGTCCGGACCAAGCACGGCCATCAGGTCGTGCTCGACGACAGCCAGGGCCAGGAGGCCATCCGGATCACGACCGCAGGCGGTCACGAGCTGATCCTCGACGACGCCTCCGGCACGGTCGCGATCACCGGCAACGGCGTCAAGATCACTCTCGATGACACCGGCTCGATCACAGTGCAGGGCACGAATATCACGGTCGAAGGCAGCAGCGTCACCGTCGAGGCCAGTCACATCGCCCTGGGCTCCAGTGCGGCCGCGCTGAGCCCGGTCCTCGGCGAGGAGTTCATGGCCATCTTCAACGCTCACACCCACGGGATTCCCTTCCCGCCGGTCGCCCTCACCATCCCGGGGACCGTGTTGCCGCCGCTGACCCCGGCCGTCTTTTCCCAAATCGTCAAGATAACTGCGTGAGGGTGACCGCGATGGGCCAGGACTTCCTCGGCACCGGCTGGGCCTTCCCGGTCCTGCCGGACTCCTCCGGCGGGCTGCGCTACGCGACCGGCGAGGCGAGCATCCAGGACTGTCTCGTGGTGCTGCTGCAGACTGCGACGGGGGAGCGGGTCATGCGCCCGGACTTCGGCACCACCGCGCCCACCCTGGTATTCGCTCCGGGAAGCCCGGCAAACCTGCGGATGCTCGAGGCCTCGATCACCGACGCCATCCAGGCGTACGAACCGCGCGTCGATCTGGACAGCGTCGTCGCCGAGCCGACCCCCGGTGAGCTGAACAAGGTGGTGGTGTCGATCACCTACCGGATCAGGCAGACGAACACCAAGGCCAACCTGGTGTTCCCCTTCTACCTCGACACCCTGGGCGGGTGAACCGGCATGACGCTGGCACCCGTCCTGCTGGACGACCTGACCTGGGACCAGATGGTCGAGGCGATCCGGCGCCGCATCCCGGCGGAATCGGCGGGCAACTGGACCCTGCACGCGCCGGTCGACCCGGGCATCACGTTCCTGGACCTGTTCGCCTTCCTGGCCGAACAGCGCATGTACTGGCTCAACCAGGTGCCCGACGCCTTCGTCGTAGCGGTCCTGAAGCTGCTCGGCCACGACGGCCCGCAGCCCGCGGCGCCTGCCGCGACGGTACTGCAGATCACCTCGGCTGACCAGGGGAAGAAGGCCATGGCCACGGTGCCGGCCGGGACCGCGCTCACCCGGGACCCCCGTGGTGAGGTCGTGTTCACCCTCGACGAGCCCGTAACCGTGCTGCCCATCCCGATCCCCGCCGCCGGGATCCCCACCGCTGGTATCCCGGCCATCGGGATCCCCACCCTGGAGACGGGCGGGCAGGACCTGACGGCCGACCTGCTCGCCGGGCGGGAAGTCGACTTGCTGCCCGCAGGCGGCGGATCCGGCCAGGCCCGCATCACCCTAGATCTCACCGCGCCGGCGCCGGACGGACAGGTCTGCCTGCTGATCGAGCTGGCCGATCCGCAAACCCCTGCGGGCGCGGCGCAGGCCCCTGTCCCGCCCGCCTGGTCGCCGGATGCCGTCGACAGGGTGCCGCCACCCGCCGAGCTCACCTGGGCTTACGAGGACGACAGCGGCGCTCCGGTGCTGTTCGCCGCGGCTGAGGTCACCGACGGCACTCAGGGGCTGCGGCGTTCGGGCATCGTCCGGCTGTCCGTCCCCGAGTCCTGGAAGTCGGGGGCAGGGAAGCGAACGCTGCTGCTGCGCACGGACCAGGCGACATTCGCCGCCCCGCCGCGGCTACGGCAGCTCAAGGTCAATGCGGCCGTGGCCCGGAACTGGCAGCATCTCACCGCCGCCGACGACGAACTGGCCGCCCTCGACAGGCAAGCCAGCAACTGGCTGTCGCTGCCCGGCCAGCACCTGGACCTGCCGCAGGCCCAGGGGCTCCTGCTCGACGCGTCGTCGATGCTCCGTAAGCTGCATCCATCACAGACACCCCCGGGTCAGGATCCATCACAGACACCCCCGGAGCCGGATCCGTCGGTGATGATCCGCGAGCGAGACGGCCAGGAACATCAGTGGACCGCGGTGCCCGACTTCGTCTTCTCCGGCCGCGAGGACCGGGTGTTCGTTATCGACCGGGCCGCCGGAGCGCTGCGGTTCGGGGACGGCCGCACCGGCCGGATACCCGTCCCCGACCCCCATCAGCGAGACACTGCGCTCTCCTCGGTCACCTGGACCCTGGGTGGCGGCGTCGGCGGCAACGGCGGTACGACGCCCAACTGGCGCAGCATCGGCGTGGTCAGCATCACGGCAGCGAACCTGGTGCCCGCGGAAGGCGGCGCGGACGCCGAGACGATCGCGCAGGCCCGCGTCCGGGCCGGCGCGGTGCTGACCGAGGTGCACCGGGCGGTCACCCCCGCCGATCACGAGACCATCGCGAAGCAGGCTCCCGGCGTGGCCGTGGCGCGAGCACACGCCGCGGTCGGCGACCATCCCGGCTTCCCCTGCACTCTCGTTCCCGGCGCCGTTTCCGTCTACATTGTGCCCGCCGCGCCGCGTGGCGACGCCGACTGGGACCGGCAGGGTTTCGTCGCGGCCCCCCGGCCCGACCCAGGAATGCTCAGCCAGGTCCGCACCGTGCTGGGCCGGGCGCGGCTGCTGGGCGAGGAACTGTTCGTCCGGGAACCCCGCTACCGCGCGGCCCGGCTGCGGGTCGAGGTGACGGGGACGCCGCGCGACCCGGCCGCCGTCCGCGCGAAGATCCAGCTCGCGCTGAAACAGTACCTTGACCCGCTGGCCGGCGGCGACGACAAAAATGGCTGGCCGTTCGGCGCGCCGCTGCGGCCGTCAGCACTGCTGCGGGCAGCTCAGTCGGCCGCCGGGCGCGACAGCGAGCTCAGCAGTGTGGCCATCGCCCTCGACGATACCGACAGCTGGGAAAACTGTCGTGACGTTGTCATCAGGCCGCATGAACTGGTCGTGCTTGGCGACGTCCGGGTCCGGTTCAGCACCGGCAGCGGTACCGCGTCAATGGGCAGCCTTCCATGAGTGCCCCGGCCACCGGCGAGGTGTGGTGGGGCAGGGAGGCGGAGTCCCGGGGCCAGCCTGCGCTGGTGGACGGGCGGGGACTGGCGGGCAGCCAGCCGGAGCTGCTCGCGGCCAGCAAGGAGGCGGTCCGGGCGGCGCTGGAGGCCAGGATCACCGGTTTCACCCCGGCTTGGACCAATCCGGCACCCGACGACTCCGGGGTCGCGCTGGTCAGGCTGTTCGGCATCCAGATGGAACCGCTGCTGAGCCGGGTGAACCGGCTGCCGGACAAGGCCCTGGTCGAGTACCTGCGTATCGCGGGGGTGACGCCGTTGCCGGCCACCCCCGCAGAAGCCCTGCTGACCTTCACCATTGCTCCCGCCGCCGGCGCGTCCGTGGTCGTCCCAGCCGGTTTCCAGGCCGGCGCGTCCGCGGCCGCGGGGAACGGCGGCCAGGTGATCTTCGAGACCAAACGCGCTGTGATGGCCACGCCAGCCACGGTGGCGGCAGTCGCCGTGGGCGTGCAGGGAGTTGTCTCCACGGTGGACCCGGCGCTGGCCGGGTTCCCGGTGTTCGGGTCGGCGTCCGCCCCAGGCGATGCGCTGTGGATCGGTCTGTTGCTCCCGCCGGGAGCGGCCAGCCCCGCGCCGTCGCTGTCCCTCGCGATGGTGCCCGCGGCCACGCCAGGCACGCCGCCACCGCCGGTTACCGCGGGGGGCGTGCCGCCCCCCGCTGCCGCCCTGGCCCCGCGGGTCAGCTGGGCGGTATTGGACGGCGGCGACATAGTCCCCGCCACGCTTCTCCGGGATGAGACCGGCGGGCTGAGCAGCGGCGGCATCGTCGAGCTCGGCGTGCCCGCGCAGTGGCGGCCGGGCTATCCGCCCGGCTCGTTCGGCCTTCCCGGGCTGCTCTGGCTGCGGGCCATGCTGGAGCACGGCCAGTATCCCTCGCCGCCCGTGTTCTCCGCCGTCCTGCTGAACGTCGCCCGGGCCCCGGCCAGCCGCACGATCCGCGACGAGCCGCTGGTACAGCTTCCCGACAGCCCAGACGGGCTGACCCAGATGCAGCTAAGCCAGACCCCGGTCGTCCCGGATAGCGTTCAGCTCGACGTGGACGCCGACCCGGGCGGCGATGTATTCGGGACGGAGCCCGGAGCGACAACCCGGTGGACCGAGGTCGGCAACCTCGGTGGCTCCGGCCCGGGCGCACAGGTCTTCACCGTTGACTATGCCACGGGCGTGATCACCTTCGGCGACGGGGTGCACGGCGCCCGGCCGCCCGCCGGATTCCGCAACGTCCGCGCGGCCCAGTACCGGGCCGGCGGAGGGGCGGTCGGCGCCGTCGCGGCCGACGCGGTCAATGCCCCGCTGACCTCGGTCGGCTTCGTGACCGCGGTCAGCAACCGTTATCGGGCGTCCGGTGGGACTGACGTCGAACCCGACTCGCACGCGATCATGCGGGGCGCGCGGGAACTGCGGACCGGGAACCGTGCGGTGACTCCGGCCGATTACGGCGTGCTCGCGGTCAATGCGCCGGGCGCGCTGGTGGCCCGCGCCCAGGGCGTGGCCGGCTTGCACCCCGGCTACCCGGGCGCGCTGATTCCCGGCGTCGTCGGGGTGCTCTGTGTTGCCCCAGACACCGGCACCGGCCTACCCCCGGTACCAGGCGAGAACGACCTGAGGGAAGTGACCATTTTCCTTTCCGGGCAGGCCGCCCCGGCCGGCGTGCAGGTCGCCGCGGCAGCGGCCAGCTTCCATCTGGTCAAGGTCGAGGCCTGGCTGGGGCTCGACCCCGATCAGGACCAGACTGACTTGCTCCGTACAGCCGGGGCCGCGCTGGACGGCTACCTGCACCCGCTCACCGGCGGCGAAGCCGGGACCGGATGGCCCTTCGGCTGGCCGCTCCAGCATGTTGAGCTGGTCCGTCGCCTGCTGCAAGTCCCCGGGGTGCGGGCTGTATCTCAGCTGAACGTCGTGCTGGACGGGGTCCGGTACCCGCCATGCACGGATGTCCCGATCCCGCCGAACACGCTGCTGTGGCCGGCCAGTCACCTCTTGCTTCCGGTGCCGGGAGCCGGGATATGAGCTGCGCGCCCGGGCCCCCCACCTTCCGCCTACTCGACCATCTGGTCGGATGGGACCCCTTCGGCACCTACCAGCTGACCGACCCGGACGACCCGGGCGGGATCCAGCTTGCCTGGACCGGGCCGCGCTCACCCCTGCGTGGCGACTTCCTGCCATGGCTGCCCGATCCGCGGCTGACCCCGGGCTGCGGCCGCTGTGCCTGGTATCTGGCGGCACCGCAGCACGGGCTGCTCCGCCGGGACCCTTGTAGCGGTGGATGGCAGCCGGTTTGGCCTCCGGACTGCGCCCCCGGGCGGGCAGTCTGCCCGCACGCGATCACCGCCCGCGGGCACCTGCTGGCCGCGGCGACTCCCGAGGCGGTCTATGTCTGGCGCCGGGAAGGAGATCAGCTCGTCGCCGTCATCCCGGGGCGCGCGAGCGCGCTGGCCCTGGCACCGTGGGGAGAGCTGCTGCTGGCCCGCGACGGCTCCACCGACTTGAGCCGCTTCGACCTGGTCGGCATCCCCCGAGGCCGGATCGTCACCGGGATGACCGGACACATCAATGCGCTCACCACCGGCCGGCCGTTCACGGGCGACGGTGAGTGCACCATCTTTGCGCTGACGGAAACCGGCGGGACGTGGCAGCTTTGGCGCGGCAGCCGGGGCAGCGCGAGCGCCTACCAGCAGGCAACACTGAACGACCTGGCCGCGGCCGTCGACCGGAGCAGCCTGACCGTCGCCACCGACCAGGGATTCTGCCTGACCGAACCTGGCCCGGACGGCGACCCCGTCACCCATTGCTTCAGCTGGGACGGACAGCCCGCTGGCCCTATCTCCCCGGGGACGGCCACGCTGCAGAAGACCGGGCAGCTGCTCACCACCGCCATCGACAGCGGCCAGCCACGCTGCCGGTGGCACCGCGTGCGCGTCGACGCCGACGTACCGGCCGGAACCAGCGTGCGCGTGGCGGTCGCCACCAGCGACGAGCCCACGCAGGATGGGCAAACGCCCGGGCCGGCCGACACCGACGGCTATCCGACCGGGCTGCCGAATCCGGGCGACTGGCAGGACGCCGGCGCGGCCTCGGCCGACTTCCTCATCGACCAGGCCCCGGGTCGCTACCTGTACCTGCGGCTGCGGCTGACCGGGGACGGCGCGAAAACTCCAGTCGTGCACCGCATCCGGCTGGACTTCCCGCGGGTTACCAGCGCTGACCAGCTGCCCGCCGTCTACACCCAGGATCCGGCTGCGGCCGACTTCACCGAGCGGTTCCTGTCCCTGTTCGACGCCGCGTTCGAGGAGGCCGACCGAGCCGTCGAGCGTTACCCGGCGTTGCTTGACCCTGGCGGCGTGCCCGACGAGATACTGCCCTGGCTCGGTGGCCTGCTGGGCCTGGTGTTCGACCCGGGCTGGGACGCGGCGATCCGCCGCAACCTGATAGCCGCTGCGCCCAGCCTGTACCGGGGGCGCGGGACGCCGATGGCGCTGAGCCTGGCCATCAAGAAGGTGTTCGGCGTCGACGTGGCCATCAGCGAAGTCGCCACCGACCGCAACTGGGCCGCCCTGAGCCAAGCCGGCCGGCCCGGCTCCGTCGGCGACGTCGCCACCGACCCCAGCTGGGCCGCCCTTAACCAAGCCAGCCGGCTCGGCTCCGCCAGGCTGTTCAGCCGGTCCCGCACCCGGTTCCGGGTCGGCGGCTCGGCCCTGTCGTCCGCGCCGATCCGCAGCTTCGGCAACCCCGACGACGATCCGCTGACCGCCCAGGCCAACAGGATCCGGGTCGCGGTGCCGCCAGCGCTTAGCCCCGGTGGCCCGGACCTGGCGGCGCTGCGCGGGCTGGTCACCAGCCAGGCACCCGCGCACACGATCGCCGAGGTCAGGCCAGGAGGGCTTGGCCTCGTGGTAGGCGTCTGGTCCACAGTCGGCGTCGATACCGCGCTCGTGCCGCTGCCGGCCCCCGTACTCCAGGCCCCGCCGGGTACGGGACAGCCGGTGACACTCCGCCGTTACAGCGTGCTCTGGCCGTCGGCACGCGGATCGTGGGCGGGCATCCGGCTGGGCGCGGGCCTGGCCGTCGGCATGAACACGGTGGCCCAGTGACAGACCCAGTGAGAGGACACGCCATGACGACAGGGCTTGCCGAGGTCCAGGATTTCCTGCGGTTGCGCTACTTCCACGGTCAGATGCTGGCCGCTTGCGATTTCCAGCGCGAGCAAGAGTATTTCGTCGCGAAACTCCGGCTGCGCAACCGATGCTTGCACGGGTACGGGGTCGCCTGCGGCCTGCAGGTCAGCCCGGTCCCGTCCGATGACGAGTGCGCGACCGGCCCCGACCCGCATCAGCCGCGGGTGAGGCTCCATCCTGGAGTGGCCGTGGACTGCATCGGCAACGAGATCGTGATCCGCCAGGACAGCCCGGTCGAGTTGATTCCCATGCTGTCTGAGCAGGACCGTGAAGCATTCCACGACGGCGACCGCGTCTATCTGTGCGTCGAGTACTGCGAGCGGGCCGCGGGGCCGACCCGGGGAGTCTACGTCGACTCGTGTGGCGGTTCGGCCGAGTGCGAGTATCGCTGGCGCCAGGACAGCTACCGCATCCGGGTCACGCTGACCGAGCCGGACAACGACGGCTGCGGCGACGCCTGTTGTGACTCCTGTGGCGAATCCGGTCCGGGAGCATGCCTGCTGCTGGCGCGCATCGACAATGTGCGCACGGGAAAGCCGGTACCGGAGAACACGATCCATCTCGGAGTGCGTCGGCCGCTCAGCCGCTACAGGTTCACCACCATCACCGGGATCAACTGGCAGCACGGCGCCTCCTACAGCGTCGAGCAAGCCGCGGAAATCCTCGGCACCTACGAGGAGGACGACGGCCTGCGGGTGCACTTCTCCAAGGACGTGTACGCCCACTCCCTGACCGAGGGAGTCGTCGACGTACAGGTGACCGAGCGTGGCCGCCGCGCGGCCACCTACTTCATGGACGGCCATATCCAAGACCGGAAGAACGAGGGGTTTACCCGCCACCTCCGCTGGCGCCAGACATCACGCGAATCCCTGCAGGAAGGTGATCGGGTACTGATCACGGTCCGGACACCTTTCATCCTCGACCGCTGCTGCCGCCCGGTGGACGGGATTCACGTCGGCGGACGCGTCCCCCTGCTAGCTGGCTGTGAGCCCGCGCATCACGAGCCGGATTTCTGCACCACTCCGCCGTCGGGTGTCGGCCCATGGACATCCGGTACGGGAACCGGCGCTGGCGTGTTCCAGAGCTGGTTCTTCGTCAGGGATTACCACGAGAGGGAAAAGGCCGGCCGGAGAAGGGAGAATAGACGATGAGTGCGAATGCTGCGCTGGCCAGGCCGGGGTGCGGCTGCGGTGGTAGCGGCGGAGGCAGTGGTGGTGCCGGCTGCGGCTGTGGTGGCGCTTGCGGTAGCGGCACGGTTCCCGCGAACCTGACCGCGACGGCCTTCGTCCGCCCGAGATTCTTCGCCGGGCAACTGCTGACCGAGGATGACCTCAGCGCGCTGATCTCCTACACGACCGCCAAGGACCGGCTGCACAACCGGTACCTGTTCGGCGCCGGCGTAGTCTGCGGCCTGCGGGTGAGCTGCGATCCCTGCGGCGGCGGCACCGTCACGGTCAACCCCGGCTACGCGCTGGACTGCTGCGGCAACGACCTCATGCTGCCCTGTGCCGCGACGCTGGACGTCAACGCCATGATCCGCGACCTGCGGGCAGCCCAGCTGGGCAAGGACTGCGGCGACCCTTGCGCTGATCAGGGCAAGGTAACCTCCGGGCGCCAGGGTACGACGCCCGTCCGGCACTACTGCCTGTACGCGCGCTACGGCGAGCAGAAGACCGACCCCGTTGCCCCCTACGCGACCGGGGAACCATGCGGTCAGCTGGCCTGCGAACCGACCCGGATCCGGGAGGGGATCAGTTTTGTCCTCAAGTGCCCGGCAGATGCGCCGCCGCCCGGTGATCTGTGGAGCCAGATAACGGCGTGCTTGCCCAGCCGCGACATTCTCGGCCGGGAGGCGCGGCTCAGGGCCTATAGCAGGCCAATGACCGCGGCCGCCGCCGCGGCGGAGCACCCGGTTGTCTTCAGCCCGGAACACGCTGAGCAGCTCACGGATGTCCGGGCGGAGCTAGCCAAAACGCGGGAGACAGCGGGCGAGGAACAGATCCGGTCAGCCAGCGAAGTCGTTCGCGAGCTGGCTGCCCATATCGCCAGGTATGACCTCGCCAAGGATCGTGCGGAATACACCGATATTGACGATGCGCGCGTAGAACTGGGCCGGGCTGCCGCGGCACTCGCCAGTGACTCGGCCGTTGGCAGACATGAGCCGCTAGACCAGCCAGTCGTGAATGCCCTGCTCGAGCAGGCGGCGCAGCTGGCCAATCCATCCGTCACGCTGTCCTACGTACAACTGGCCATGCTCGCCCAGGGTCTGCCGCTCAACGATTCGGTGCTGGCCGCTCTCACCACCGATGCCACGGCGGTGCTGGAGTGGATTCTTGACCGCTTGGACAACGATCCCAAGCTCGCCGACTGTGAGCTGCGCTCACGGGCGAAGGCCTTGTCGCTCACTACCGCGACCAAAAGCGAGATCCAGGAGATCCGGTCCCTGGGCCGGGCCGGGTATGAGCTCGCTGAACTGGTCGCCGGAGTCGTGAAGGACTGTATCTGCGCGGCTTTCGATCCCCCCTGTGCTCCATGCGAGGACACCGACGTCCTGCTGGCATGCCTGGAGTTCTGTGACTGCAAGGTGGTGCGCATCTGCAATGCCGACCGTGACTACGTCATCACCGGATCGGCGCTGCGCTACTGGCTGCCGACCGGGCGGCTACACGAGGGGCTCAAGTCTTTCTGCTGTCCCCCGGAGCCTGGCCGTGACGTCACCCGGGCGGAACCTGGCAAGCTGGCCTTCTCCGAAGCAGGCTTCAGGGCGGGCGAGCCCATGGCCGACGCGTCATGGGACCTGCTCGGGCTGTGGAGCCCCGCTCGCATGCTGCGCGAGGTGATGGGACAAGCCGGCGTCACGCGGGCCGCACCCGCCGCGCCGCCGCCGCCACCACCGCCGCCGGCTGAGGGAGCGGATGCCGGCGCCACCGCCCGGCAGGTCGCCACGCTGGCCGAGCATGTCGCCGAGCTCACGAAGCAGCTGACGCAGAGCCAGGCCAGGCTCGATAAGACCGAGGCCAAGCTGGGTGAGACACAGGCGGATCTCCGTAAGACCAAGGACGACCTCGGCAAGGTCCGGGCCAACCTCAGCGCACCGGGCAGTCAGCCGCAGGCGGTCCCGGCATCCGCGGACAAGGCGCGTACTCGGCGACGCAGCCCGGCGGCCAGCCGGCCCGCCGCCGTCGCAGAGGCCCAGGCGGATTCCAGCGAAGCTGCCGCCCGACCGGACGCGCCGGAGGCCGACGATGGCACCTGAACGACCCGCCTTCTTCGAAGGCCAGATCCTCGCGGCCGCGGACCTGACCAGCGCCGTCGACTACGGCCGGGCTCAAGTTGCCCGGCACGAGCGCTATCTGCACTCCTGGGGTATCGCCGAAGGCCTCGGGCTGAGCAAGACGTCCAAGACGGACCTCACCTCCGGCAAGAAATATGTCGAAGTGGCCTTGGCCAAGGGTGTGGCGGTAGACGGCACAGGACGTGAGATCGTCGTGGCGGAGCCGTACACCTTGAGCACGACAGAGTTCGCCAGCGCCAACCCCACGGCGCTGACGAATACGGATTACCCGATCCTGCTGCATGGTCTCGACACCAACCCGCCCGCGGCACCGCTGACCACCGGCGCTTGCGGGGCCGCCAACCAGCCGACTCGCACCCAAGAGGGGTTCGGCGTGACCTACGGCAGCCCCGGCGCCGAGATCGGCCTTGACGAACAGAAAGTACCCGACGAGAGCGCTGGTCCCTCACCCGATGTTACGCAGCACTGGGAGATCCTGGTCGGTCACGTCCGGTGGGACCCTTCGATCGGGCAGTTCACCGACGCTACCGTCACCGGACGACGTTACGCCGGAGTCATGGCCGACACGGTCGCCGCGCGGAGCGGCACCCTGACGCTCCAATCTCAGCCGATCGCTACCCTCGGTCAGCCCGTGCTCGTGGTCGGCGGCGACCCTCCATTGCTCCGGTTCGGCCTGTACAAGGGCGGTACCGATATCGATGCCCGGCTCACGGTCACCGCCCAAGGCGACGTGACCGCGACGGGCGTCATCAAAGGTGCCCTCACCGAGGGCGAGATCCGGGTCCAATCCGGCAGCATTACCGACGGCCTCATCATCCCCCTGCCTCAGGGGATAACCCAGGACAAGGTCGACCAGGGCAAGGTGATCGTGCACCTGTTCCTGGCCCCCCATACACCGCAAACCAGCCCGGCCACCTGGTATGTCCCGGTCGATTGCAGCGTGGACTCCGGTCGTCAGCTCACCTGTCAGGTGATCGTCGGCACTAGCTCTAGTTTTCCCGGAGTCCCGCAGCCGCAGCCGGGCGTCGCCGACTACCTCATCGTGGCCACCGTGCCCAGCGGAGCGAACCCATGACCAAGCTCACCGCCGTATACCTGACGAAGACCTTGCACGTCCTGGCGGCGCTCACCCGCACCGACCCGCCCCAAGGAGACGAGCCGGTCAGCGCGCTGATAGGCACCGGCCTGCCGGTGAGGTTCATCGGCCAGCTTCCGGTGAATGTGACATTCCACGCCACGGATCTATCCGCTGTCACCGTTGACGACCAGCCCGACGTCCTGGTCAACCGGCAGAATTACCAAGTCGCTCCGGATCCGAAAACCCAGGCCCTCCAGGTCACGGCCGTCGGACCTACGAACCTGGTCACACCCGCGATCGTCAGCGCATCGAGCGCCACGATCCAGGTCGCGCTGCCCACACCGGTGCCAGCCATCGTAGTGCTCCAGCAGCTCACGCCGGTGAGCCCGCCTCCTTTCATCAAGTCCCTGCTCACGATTCCCTTCGTCCCGACACCTGTCCTAGGCGCCTCGGCGTTCGCGCCAGGCGACGTCTGGAACATGTACGTCCTCGTGCTGGGCCTACCGCCGGTCTCGCAGAAGTTCACGGTCTAGTGATGCCTGCCGCAGCGGACATCATGATCCGCCGGTGCACTGTCCAGGTGGTCCGGCACGGTGGATGGAGCTGGGGACCGCAGCCGCAGCGCCTGATCGACCAGGTGCTCGCGGCGCTACCCGGCCTGATCGCCGAACGGCTGGCGGATCTCGCCCCGGATGGCGCATCGGAAGACGTGGAGATCACCGAACCGGTCCGGATCGCGGTGTCGCTGCCGCTAGCTGACCTGCTTTCCGGCCGGTTCGCCGGGCTCCGGCAGGTCGCCATGACGACGGAGCCGCTTCCGGAACCTTCCCCCGCCCCGGGTACCACCCTGCAACAGGCCCCGGCGCGACCGCATCAGGCACTGTCTGCCATCAGTACGCCACCGCTGGCCAACAGCACGCCGCCTCGGGATGCCCGCACCCAGCCCATGACGCTGGCTCAGTTCCTTGGCAGGCTCTACGAGCTCGGCAAACTCGCCCAGTTCCTGGCGCTTCTGCCGGTCGGCACCCTAGAGGCCTGGTACCAGTCGCTCGCCGTTTCTCTTGCCCAGGTGCCCGGCACCCGTCCTGAAGCGGGGGCACTCCCGGCCTGGCCAGGCGATCGCCCTCCGGGCAGCACCGGCTATCCGGCCGCTCAGGTGCCTGACCCGTTGCCGGGGGTAGCCGCCACCCTGGAAACTGCCCGGTCCCGGCAGCTCCGAGACGCCATAAGCGCCATCGCCGTGCGGGTTAGCCAAGGGAGTACATCCGGCCCGCACGCGACCGGCGATTCGGCACCCGCTTTCCACGACCGCCCGGCCCTGGCCGCCGCGTCGTCAGCGGGGCCGCAGCCGCCGGGCGCGGCCGCCGCGGCACTGTCTGGACCGCAGCTGCTGGCCCTGGCCGCCGCGTCGTCGGCGGGGCCGCAGCCGCCGGGTGCGGCCGCCGCGGCACTGGCGGGGCGGCAGCCGCCGGGCG
>Ga0070714_100000955_pt1 | contig 20603 bp, 14 predicted proteins | sample LARL83metaG_FD_65450 | JGI IMG/M metagenome (GOLD analysis project Ga0070714, IMG submission 65450) | Corn, switchgrass and miscanthus rhizosphere microbial communities from Kellogg Biological Station, Michigan, USA - LAR L8-3 metaG | ecosystem: Host-associated > Plants > Roots > Rhizosphere ... | reverse complement strand
TGAGCGGCGCAGAGCCGCAGATCAGGGCCTTCAGGTTTGAGCCAATCATCTTTCTGCGGATCGTCGGGAACACTCCTGCATTTGCGAGCGCCAGCCAAATCGAATCTGAGAAGTTTGTGCGACCTTCGTGCTTGCGCGTGTACGCAGCTTTCGCCTTGAGATAGATGGTGCGCACGATCCCTGCGGTTTTCCAAAGTTGTTCGTCCACCGCCCTGCGAACGCGTTCGAGTAGTGCGGGGACGTTTACAAAATAATCCGGCGCAACGGTGCGAAGCTCTCCCGCCAACTTTGAAAGATCGGTATTCATGAAAACCGTACTGCCGCGCAAGAGACTGGTCAGGGTGGTGATCCAGGCGGCTGCAAAATTTAACGGCGCCCATTGATAGACCCTGTCATGAAGGTGAAGCTTTTGACCGGCGCGCCGGTTCATTAAGATATCGAGTTGTCCGGAGGTGCATTGCAGGATGTGGCCTACATTCGCGGCGGTCAGCATTACTCCCTTAGCTTCGCCGGAAGTGCCCGACGTATAGATGATTGTAACGACGTCGGGGTCCTGAACTTGAGGCTTGCTGGCTCGCTGGTTGGTCGAAGAAAATATTTCATCAAACAAGACTTGTGGCGGGGCTTCCGGCCAGTTCTGGACGATCGCTTCGCGCAAGGTTGCGTCGCCGCAGCAAATCAGGGCTGGCGAGCAGTCCTTCATCATCGCAATCAGCTCGGAGGGCGCCTGGCGGGAATAAAGTGGGACGACGATAAGCCCTTCGGCCATTATGGCGAGATCGGTCGCGATCCAGCGAATGCCGTTCGATGCAAGCAATACACAGCGGTCGCCTTTCTTTAGGCCGCGCGATGCAAGGAACGCACGCGCTTGAGAGATCATAATGAGGAGTTCGCGGCTGCTGACAGGAATGGATCCTGATTCGCGGAGCTCTGTCAGTAGCGTCTGATCGGTAGCAGATTCCAGGCGCGCGAAGATTTGGTCGAGGAAGCTCACCTCAAGCGGAGACCTGTTGGCTTTCCCGGTACATTCCAATCAGCCGACGCAAGCCTTCGTCGAGTGGTGGCAAATAATCTTCCCAGCTCCATTGGCCTTTACGGGTAGGAAAATCCGGATACCGGCGACGCAACTCTTCTTCAAAGTAAACACCCATGCGCGCCATGGTTTTTAAATTTCTGACCACTGTGCGTCCGATACCGTCTGCGATCCTTTCTCCGTCGGTGGCAAGGGTCTCGAGCGCAGCAAGCAGCTTCGGCTCAAGGTCCGGGTCGTCCACATTCATCAGCAAATCTTCGTGGCCGCGTTCGCGCATGAGGTTGCGAATGCGCTCGTCCATGGTGATTCCTGCCGAAGGAACCAATGCTGGCATAGAGGTAACGATTCCGTGAAAGCGCGATGACGCCATTAGATGTCCGGCGCGCAGAATGCTTACCATCTGAAACATGTCATGGTCTTCAGAGCTGAAAACCGCCACTCCGCCCAGCTTTTCGGAAACCCGGCGGCAGGCGCGAGTATCAAGCTGTTCGGTGGCAGCAAGGGCGACAAATACGCGTTGACGCTGCCGGAAGCCATCTACAGCTTTCGCAATCGCGGTCAAATAGCGATCAAACGCATTTTCTACTTCAGAGCCGTCCTTGTGAAAATAGAGGGTTCGATAATGGCTGTCCTGGTAAGCGCCACCAATGGCGTGCGCCGCGTATTTCACCAGCGACGGCTTCACTGGCCACCAAAAAGGATTGATCGGGCAAACAATCAGCACCGGCAAGTTGCCATCCCAACCAGCTTCGTGCAACACTTTGCGGCCATACTCAGCTGGAAGCGGCTCGAATGTCCACGCAGTATCTGTACCCAACTCAGTCGGTACGCCCAGCTTTCGCAGCACGGTGCGCGATTCTTCATTGCGCGTGATGATTAGCGCATCTTTGCAATAACGCCCACACATTTTTGCGATGGACGGATCCATGTGTCCGGCTTCGGAGCCATATCCAACGGCAAGTTTGTTCTGTGCTGTTGCAATTCCCAGTGACCCAATGATCATGGTTGTCAGCGCGTTGGCAAATTTGCTCTTGAACGCCGAGCCTTCAACCACAATCACGCCGTGGTGCTTGGGAATTTCACGCGCAAGAAATGGCGGGAAAATATCCGGAAGATGGACCTGCTTAGCGCCTTCGAAGTAGCCTCGGGTCAGCTCGAAATTCTGGCTCATCACGCTGAATTCGACATTGTTCGCGCCCAGAATGTGGCGGAGCTGGCGTAGCGTTTCTTCGGGGCGAACGTCGGAGCCCGTATTGCGAGTGCCGTTATAACCGGCGAAAAGCAGCTTGAGCTTCTTGCCTGGCTGCCAACGTTCGCCTTTGCCTAGTATCCATGCGGCCTTGGCGCGCTCGATGTTTCCGCTGACCCAGGCCTCGAGGACGTAATCCATCATGCCGCGGAACCTCCAACTCTTGCCGGCCAGCCCAGGTACGGGTAAGTGAAATTAGTTTCTCGGCTGAACTTCAGCAGCGGATAACTGTATTGCGAAAACGGTACCGGCTTCCGGCCCAGCTCAGAAGTTACTCGCGCGTTGTCGAACACCGTATTGAAAGTCAAATATGGCATAAAAACTTTCATCAATGACGCGACGTGAGCGATGGGACTCTTGCGATTTGAAAGCAGGTTAATGGAGGAAGTAAACGGCTTTTGCATAAAGGGCAAATAAATCGGCCCACGCCTATCCTGCGCCGCAGCCAGCGATTCAGTGATCTGGCGGAAGGTCTGCGATTCGCGACCGGAAGAAAGCTGATAGGTGTCGTACTGAGTGTGCTCTTTTACGTGCAATCTGGCGATTGCCTCGGCAACAAAATCTACGTTGACAATGTCGACGCGGTCGCGAGGCCGAAGAGGCAGGGCCGGCAATCCGGCCAGGAACACGAATGCCCGCACCATGTCGAACTGGGTCGTCTCCCCCCGGCGGCTGTCACCGAGGACAATGCTGGGCCGGAAGATTGTTTTCGGCACATCTGGGAGGAGCTGTCGGATCATGTGCTCGCAAAATTTCTTAGTTCGCGCGTAAGGGTCGTAGTCCGAGCGGTTCCAATCGACTGAGTTGTCTTCGGTCACAATCTCATCTTGCCGCTTGCCCGCAACCGCAACCGTGCTCACGTGGCTGAAGCGGCGCAGGCCGTGATAGTGGTCCACTTGCATTCCAAGCTTGATGACCTCAAGCGTGCCGCGCAGATTCACGTTTAGGCAACTCTTCTCGGATTTGCGGTTCAGCGACGCAGCACAATGAATCACTGAATCAGTGGTGTGGACGAGACGGTCGTAATCGTCGCGTGAAAGACCAAAGCCGTCCTCTGTCAGGTCACCACGAAAAACCCGAATTCTCGTCTGGAGGTATTCGTAGAAAGACGTGAAGTCGAAGTGCAGCTGAAGAGAACGCCAGAGACGGTCCTCGGCTTCATGAGCATCACGCGCGCGCACCAGCAGGTTCAGAGACGCGCCGTGCTCACTCAGTAAATTAGCGGCGATGTAACCGCCAATGTAGCCAGTGGATCCGGTCAGGAATATCGCCACGTTGCTCCGTTGGTTCCAGTTCTTACAGTTTCGGCTTCTCCGCCGCTTGCAGGCTGCAGATTGCGCGGCGCGCGCGCCTCAAGCGGGCGGCCTTCGATCAGAGGATACGTCCACTTGCGCAGAGCGGGAATGTGAATATTGATCCAGTAGTCCCACCAATCAATTGAATTCGTGTTGTAGCCGAAAAGCTGTTTCTCCTCGGGCACCAGCGCGTACGAGAGCTTTTCGACGTTCTCGGCGACGAAATCATGCTCATTCAGAAGAATGAAAGGTTCGAATAGCTCGATCAGTTTTTCAACTTTCTCCAGATTGCGATCGGCCTTCGCTAGTGGCATCTTCTTAAAAGGCAGCGGCGCAGCTACCCGTTGAATGGATTTGATGATAGCCCGCTGTGCTGGAGCAGACATGCGGTTGTAACGCTCCTTGGAAACCGGGATCGCGTCAAATCGCAAGCGCAGCCAGTATTCCATACCCTCCAGCGCTCGGTAGTGTTTTCGATGTGCCAATGAGGTCAACTCGATAGACCGGCGCATGTCGCACGGGTTGGTGACCGAAGTCGCGAGCTGATACACGGGTTCATGCCTGCGCTCTAGAACGGCAGCAGCAATCAGTGTCATCCCGCGGCAGACGGAATCCACCGGAATAACGTCCAGGCGCTTGCGTTCGTTGGTCGGCAGTTGCCGGAAAAACGTTCCCAGCAGATAGGAGAGAGCCGCGGAAGTGTTGATCCCCTCATTCCACCCGCGAAAGGGCTGCGTGATCGAGCTTTCAACAATTGCGGGACGGACAATCGCCACCGGAAGATCTGCTCCATACTTGGCCAGCAGCGACTCGGCCAGGCTCTTCGTAAAGGTGTAGGTATTGGGCCAGCCAAGTTCATGGGCGCGCCGCTTCCCTGCTTCGGTCAGCTCATCGCGCAACCAGCGGAAGCGGTTTTTACGAATCTGATTTTCCAGAGCGGCGCCGTGCAGATCTTTAGCGGCATGTTCCTTGCCAACTGCCAGGCGGCGGAGTCCTTCGGTGACCGCCGGGCTCTCGGCGCTGGCTTCAATTTGATCAATCTGCCGATGCAGTGATTTCCATTCCTGTTCCGCGTCGAAGATCAAGAGACCAATGGGCGTGTAATCGAGGCGAAGATCTTCGCTCACGCGGCCATCGCATCTTCCCGCTGCATAGCAAGTCGAAAGATGGAGCAGCCCGGCGTGGTCCGATTCGCGAACAAATTGCAGAACATTCATCACCGCATCAACGTTTGAACTTAGAGCTTCGCGCAGGTCAGGATTAAAGTCGGTCAGGCCTGAGCTGTTGATGATCAGGTCAAGTTTTCCTCGTAATTCGTCGGCAATCGCGGGATCGAGTCCCAGGCCGGGCAGTGTCACGTCGCCCTCGATCACCTGCACCCGTTCCTTGATGAATTGGAGCAGTTTTTGACTATGACGAGCGTAAAGAGGATCAAATACTGGAGATTCGCTAATGAGCCTTTCGAAACGCTGCTGCGCCGGATTCGATTTCTGTCGCCGGATCAGGAGATAAATGCAGGCCGCATCTGGCAAATCGGTTAGCGTATTGGCCAGCCAGACCTTGCCGATGAAGCCGGTGACTCCGACGAGCAGAATGTGCTTGCCTCTAAATGCCGCGCGAACCGACAAGGGAATCTGATGCGCTTCACCGTCGAATTGCACGATCGGTCGCTCGATAACAGGAGTGATTCGCTGAGCTGAAACAACCGCTTGTTCCAGCACTTCGGGGCTCGTGCCCAGGTCGTGGGCAAGCCGCTGAGCCGACCGGGTCCCGTCCGGCCCCCCCGACGATGAGACACGGGCAAAAATGCCGCGCGGACGAATCACCGGATCGAGCAGACGTCCGGTTGCAATTTCGTCACGAAAATCTAGTCGGTTGGCGATGATCCATTTCACGCCGAGATGCTGAGCCAGCGGACGCATCACGTACTCAAGTCCCTGGCTGACGAGCACAACCTCAGCGCCTGAGATCACTGCATTCTTCAGCTGTTCGATGCCATCAGGCTTCAACTGAGGCTTAAGCTTGTACTCAAAATATTCATTGCCCAACAGATCCAGCCGGTCCCGGCTGATACCCCGCAGGATGGAATAAACAATGCGGGTGGCGAAGGTGCGATTCAGTACATATAGGAAGGGTCGAAGCGCGGCCATCAGCAACACGGTCCCGCGCCGCAACCATCGCTCGGTGAACTTCTGCGCGTTCCAGGTGAAGAATGCAACTGGGCGGACGGTCGTCAGCTCCAACAGGCTGCCTTCTACGCGCCAGTACAGGTATCGACCCGGAAAGTTTGACTCAGATTTTGGCAATTATGAATTCCAGCTATAGCGAGTAAGGCCGCCTCAAGTTTAAGCCAGAGGCGCTGCAAAGCTCTCTATTGTAAAAGATCGGCTGAAATCAGAGAAATATTCGCGGGTCACGGTTCCCTGTTCCCTGACCAATGATACTGCGGGTGGTCGGCAACACTTCCATGATCTGGCTGTCTCTGGTTTGCCAGATTCGGGCACTATTCGGCCAATCCCTCCTGTCCGTTCCCGGACAGCTGATTCCACAAGCGCACAAGCTGCAGCTTTTCGGTGCATGACATAACTTCCATTTTGTCCGTGAAATGAACAATTTCTATAGAGCGGAGTTTGGCCCGCAGTATGCAACCGATCAGCACATGTACTTGGCAGGAATGCAAGAAGCGCAGCTAGTGACACCATCCCAGACGGGCCGCGTCCTAATCGCCGACGATCAGATGCACGTTCTCGATGCCCTGCAAATGCTGTTAAGGGGCGGCGGTTTCGCGACGCATGCAGTCATACGCCCAGCCAGCGTGTTGCAGGCTCTGGAGACACGACAATTCGATGCTGTCCTAATGGACCTCAACTACGACCGCGATACAACCTCAGGCGGCGAAGGTCTCGAATTGGTGTCACAGATTCGAACTATGGACTGCCTGCTTCCCATCGTGGTGATGACAGCCTGGGGCAGTGTCGATCTGGCGGTAGAGGCAATGCGGCGCGGTGCTTCGGATTTTATCCAGAAGCCGTGGGAGAATCAGGATGTTTTGCAAAAATTGCAGCTCCAACTGTCGTTGGCATCGGCACAGCGGCGGGCGCAACGGCAACGCGACGACGAACTGCGGGAGGCTCGCGAGATTCAGGAGTGCCTGCTGCCCAAGGAATTGCCAAAAATGGCGGGCTATGAACTGGCCGCCATGACACAGGTGTTGCACTTCGTGGGTGGCGACTATTACAACATTGTGCGAATCAGCGAGCGACATTATGCGCTATGCATTGCTGATGTAGCCGGTAAAGGCCTGCCGGCGGCCCTGTTGATGGCTAGCTTGCAGGCAGCGTTAAAACCGCTCATCTTTAAGAGGCTGGCGCCGAGTGAACTGTGCTACCGGCTAAACCGCATTTTGTGCGATTTAACGCCAGTGGGGAAGTTCGTTTCATTTTTTTATGCGGTGCTCGATAACGTAAATAATCGGCTGACCTATTGCAACGCTGGGCATAACCCGCCACTATTAATCCGGGCGGACGACACATTTACTGAGCTCAACGCCGCAGGCGCGGTGTTCGGACAGTTCCCCCAGTGGCATTATGAACAAAGCGAACTGCAGATGAGAACTGGCGACAGGTTGTTGCTATTCACTGACGGGTTGGTAGAGGCGTGTGATGCGGATGAGAAACCGTTCGGAGAACATAAACTGGTCCTTATCGCGCGGGAAAACCCGAGTTCTAGTGCCGAGGAATTGGTGAACTCATTAATGCGTGCTGCCTCGCAACATAGCGCCGAACATTTTCAGGACGACGCCAGCCTCATCGTGTTGAAGGCAACTGGAGGAGGACCCTTGGATCCAAATGGAGGGGCTAAATGATCAGCTGGTTGCAGGATCTTCGCTATGCTCTTCGCCAGCTGCGCAAGTCTCCCGGATTCACCGTCGCCGCCGTTTTGACGCTAGCCATGGCCATCGGGGCCAATGCCGTCGTCTTCAGCGTTCTGAACGGGCTGATCCTGCGTCCGCTGAACGTGCCTCATGCCGAAAGTCTCTATTTAATCGAACGCGCGAGCGATAAGGAGACAAGCCAGTCGTATCCTGACTATCTCGATCTGCGCGATCGCAACCACAGCTTTGACGCTCTGGCAGCTTATAGCATTACTCAGGTAGCGATGAATGCGGGCGATGGTCCGTCCCTTATCTGGGGAATGGAGGCCAGTAGCAACTACTTTGACGCCTTGCGGATTCAGCCGTATCTCGGCCGTTTCTTCCACGGCGCCGATGAGCATGGCCCGAACAGCGCTCCTTACATTGTGCTCAGCTACGCCTATTGGCACCGCCATTTCCACGACGATCGTGGTGCCGTGGGCCGAATCGTTCAACTAAACCAACATCCTTTTACCATTCTGGGAGTAGCGCCGCCTGAGTTTCGCGGGACTGTAGTGTTCGTCTCCCCTAACTTCTTTGTGCCCATGGTTAACCACGAGCAGATAAGCGGAGCTAATGACTTGAACGATCGCGCGAGCCGCTGGGTTTTCATGGTGGTGGGACATTTGAAACAGGGAGTCACTTTGGCGGCGGCCACCGCCGATCTGAACTCGATTGGGTCATACCTGGAAAGGGCTTATCCCAAAGCCGAACGCCAAGCGGGCTTTTCATTAGCGCGACCGAACCTTTTGGGCGATCAATTTGCTCCGGGGATAGGGGCATTCATTGCGGGATTGATGCTGCTGGCAGGGTTGATTCTGCTGGCAGCGTGCGCCAACCTGGGGAGCCTGTTCACGGCGCGCGCGGCTGACCGTTCCCGCGAAGTTGCTCTGCGGCTCGCGCTCGGCTCGAGCCACAAACGCATTCTGCGCGGCCTATTTACCGAAGCGGTGCTGATTTCGGTTGTTGGAGGCGCGATCGGACTGTGGACGAGCGTGGTGTTTTTGCGTTGGTTGAGCGAATGGCAGCCATTTGGAAATTTCCCCATGCACACGCCGGTGAACCCGGACGCAAGCGTTTATGGACTAGCTTTGCTGCTCAGCTTCGTCAGCGGATTCCTGTTCGGAGCGGTTCCTGTCAGGCAGGTCTTTCGCGCTGACCCTTATCACGTTATCAAGGTGGGATCAAACGTCGCGGTTGGGCAGCGGATTACTGCTCGAGACCTGTTACTAGCCGTGCAAATTGCGATCTGTGCGGTGCTGGTGACGTCTTCGCTGGTTGCGCTGCGTGGGTTGTTCCACGCCATGCACGACAATTTCGGTTTTGAACCGCACAACTCCATGCTCGTAAGCGCCGATCTCCCTATGGCCGGTTACGTCGGCGATCGGGCGCCCGCAATGCAAAAGCGTATGCTCGATGCCATCGCGGCCCTTCCTGGGGTAGAGTCTGTGGGATTAACCGATGCCCTGCTGTTAAATGACCAGAACACCTCGAATATCTTTACCGACAGAACCACAGATTTGCGGCCATCAAGTGCCGCCGCTAACGTCTACACCTATCACATATCTCCTGAATACCTTCACGCCGAAGGCACTACATTACTTTCCGGTCGGGTTTTCACTTGGCATGACAACAAAGACTCGCCCCGTGTCGCAGTAGTGAATGCGGAGTTTGCGAGCAAAATCTTTGGTTCAGTCGAAAACGCGATCGGGCGTTATTACAAGCTGCCCGACGGAACCCGTGTACAAGTGGTGGGTGTTTCGGAAAACGGAAAGTATGGGAAACTCACCGAAGAACCACAACCCGCGATGTTTCTCCCCATTCTGCAGTTCCCCTCCACCTCCGCGTGGATGGTGGTGCGCTCCAGCCGCGGTCCCCAGCAACTGGGGGCGGCGATAAAGAGCACGCTACATAAATTAGACGCAGGGCTTCCGGTTGCGATTGAAATGCGGCTCGATGAAATTGGAGGACAACTGTTTCCCGCACGAATGGCGACAGTGTCGCTCGGTGTGCTAGGTGCAATGGGTGCGATGCTCTGCATCACTGGCATCTTTGGGATGGCTGCGTATTCGGTTAGCAAACGGCTGCGGGAATTGGGTATTCGCGTCGCCCTCGGCGCACAGCGAAAGGAAGTATTACAGGCAGCGTTGGGACGAGCTTTCAAATTGCTCGTTTCTGGTTCTGCAGCAGGACTGCTCCTCGGAATTCTGGCGAGCCGGGTGCTGGCTTACATCGTGTATCAGGCAACTCCCAGCGACCCGGTGGTGTTGGCTGGTGTTGTTCTAGCGATGGCGCTGCTGGGACTGCTGGCTACGTGGATTCCAGCGCGACGGGCGCTCTCGATTGATCCCATGATACTGCTTCGCGAAGAGTGAATTAGTGCGGCCCAGGCTCGAATATTTCTGAGGCAGGCTGGATCACTCTTCCAACCGACTTCGCTCTGGGCAGCGCTCTGCGGTTTTCAAAGGACTGGACTCCCTGATGCCCAAGCCCCTTTGAGAATTTGAAATCTTCAAATTCAACAACTACTTCAATTCTACGGTGCGCGCGGAGCCTTGTTGATGTTCCCGTGCAGGTCCATGTGCGCATCCTGCTCGAGTTGATCGAGCTTTCTTTTCTGATCATCATTCAGGATCTCGCGAATGTTTTTGTCAGCCTTCAAGTGGTAGGCCCTAAGTTTGCTCGTGCGCTCTTCACCCGAGATATTTTTGTTCTGCATCAGCTTGTGCATGTGGTCATGCATCTCTTGAAGGATAGGTCTGGCTTTGGTCTGCTGATCGGTAGTGAGGTCAAGCTTTTCGGTCAGCATCTTCAAGTGCCCGTCGACGGGTGACACCCTGTTCTCGCCATTCTGACTATAGTCGTGTTTCGCAGCTCCGTCGGCAGGACGATCAGCTTGCGTGGCAGCCTGTCGCGCGACCGCGCTCACTACGAACATCAATACTGTTCCGGTTGCAAGTAAACGAATTCGGTTCATGGTATTTCTCCTTTGCGTTTTTCTTCTTTGCAATATGATTCGCAATGTAGCCGTGAAAGCTCGCTGAGTCTAGGACGGTCACGAGTTGTTGAACAAAGAGGCGGTCGGTGTCCAAGAACGAGCGCTCCATTTGCGGCATAGTGGAAAGGTGAAGCAACCGGCAAAGCAGCGGCGCAATTCTGATCAGCGCATCCGGCGTACGCACGAGCGCCTGGGCAATGCTCTGCTGGCGTTGATCCTGGAGAGGCCGATCGATGATGTGACTGTGCAAGATGTGCTGGACCGCGCTTCGGTCGGTCGTTCCACCTTTTATCTTCACTTTCGCGACAAGAATGACCTGCTGCTCAGCCAGTTAGAAATGTTCCTGGAAACGTCGAGCACGGCGCTCAGCATTCGCAAGGAAGCTTCACATCGCGTTGTGCCGGTGGCGGAGCTCTTTGCGCACATCGGAAACCAGAACAAGCTTTATCGCGCGCTCGCTGACTCTGGGCGGCTTAACGATTTCTTCGATCTTGCCCAAGGCTACTTTGCCCGCGGGATCGAGCGTCGCCTTACCGAATCCAAGTGTCTGCCGGATCTCCATTTCTCGAAGCTTTCGCGGAGGGAATTGGGTGCTCGCTCTGCGGCATTGGCGGGAAGCATGCTGTCGCTGCTGCGATGGTGGCTTGATCGCGGCGAGAAAGAATCACCCCGTGCTATGGACGAGCTATTTCACCGGATGGTGTGGAACGGATTCCAATAGTCGCTTCTCCGGCTTTGCCCCAGCTACTAAGCTCAACAGCCCGCTGATCGCCAGGGTGATTCCGATCGCCAGCAATCCGCGGAACTGCCCATTGCCGGAGCGGAGCAGGCCTATGATGTCCGGGCCGAAATAGCCTCCTAGATTGGCGATGGAATTAATGACCGCGATGGCAGCAGCAGCGTTGGCGCCGACCTGCACTGTTGCCATCGCCCAGAACGGGCCGGTCATAGCTTCCGCTCCCATCATTCCCAGAGTCATCCCTCCGATCACCAGGAAGGGCTGCCTGCTGTGAGAAGCCGCCGCCAGCGCAACGGCGCCGATGAAAGCCGGAATCGCAATGTGCCATCGTCGTTCGTTAGCGCGATCTGAGTGCATGCCTACCAGTACCATCGCTACCGCAGTCAGGATGAACGGAATGGTCGCGACCGTGCCGGTGGCGAAATAACTGAGCCCGGACAAGCTGCGAATCGCAATTGGAAGCCAAAGTGTGACCCCATACATGCATGCCGGCAAGGCAAAGTAGATAAGCGCCAAAACCCATACCCGGGGGCTAAAGATCACTGCCGAGAGGTCGCGTTTGTTCAAGCCGTGATCCCCTGAATGTTCCGCCTCGAGCATGCTGGTCAGGAGGTTGCGTTCGGCATCGCTCAACCATTTCGCGCCCTCGGGGTCTTCCGGCAATATCCAATAGACGGCAATCCCCAACACTACCGCCGGCACCGCCTCCATCACGAACAACCACTGCCAGCCCTGAAGACCGGCGCCATGCAGGCCCAGCAAAGCCCCTGAGATTGGGCTGCCGAACACTCCCGCAAGCGGATTGGCGGTCATGAACCATGCCACCGCACGCGCTCGAGAGCTCGCCGGGAACCAGCGCTTCATGTAAAGGATCATCCCCGGGAAAAATCCGGCTTCCGCGGCACCTAACAGAAATCGCAACACATAAAAACTTACCGGCCCGCGAACAAAAATCGTGGCGCAGGAAACCAAACCCCAGACCACCATGAGGGCTGAAATCCATTTGCGCACGCCGACGCGTTCGAGCACTAAATTGCTGGGAAGTTGGAAAAAGAAATAGCCCGCAAAGAACATCCCTGCGGCGCGGCCGTACATGCGATCAGTGAGGTGCAGTTGCTCGCGCATTTGCAAGGCCGCGAAGCTGACGTTAATGCGGTCAAGATACGCGACGATGTAAAGCAGAAACAGAAATGGCAGAAGATGCAGGAACAGTTTTCGTACAGTGCTGGATTCCAGCTCGGAGACGGGCGCGGAGGTCATTTCTGTGCTGGATCAGAATACGCGACTGTCGATAATTTCAGCTTCTCGATGATTTCAGAGACGATGGCCTCGGGAGTCTTATCGATTTCAACGGTTATCGCGTCATCCGGCTTCTCTAAATCTGCGAACTGACTTTTCAGGATCGTGTCAGAAGCAAAATGTCCGCGGCGGGTGCGCAACCGTTGTTCAATCAGGTCATAGTTGCCGTTCAAATAAACGAACTGAACGCCATCAACACGGAGTTCATCGCGATACTTGCGCTTGAGCGCGGAACAGGCCAGGACTGCATTTTGGCGTCTGCCATTCCAGCGCAGGATCGCGTTCCGCAACGCTGCCAGCCAGGGAGCGCGGTCCGAATCGTCGAGCGGAAGGCCATGGCGAATCTTGTCGATGTTGGCGGCAGGATGAAAATCATCGGCGTCGGCGAACCGCCAGCCAAGTTTCTCTGCGAGCAGGCTGCCCACCGTGGTCTTGCCTGCCCCGACGACGCCCATAAGGACCAGGATCACTCGCCCTTGAACATAACATGACCATTGCGGTGCGCAACTTGGGTCTTAAAGCATGTCGAGTAAATGAACTTTGTATCAAGCTAGCGGGCAGCGGCGGCGTGAGTTTTTGTCAGCAACTTGCGGATTTTGGAAATGAGGTCGCTCACTTCGAAAGGCTTCACCAGAAATGGAACATTATTATCTTCCAAAAAACTTCGTACTTCAGTCTTGGCCAGACTGGAAAAGGTAAACAGGAAATGATGCGAAAGCTCGGGCCACTTCTCCGCAACCCACTGGCATGTTTCCGGAACATTGCTCGCGCCTGGGAGGTTTCCGTTCATGATTACGGCATCGAAAGATTCGCTGGCCAGCAATGATTTCATTTTGTCGAAGGTAGCCGCGACGACAACCTTGGCGCCGGCACCTTCCAGAACGTCGCGCTCGAATTCCAGAACGGACTCTTCGTCCTCGACCACCAGGATCCTGCCCTGCAGCGCAATTTCGCGTTTCTGGACCCGAGCGGCAGGTTGAGCAGCTACCGCGGCATGTCCTGCCGAAGGCAACTTTACCTCGATGATCGCGCCACCGCCGTCTGCATTCCTGGCCGAGATTTCTCCGCCATGTTCTTTGACGATGCCGTAGCAGATGCTCAGACCAAGCCCGGTTCCCTTGCCTATGCTTTTCGTGGTGTAGAACGGTTCAAAGATGCGATTGGGCTCTTTGATTCCCGGGCCAGAATCCTGGAAGAGGATGGTGATGCGATCCTCATGCGCAGAAACACAAACCTTTAACCGGCGCTCCGCGCCTTCTTTAGCTTCTTCAATCATTGCGTCCACAGCGTTGTTAACAATGTTTAGGAAGACCTGTTCGAGCTGATGGGGATCTCCAGAAACCGCCGGTATGCCGGCGTCGATCTCGCGCTCCAGCTTGATGTTGCCCACCTTCATGTCATAGTCACGCAGAAGCAGCGACTCTTCCAGCACCTTTACTACGTCGAACTGGTGCTTCTCCGGCTTACGTTGCCGTGCGAAAGAGAGCAGATTTTGCACCACCCGGTGGGTTCTCTGTGCCTGCTTGAAGATCTTGCCGGCGTATTCCATGGCGCGAGCTTCTAGCGTCTCGGTCTCCAGTAACTGGGCGTAACCGAGAATAGCGGTCAGTGGGTTGTTTAATTCATGAGCAACACCCGCAATGAGCTGGCCGATTGCGGACATTTTCTCACTTTGCAGCAGTTGCTCCTGTGCGTGGCGAAGATCCTCGTAGGCCTTGCAGGTTTCCTCGTAAAGGCGGACTTTTTCTACCGTTGTGGACAGCTGGCGCCCAATTGCCACCAGAAGATTTTCATCCTCCGGAGTGTATTCGTTCCCTTGGCCGCGGCTGATTCCCATCAATCCCGCTGGAGCATCCTTTCCCCACAGTACCACCCAAATCGTAGAGCCTGAATCGGCGGCGCGCACAAAATCAGTGACTGCCTGCGGAAGATGTGGCAGATATTCCGCGGTCAAAACCTCAGCGCGTGAGCGCATGACCAGATCGCCTAGTCCGTCAGGAAAGGTTGCTTCAACCAGACGTTTGCGGTCGGTGAGCCGCTGGCCCCAGTTGGCTCGGCGCCGGAAATAATTTTGCGATTCGCACAGATAGACCGATCCCGACTCTGCTCCTAAGACCGAGATCACCTGGCGCAAGGTGAGATTAAGAATCTCATCCAGATCAAAGCTTTGGGTTGCGATCACGGCCATCGCATTCAGGGCGTTCAGCTCGCGGTTGCGGCGCCGGATTTCGTCTTCCGCGTGCTTCTTCTCGGTAATATCGAGCAGGAAGCCCTGGTAGCAGTCGATTTTTCCCTCTTCATCGCGGGTGGCAAAGCTACTTTCGAGAGCAGTCAGCAGAGCACCGTCTTTGCGGCGCAGATTGACTTCAAAGTTGCGCACGAAGTTATGCGCTTCAACTTCGCGACGAAAGATGCTGCGTTGCTCGGGTGAAGCGTAGAATTCGGTATCTACGTTGCGTCCCAGCAGTTCCTCACGCGAGGAATGGCCCAGCATGCGAACGAACGCGTCATTACAGTCCGTAAGCGTGCCAGTTGGAGTTGCAACGAAAGCGCCTTCCTGGACTTGTTCAAAGAGGGACCGATATTTCTGCTCCGCAGCACGACGCTCGGTGATGTCCCGAACCACGTGAATTGTGCCTTTTAGCTTTGTTCCCTGGTCCTGGTAAGTCGAGGTGGAGGCAACCGAAAAGCCGCCGAAAGGATCTGGCCCTTCAAAGAACCCGTCTTCCTGGCCACGGCAATAGGGGCAATTTGCCCATTGCAACTCACTTTTAGGCAACACCGCCTGGCAAAGCTGACCTACAACTTCCGACTGCGATTTTTTTAGTCTTTGCAGAAGCGCGGGATTCGCCTTCAAGATGTGAAATTCAGAGTCGTGCAACAGCACCAAATCCTGAATGGATTCGAAGGTATTACTCCACTGGCGGTGGGAACGAAGAATTTCCTCCACCAGATGCAGATTCTCAAGCGCCAAGCCGAGTTGCTGGCCACAGGTCACAAGGAAGTCGAGTTCGTCGGGTGCGTACGATTTTGATCTCCGGCTGGCCAAAACTAAATTGCCGACCAACGATTTCTTGCCGGGAACAGGGGCAATTACAATCTGCCGGAAGCGCTCGTGCCTGAGGACCGCGGCAGAAGCCTTGTCCAATTTAGAGGCGGCCAAAACCAGGGGACGATTTTCCTGCGGTATCGGCTCCAAGGGATCGCCTACTGGAATCGAAGTTCGATGCCGCAAGAATTCAGGCGACAGGCCGAGGTACTGGAAGATCATGAGTCGACGGCCATCCACCAACCGGAACCAAACTGCATCGGCATCCATCAGGTCGCGCAATTTGTTTAAGGCAGTGGCGGACATAGGTTCATGCTCACCGGCGCGAGCAATGCTGGTTGTGAGCGCGTTCAGCGTGGCCAGGCGACGGGTGTGGGTACGGGATTCGTCGAAAACGACCAGGAGCATGCCGAGTCCGAGCAGCATGTCGAAGAAGACACCGGCATCCGGCGGCAAATGGGAACTTATTGGCGGCCAGTCCAGGTGCAACAGCAATAGCCCGATCGCGAGAAACCAAGTGCCGATTTCCTTCCGCGCGCGCCGGAAGCGCAACACCTGGGCTGCAGCCGCGAGAGTAAGGATCCGATAAGAGAGCTCAAGCGCGAACCGCATAGCGACCGAACTCGACCAGTAAATGCCTTGCACCAGCGAAAAAGCTATCAATGCGAGGCTGATGGCGAGCAAGGGAATCAGGTATTCGCTGGCGCCGGCATAAATGAAGGCGCCTGCAGCGAAAAGGGCAAGAGCTAAAACAAACTCAGCGTGACCAACCAATGTCGCGTAGGGGTTTGCAGGACCAGAGGCGGAAATCAGCGCGTGGTGAGAGCCGAAATACGCCAGCCAACCTACGATCCAGACCATCAAACAGCGTTCCCGCAGGGTGCGAAAAACGAGGAGACTGGCGGCCAAAATGAGCAGCACAGCGACTTCGCGAGTCACGAATTTGGGTATGGCCGGCCCCCCGAGAATCTGCCAGGCCTGCCAGGCGATGGAACTCATGCAGTTTGACCGTAGTTACCCGTCTCAGTTTTAGCATGGAGCAGATAGTGACTATTCGGATTTCGGGTGACCTTTGGTTACTTTCGATACCTCACGCCTAAAGGTACAATTTGCAATACACTTAGCCAGGTCCCTTATGCCAGCCGAGCGAATTCTCATCGTTGACGACGAAGAACCGATACGCGATCTAATGTGCGCGATGCTTGCCTCCGCGAACTATGTTTGCACCCAAACGGAGTCGGGCAAAGAAGCGTTAAGTTTGCTCAGCTCGGGTGAAGAGTTTGAGTTGATGCTCTCCGACCTGATGATGCCGGGAATGGACGGCATTGCGTTGCTGGAATCGTCCAAGGAACGTTATCCCGACATGCCGGTAATTATGGTCACGGCAGTCACGGACGTCTCGGTGGCGCTGGGTGCGATCAGGAACGGCGCTTACGATTATCTGCTGAAGCCGTTTGAACGCGACCAGCTTCTGGCCACGGTGCGGCGCGCCATGGAAAACCGCCGGCTGAAGATGGAAAATCGCGAGTACCAGACGAACCTTGAGGCTCTGGTGACGGCCCGCACCGAGCAACTGCGGCAAGCGGTCTCAACTCTGGAAAAGTCTTACGACATCACTCTTGAGGCTTTGGGCAATGCCCTCGACCTGAAGGACGCAGAGACCGAAGGCCACTCGAAGCGCGTAACTGCGTACACGATTGCCATTGCAAGAGCGATGGGACTGAGTTCGGACCAGATTCGAATCATCGCACGCGGCGCCTTTCTTCATGACATCGGCAAGATGGCCATCCCCGACGAAATTCTTAAGAAGCCGGGAAAGCTCACCCCCGAGGAAACCACGATCATGCGTGAGCACTGCTATCGCGGCTACCAAATCGTGCGGAGAATACCATTCCTGGCGGAAGCTGCCGAAATCGTTTACGCCCACCAGGAGAAATTCGACGGTACGGGATACCCGCGCGGGCTCAAGGGCGAGGAGATACCTCTTGGCGCGCGAATCTTTTCGATAGCTGACACGTTGGATGCCATGACCTCGGACCGCCCCTACCGCGCCCGTCTGCCGCACTCGGTCGCCCGCGATGAGATTATTCAGTGGTCGGGCCGCCAGTTCGATCCCGAGATGGTGAAAGTGTTTCTAAGTATGCCGGAAAACATCTGGGCCGACCTGCGCAAAGACATCGACTCCCAACTCTACCCCGTTGCCTATTCCGCGGCTGCTAAGGTCTAAGCCTTGCCATGGATCCGCCCAGCCTGATAGGCTGCTGCCGCAACTAATTCCATTGACGGAGCCCAATGATGCCCAAATATGTCATCGAGCGCGATCTACCTGGCGCCGGAAAACTCACCAGCGATCAACTTCGCGGTGTTTCCCAGAAGTCGTGCAGTGTGCTGAATAAACTGGGGCCGGAGATTCAGTGGATACACAGTTACGTTACTGCTGACAAAATCTACTGCATCTATCGCGCTCCGAGTGAAGCGATGATCCGCGAACATGCGAAGCAGGGCGGGTTCCCGGCAAACAAGATTTCTGAAGTTACCACCATCATCGAACCCACCACTGCGGAATAACTGATGATCCGGCAAATCCGGATGCGGCGGCCTCGTAGCAAGCAACCTACTCTAGTACCGTTCTTCCAAATGTCCTGGAGATGCGGGAGCCATCTACCGGCACGTCGCGTTGAAGTACAACCTCAAGAGTCGTTCCCGGCCCCATCTTCACTTCGTTACCGTGGGTGAGAGCAGCGATCGTGGTGCCAATGGCTCCCCCAATTCCTGCTCCGATCAAAGCCCCCTCTCCCCCGCGAGCTACCGCACCGATTAGAGCACCATTGGCCGCCGGCCCCGCAATAGTCGCAGCACTCTTAGCTTTATTGCTGTCACCCTGAATTGTGCCCTCTTGATCCTTGACTTTGGCATTGTCGACTCCCGGCGCATTCTCGATCGCGCCCGGCAGCATTACCGTATATCCGCTGGGATAAATCAGGCTCGTAAAGTGTATGAGCACCTCAGCTCGGCCTTTAATGTGCCCTGCAGGCTTGATTGAAATGATCTTCCCTTGAACGTACGTCCCGACGGGAACAATGATCTTATCGTTGACAGCAACCGGGAAAGTCGACTGCGCGTAGATAGGATCGCCTTCGCGGTTAGACTTGGTGGAAATGGTGTTCTTGAGCGCAATAGGGATGTGAGTGCCCGCGGGAATCACGACGTCGCTGACGCTTTTGTGTGGGCCCTGGATGAGAGCCGGAGCGGAGCTGTTCTTTTGTTGCGTCTGGGCCTGCGGCGTTATCTCTGGTTGCGCGCTCTCTTGTGCGACAGCAAAGGCGGAAAGAAATATCAACGTCAGCAGAATGCGCATGCAGCACCTCCGGCAAGAGTCGGCTACGAACAGTCGCCTATTTTGAATACGATGCAACTTACCTCATGAAAGTTAGACAGGCAAGGGCAAATTTCAGCAGTCTGCGCCCCGCCGCTCAATGTTTCGATACGTCGCCATTTGCGAAGCGCCGCGCCTCGCCGCAGATCCATTGCTATATTGACTAAGGCGAATTGCATGGCGCGTTCCACCACTGAAAACCGATCAACTCGATACCGAATGCCTGCGGAGTGGGAACCTCATGCCGCCACCTGGCTGGCATGGCCGCATTACAAGCTGGATTGGCCGGGCAAGTTCGGGCCTATCCGCTGGGTTTATGCCGAAATCATTCGCTATCTGGGCAGAGACGAGCAGGTCGAACTAATCGTTAAAGACGCGGCGGCAGAAAAGTTGGCGCGCAAGACTTTGCAGCGCGCCCACGCTTTGAACGACAATGTGCGGTTTCATCGCTGGCCAACCGATCGGGTCTGGACACGGGATTCCGGGTGCGCGTTCGTACGGCCAAGTGGGTCGGACACTCCTGTGCGCCAAGGCCCGGTGGCCAAAGCCCGCCTGAGTTCGACGGCAATTTCGGCGCGGCTCGAACCCGTGCTCTCCCAAAACACCACGCCATCAGGGCTGGCAGCAATCAAATGGCAATTCAATGCCTGGGCGAAATACTCCAACTGGAAGCGCGACGAAAAGATCGGCAGCTTGATGGCGCAGGCTGCAGGCGCGCGTGAAATTCAAGCGGTCTTTGGGGAAAAACGGGTTGTGCTTGAAGGCGGATCGATCGACGTCAACGGGCGGGGCTCGCTCATTACCACGGAAGAATGCCTGCTCAGCCGGGTGCAGCAGCGCAATCCGGGAATGAGAAAACGCGATTATGAAAAATTATTTGCCGAGTATCTCGGGGCGTCCAACGTGATTTGGATGGGCTCGGGCATTGTGGGCGATGACACTCACGGCCACGTGGACGACATCACCCGCTTCGTTTCGCCCGATACTGTGGTTACGTGTGTGGATGCGGATCCCGCAAGCGAGAATTACGAAGCCCTGCGGGACAATGTGCGGCGCCTGCGGGATGCAACCACGGAAGATGGCAAACCAGTGGCTACGATTGATCTTCCCATGCCAGCTCCTGTCCACTTTGAGGGCCGGCGCTTGCCCGCGAGCTATGCGAATTTCTACATCGCGAATCGGAGGGTCCTAGTTCCAGTATTTAACGATCCCAATGACCGGGTTGCGCTCGATATTCTTGCGGATATTTTTCCCGACCGCGAAGTAGTAGGAATCTACTGTGGCGATTTGGTTTGGGGATTCGGAGCAATTCACTGCATGACACAGCAGCAGCCTGCGCTTCTCGGCTGACGAAGCTATAACTCGATTATCTGGTGGTCGAGACAATCGGGATGAATCGTATCCAGCAGGCCGTGCAATAATTCCCTTCCATGCTTCGCCAGAAAATAGACTCCGGCGAAGCCGCGCTCCTGCAGGGCCTTCTCCGGATAAAGAGAATTGCTGATTACGTCGGCATGCCGTTGAATCAATTCGCTGTGTCGTAACTCTGCCCGGGCAGCGCGAGCACGAAGGTTGTTGATCTGATAGAGCATTTTGGATTCGGCACGCTCTGCCGACTCGATCAGAGTTTTATCCAGCTCCGCAAGGGACTC
>Ga0070714_100000952_pt1 | contig 20628 bp, 24 predicted proteins | sample LARL83metaG_FD_65450 | JGI IMG/M metagenome (GOLD analysis project Ga0070714, IMG submission 65450) | Corn, switchgrass and miscanthus rhizosphere microbial communities from Kellogg Biological Station, Michigan, USA - LAR L8-3 metaG | ecosystem: Host-associated > Plants > Roots > Rhizosphere ... | reverse complement strand
CGTTGGCGTCAGAATGTGAAGTTCACCGGAACGCCTTACGGGATTCAAAAACATAACGTTCTGACATGGGCGTGTATTCTCAATGAAGAGTCCGGTGAGGTCACGCAGGCCGCGCTCCAAACTGTCTTCGGAGGTTCCAACCTCAATCACTTCAGAGAAGAACTCATTCAAACCATTGCGGTTGCTATGGCAATCGTAGAACGAATCGACGACGAAGACTCGTCGCTGACTCAGACGGAGAAACTTCCCACCTTATGAAAAAGTTCGAGTACCAATCATTCGCCTACAAGAGCAATGAGAACCCCGAGTACAACGAGAGTCACTTCTTCAACGAACTCGGTCAGGAAGGTTGGCTGATTATCGACATTAAGGGCTTCCGCGAGCAGACCAAACTCACCGATTCGAACGGACAGCCTATCTTCAACTACGGCGTCATCGCATTGTGCGCGAGAGAGATTATCGAAGACCCGACGCCTGCCCTAGTGGTGGCGGCTTAACTCGGATGAAAGTCTATCTCGCAGGGGCAATCGAGAACATCAATCCTGACGAGGCGACCAATTGGCGCGATAAGTCTCGCGCTTTCTTAGAGGCGCACGGCATCGAAGTCGTGTGCCCGATTCGCGACGGCCCTGGAATCCTACCGCCTGACATTAGCGACGAGGATGCTTACGACGCAGTCGAAGCAGACTTCGGAATCATGGACCCGTGCGACCTTATCATCGCCAACCTCTCTAAGCCTTCCGATGGAACGGCGATGGAGATTTACAGGTCGGCGTGGTGTAACGGAGTTCCGGTGTATGGCTTCGGCTATGACCGACGCTCCATCTTTATGAAGGTTTGCGTCGACACGTTCTTCGATACGCTCGAAGATGCGCTCGTTAATGCCGTCGCTTATCTCAAAATGCTTGAGGACTTTGAAGGAACACATATTTGAACATGCTTGCAACTCAAGCACACGACGCCGTCAACAAGATTATCAACAGCGTCGCTTTCAACACCGTCAATACGGACTACCGCGCATCGGCGCTCAAGACACTCCTCGACGTAGCGAAGACCAACAGGACGTTCACCATTGATGACGTCGTGAAGACTCTCGGCAACAAAGCGCCGTGGCCGACCGACTTCCGCATCCTCGGTAGCGTCATGTTGACAGCGAAGAAACTCGGCATCATCGAAAAGACCAAAGAGTATCGACTGTCTGAGCAAGAGCAGTGTCACAAGAATCCGCGAGTGGTTTGGGCTAGTCGCATATTCTAGTGGACACTAAACCTAGGCGGGCACGAAAGATAACCGACGTCGTCTGCGTAGAGTGCGGTAAGCCTCGCAAGTCATTCCGAAGCCACACCAAATACTGCGGCGCTACATGCAAAGCAGAAGCCACCAACAAGAAGAAGCAAGAGCGCCGCGCGTTTCTCGACAAGTACGGGCACAAGTGTTTCGAGTGCGAGTCGAGCGAAGGTCGAATGTTCCTCCGGGTTCGACCGGGACCTGACGGTGAACCGCTGAAGGCGGTTCTGTGCGGTCGGTGCAACTCGGCCTACTCACGGAGCCTGTTCCGAAAGCGCGTCCCCGCCGCTTCGAAGGGCTACGCCAGGCGCAAGCAACTGTCCCGCAAGGCTAATCCGTAACATACCGCCTACTAATAGACGAACGGGACACTCTAACAGACGGTCCTTGACATTTCGCCTCGCATCATCTATACTATATATGTGGGGCCGAGGACGGGTTGGCTTCAGGGCCAACCCGAACTCCAACTACGAAACGGGCCTGTCAGGTTTCGACGGGACTGTGAACGATACGAACTCAGGCGGAGGTTGGTCAGCGGGCCTCCTAAAAAGCCGACCGAAAAACAAATAGCAACTCGAATGTTGTGAACCTCGACTCCTATCGCGCGCGTAAGGCAAGCCGTAACACGCAAGTCTCACTCGCGGGAATGGCAATCGCGGCCTAACTTCTCCCCGAAGTAAAAGGGGCGGATACCTTGGATAAAGTCTTGCGCCCGTGCCGTACTTGATACGGAAGTGCGTAAGCACCAAGCCTTCGTCATAGGGATTCTTGCATTCCCTGAAAAGCAAGTAGGGTTTCGGTTTAGCCGGAACTCGCGGGCTGAAAGACCTGCAAGGCGAAAGCCTGGCGTTCTCGGACGTAAACCGAGTGGTGGAGGCGGCGGAAGCGTCGCCCTAACGTCGGCGGACGCAAAACGCAAAGCCTGTATCAATCTCGTGTTCAGTATCAGTTTCGGACACCGCTTCGATTGCGGTCAGGTCCACCAAATTTTTGAAAAGGGAGAGTGAGACATGCTGTAGTGACCACTAGGAGGGTCAGACAGTATGGCTCACACTTCCGATTGGATTCAATACCGCACCGTATTGTTCAAGGCGATGCGCGCCGACATGCGGTGTGTTATTTGTCCACCAAACCGGGGCGAGAACTCTCACCGTTGGGTAAAGCACGGGGCTAGAAAGCCTCGTTACAAAAACATTCAGCGAGCAACTATTCGTAAAGGAATTATTCATGGCTCTTAACGACCATTGCGTCCTCGCGTTCATTCTCCGTCAAGAGAAGTACGTCGCGGCGGACGCCGCCGCAGTTCTCGGCCTTGTCGACAAGGCGAACGCCCTTCAGCCCGTCGTTGACCAAATCACGGCGGCGGTTGTTGGCGCGGAAGCGGCAATCGGCAACGACCAATCGTATGTTTCGCCTGCAATCGGCGGCGCGTACAAAGACGGCAAGCCGTTCAAGGTTACCGTCCATATCGACCCGGCATAAACGTAGAATCGTCTTTTCTTTGGAGGCCGTCGCCTCCACTCACCAAACCCTTCCAGGAGTTTCTTGAATGGCCTCGGCTTTCACACAAATTTTCTCGGGTACTCAGGCCGCATCGCATGTCGACGCCGCTGGCGGTGCAATCTCCGCCGCGTATCCCAACTTAGGTCCGCAGTTCGTCAAACTGTACCTGCAAATTACCTCAGCGTATGCCGCAACTGCGGCTACCACGGGCGTCAAGGCGCAAATCGCGTACAGCATTGACGGCGGCACGACGTTCTCGGACTTCGCAGACGCGGGCGTTACCTCGGCACCGACACCCTCTTCAGGCACGGCAGTTACCTCGACCATCCAAGGCGCGGTTACACTGCTCGCCGCCGCGACGCACTTCAAGGTCCAACTCGTCAACAAGGACGGCACGAACGCCACGACCTCGACGGTTTGCTCCTACGTTCTCGCGTAAGTCACCCGATACAACGGGATAGTTTCCGCGTTCGCAAAGCGGACAGCGGGAAGACGCAGTATCCTCCATATTGAAGGGCGCGCGTCGGGACCTTTTGCCCGCCTGGTCCCACGGGTGCTCACTCAGCAACGTCTTGCAAGCGAGTTGCACACGGTTCGAAACGTGGAGTGAGGTAGTATGATAACCCTGGTGGATTGGCCTCAGCATCAATAACCCTATCTATGGGTCTGCGGCCTTTAAGATTTATGAACATATTCAAAGCAATTGCCACACTGATTAAATTCGTCGTGGCATCAATTATCAATCCGAACAAGAATCGGATTGAGTAAGAACTGACCACAGGCTGTAGCGGCTTTTAGTGGTCACTAGAGAACGACGGTCCCGAGGTGTGGAGATTGGCTTGCGCTAAAAACGCAAGCGTAACACTACGAAGCGTAAATGCTACTCACGCGGATACTCCTCACCCTGCCCTAGCGATAGACGTTCTCGTTTGAAAGGCTCCCTTAACCGGGAGCCTTTTTATTTTCACGAGTAGGCGAAGGAACGCATGAACATAATTGATTTGATAAAGCGCGAAAACTTCGCGGAAGGCCCTTTCAAATATTCAGGCGGCGTCGTCCACAAAGTAGACGATGCGACGGCAGAAGCGGTTGCTATAGGTATTGCCAACGCCTCGAATTCATGGGCGCTCGGCGCGGACGGCGTGAAAATCATTTGCGCGTTCCTGCGCGGCGAATCAAATTTTGACCCCGATTCCTTTTGCCCCAACCTCGAAGACGCCCCCGGTGCCGACCATGTCCTCAAGATTGGCGGCAAGTGGCCTGACGCGCAATCCGAAGCGGCGCATACCGACTACGGACTGTGCATGGTCAACGGCAACGGCTCGTATGCAGGCAAAGGCGCAATCAAAGAATCTCTCGACTACCTATGCGCGGCAATCATCAGGAACCTCGGATGGGCGGCGGTTAACAATTACCCGCCTGAAGTCGCTTACGAAGCCTACAACCAAGGCAGAACAGGCGCGGCGAATCTTTACAAGTCGGGCGGCGTTGCCGCTTGCACCTACGGCCATATCGTTGCAGAACGAATTGCTGAATACGTCGCTTTAGACGTAATCTAACCTCAAAGGAATCAAGTAGAAATGTCAATTCACGGCACGACCGCTTGCACGAACGCCCTCACGGCAATCAACGCCGCAGTCACGGGCAACACGTTCGCAATCGACTCAAGCGACAACGTCACGGAGACGGGCGCTTCGGGCGACGCGGTTGTTAATCAGCCGATGGCGATGGCACTTGGCGACGTCGCCAAGTTGAACGCCCTTATCGGCATCCAGGACTCGCTGACGACTCACACTGTCCGCGCGTCGTAACCTCAACCTTTCTCAAGTGAACACTAGGCCCGCCATAGCGCGGGCCTTTTCAATTTTGCGAACGCCCTTCGGGTGTTTGGAGCATCAATGGATATTCGAGACATTCTCCCCGAAGTCGACCTGACGCCGCGCATGTTTGACCCCAAGGCCGTTCGTTTGCGCGACCCCAAACAGCATTTCAAGGAAGACTTCAAACTATTTCGGGAAGGCGTCCTCGACCTCGGGTCGCTCGTGTCAGGATACATTCCTCAGCGCAACCCGGTCGAAGTCGTTGTTCGCGACAAGTACGGCAAACTGAAGGCGATTCGTCGTCAGCACAACCTTCGCACGACCCAGGGCCGCGACAACTGGCAAAGACTCGTCATGGCAGGCGACATTACCGCCAACGCGACGGGCTACACGAAGGTTGCAGGCACGGCCTCGTCCGCGCCGACCGCGACCACCTTGACCAACTCTTCAGCCGCGTTCCCGACGTCAGGCGGCGTTAATGGTTCCTTGCAGGGCCATGTCGTCTACGTTCCCGGCACGGGCAACGGTGTCTACGGCATCATCATGTCGAACACCGCGACGGTCCTGACCGTCGACCAATGGTATGACGCGACGTCCGCGACGGGTGCCGCAGGCACGACCCCGGCGTCAGCCGCTCCCTACATTATATCACCGAACGCTGGCGCGGCACTGTGGATGGGTCTTTCGACCAACTCAGCGGCGGCGGCGGCAGGCGACGTGCTTCGCACGTCTGACGGCCTCTTCGGCGACGGCACCTCGGGCGGCGCGTCGACCGAGCAGACCGCGAACGGTCTCGCTCGCGCATACGTTCAGCCGACCTTTGCGTCGGGGCAGTATCAATTACAGAAGACGTTCACCTACTCGACTACAGGTTCGGTCACTATCGCGAAGGTGGTTCTTTGTAACTCGCTCGCGGCGGCAGGTTCGTTGCTGTTCCTGGAAACGCTTCTGTCTGCGACGTTCACCGTTGCGGCATCAGGCGACAACGCGCAAATCACTTGGACGGTCACGCTGTAAAATTGATTGATAACTGAGCGTCAGAAGGCTCGTGCCGTTTTAAGTGCGGGATTTCATTTGAGATAAATCACTAATGGCTATTCAGACGCTTTTTCTACGTTCGAGTGCATCAACGGTCGTTAGCGGCACGGCGGCTGTTGAACTTCTTAGTACAACCCAGGGTAGCGGCAACACGTCCGGTACGTCGGTAAAGAATGCCAAGAATCTTGCGACGTGGCAATTTATCCCTGGCACAACGAGTAACACTACCACAATCACACCAGGAACCACCCCGGACAGCAAGGGTTGGATTTTTGACGGGTCTGCGGCTGGCACGTATGCCGCTGGCACTTGGACCGTCGATATAGAAACATTCTCAAGCGTAGCGAGTGGCACCGAGATAGTCAGCGTCAGCATGTGGGTGGTGACTGCTACGACGACGACCGTCACAAGTGTCACGCAACTTGCCAATGCAGTCGCCGGAACTAGTTTTACGAATGCTCTCTCGGCGCATGTTACAACCGTTACGTTTAACCCCGGAGCAGTCACGCTCACTGCGGGCCAATACCTTTACATCGAAGTCTATCTACAGCAAACTGCCGCATCAGGTAGCGTCACCTCTACCACGACCTTGCGTCTTGATGATTCCGGCACGAACGCATCGAGAATCATTACAACGTCGTTCTCGACAGGTAGTTCATTTTCAGTAACGGCGTCGGATTCACTTGGTTCGATAAGCGAATCGGTGACTCAGCAAATGGGCTTCGTGCGAAGCCCGTCTGACTCTCTGAGCGCGCTCAGTGAATCACTGACGCGCGCGGCCCAGGCGTTTACACGAACGGCAGGGGACACGATTCCCTATAACCCGTTCACCTCTGATAGCGTTGCGCGAATACTTTCTACTCCTCGGACGGTTAGCGATTCACTCTCAGCGTTGAGTGATTTGGCCGTTAAAGGACAAGTAGGGTTCTTCAGAACGCCTTCGGACGGGTTGAGCGCACTGAGCGATACGGCTTCGCGCGCCTCACAACACTTTACCCGCACGTCATCCGACTCGCTTTCAGCGTTAAGTGAAACCCTCACTCGGACAATCACGTATCCGAGAACGGCATCCGATAGCCTCTCCGCAATCACCGAGTCCCTGACCCGCTCCGCGCAGTCATTCGTCAGAACGTCAAGCGATACGGTGTCAGCGCCGACCGATTCTCCGACGCGCGTTCTTTCCGGGTCGCGTTCGATAAACGATTCACTGTCAGCCTTGACTGAATCAGCAACGCGAATATCCCACTTCGGTCGCTCACCCTCCGATAGTCTTTCGGCAATCACCGAAACGCTCTTGCGTACATGGGCAGGCGCGCGAACGGCTAGTGACTCTGTCACCACGCCGTCCGATACAGCCTCGCGCGCTTCACAAACCTTCCTTCGAACAGGAAGCGACCCGCTTTCGGCTATTTCCGATAGTGCACTACGCGGCGCATTAGGTTATGCGCGAACAGCATCCGATAGCCTTACGGCTTTGAGTGATTCGGCGCTTCGAGGAACACTCCACTTCGCGCGTACCATTTCAGACGGACTCGCGGCCCTTTCCGACGCAACGGTTCAGGCGTGGCACGGATTCAGAACGGCGAACGATACAATCGCCGCTGTTTCTGATACGGCAACGCGAGTAGCGTCCGTCTTACGGTCAGCCAGCGATAGTCTGTCAGCATTCGTCGAGACAACCGTCCGGTTATGGACAGGCTCACGTACCGCAAGCGACACACTTGCGGCGATAACGGACGCGGCAAGCGGTATCAAGGCGTTCATCAGGACCGCTTCCGATAATCTTTCGGCAATAAGCGACACTGCTACCAAAGGCACCGTTCACTTCGTTCGAAGCGTTTCGGAAAGCCTGTCGGCGCTCAGTGACTCGGCTACTCGTATACTGTCAGGTTCCCGAACGGTCAACGACACGCTCGCCGCGTTGTCAGACGCGGCCGTGGGCATCAAGACCTTCATTAGAACGGCTTCGGATACGTTGTCTGCTATCAGCGATAGCGCCAACCGTTCTTCACAGTCGTTCGCGCGCTCAATCACCGACGCACTCGCGTCTCTGAGCGACAGCGCGACGCGCGGAGCGTTACACTTCACCCGACCTATCAGTGACTCGTTGAATGCGCTTAGTGATAACCTCACTCGTGCGTCACAGTCGTTCCCGCGACCTGTAAGCGATGCCCTTGGGGCTATTTCGGATACTGCCACGCGCATAATGCACGTTGCGCGAACCGTATCCGACACGCTCAACGCTCTGAGCGATAGCGTTTCTCGTTCGCAAGGGTACAATCGGTCAGCGTCAGACACGTTGAATCCGTTAACGGACTCAGCCTCGCGCGGACTCATGGGATTCAATCGAAGCCTCAACGACATTCTCGCGGCGCTCACTGACGCGACCACAAGGTCGCAGTCGGTCTCGCGAACCGCGTCCGACGCGGTTCCAGCGCCTACGGATGCCGCCTTGAGAGCACCGCAGTCGTTCTCACGCATCGTCTCGGACGGCTTTTGGGCTATCTCAGACACGACAACGCGCATACTGTCTTTCATCCGGTCGGTAAACGAGACTCTTGGTGCTGTAAGCGATTCGATATTCGTCGTCACGGCGAACACTATCGCGCGCATTATCAAGTTCTTCATTCGGCTTCACGATTCGCTTACGGTAAGGCCGCGCACGGTCGATACGCTCGTCATTCCGTCAGCAACGACCGACAATCTCACTGCCTCAGTGGCATTGAGGGATACCTTCGAAGTTGACTTGGGTGTGTTCGACCATGAAATCGTGAACATACCGTTGGAAAGCGAATAAATGAGCGACTATCGCGTCATTCAGGGAGTGATTGGGTTTGCCCTTGACTTCAACCTCATGGGCTATGACCTCACCGGGTACACCTGCACACTCCTACTGAAGAATCCATCCGGCACACCCAAGACACTTTCACTCAACGTTCAAAGCGACAACAGAACCGCGCGCCGCGTAACCTTGAACACAGACTTCGACGTAACAGGTCTGTGGGAAGGTCAAGTGAAGATTACTAACGGCACGAAGACACTCTATAGCGTGTCGTTCAACATTTCAGTCGACCCGGCACTCGGGTAGGAGTCATAATGGCCGCAGTAGTCCTTTTCAACACCAACCCGGTTGCCGCTAACGCGACGGTTGTGTCAAGCGCGACCGCTTTGACAGCGCCGTATCGCGGACTTGTAGTTACAATAGCGCAGGCTATGGCGGGAACGCCGGGACCGTATGGTTGTGAGGTCGACTATGCTGTTAGCATAGACGGCGGAACGACGTATAGTGATTGGGTATTCATCGGAGCCTGTAATCCGGCAGTCACGAACGATGTTTGTCGTCACGACATTCTCATTAATGACCTGGCCGACCATATCAAGGTCCAAATCAGAAATCGCGATGGCGTCAACCAAGCGACCACTCTGGTCGTCACGGCTGAGACGTTCGCGTAATAGTTCCGGCTGAAAAGCCGGATACGTCGCGTTTCAGTTGAGCGGTTAGGGCCGTTCCTGGCGCGTTCGGCGGGTCTTTCTCGCTGAGGCTCGCCCCTGGGCGGGGTCGACGGCTTACGCCTCCCCCGCCCCACCAAAGTTTGAAGTGAACACTATGACAGAACAGACGTCAGACCAGACGTCAGACCCGGATGCGATAGTCAAGTGCCGTATTTGCGAGCGCGAGTTCGCGCGCAAGGCGCTTCTTGGACATGTCGGTGCGGCTCACAAGCCGATGAACAAAGCGAAGTACCTCGAACAGTACCCCGAAGCCGTCAACGACTTCCATAAGTACGTTCCTGGTGAAGCGTCATTGAAGGCGCTCGACAAGATTCATAACCCTCCGCCCATTCAAGAGCCACTTCCTGACGGCGCGAGCGTCATGGAACGCCTGCTCCTCCAACTGAAGCCGACCGAACGACAATTCGTCGACGACTTCATGGAGAAAATGTTTCAGCAAGTCGACCGCGACGAAATGCAGGTCCCCACAATTACGGACCTCGCAATCGAAACGGTCATGCTCATGCGGCTCCGCGACACACAACTCAAAGCCCTAGCGTCGTCCAAAAAGGACGACGTAGCGGCGGCGAAACTTGCAAGCGAGCAAGTCAAAGTCATTACCGAGAGTATCCGTAAGTCAATGGATAAACTTGGCGTGTCGCGCGAAGCCAAACTAAAGAACAAGGTCCAAGTCAAGTCAACAGCCATGTCGCTCCTCTCCGGGTACATGGATGAAATCGAACGCTTCTCTCCCGAAGTGTTATCGACGTTGAAGACAGAAGAAGAGAAGGCGCTGGCGGCTATGTTTCCGCGAGTCCAAAAGTTGATTCTTGACGTGGCTCCTGACATGGAAGAGACACCAGAACAAGATGCTTTGGACCTCGAAGCCCTCCTCAAGCGAGCCGACGTCCCCTACTAACTTCATGCTCGACCCGGAGCGCGGCATACTTTTGCCCGCTCACCTAGGGTTCGAGAACGGTAAAGACGCTTTCGGACGCCCTCAGCGAATCAATCTCTCGACGGTTTCAGAGTTCTACCAGAACGACATTTTGGCCGTTGATAGGTTGCTCTTGCCTGAGTCAACTCGCAAATTCAACCTGTTTCCGTTTCAGCGCGTCGCTATCAAGACGTGTTACGACGCTCAGTTCACTTGGCTTCAAATGATGCGTGGTGGTTCGAAAACGTACACACTTGCGCGTTTTGCCATTGACTACTGCAATATGGTTCCGGGAACCCCGGTCGTTTGCACGTCAGCATCGTTTCGTCAGGCGCTATTGCTGTTTGACGAAGCCCTCAAGATTATAGACCTGGAAACGAAGAACGAGAACTCGCCCATTCGTATTGAGTACGAACTGCGTGGCGAGGTTAAGCGCAACGCACTTGAATCAATCATCCGTTTTCAGAACGGTTCGTCGCTACGTGCCCTCCCAATGGGAGACGGCTCGAAGATTCGCGGTGTTCGTGGCGGCGTTCTCATTATTGACGAATTCTACCTCATAAATGAGGAAATGTACGAGTCTCATATCAAGCCGTTCGTCGGCGTGAAGCAGGGCGGTCGCGATTCAAAGATTATCCATGCGACCACGTCGTACTACCAAGACTGTTTCGCATACAAGCGCCTTATGCAAATCGCTTCCGAAGTGAAGCGGGGCAACAACAACTACGCTATTCTCGACTTCAACCTGAAGGATTTGGTTGACTGCGGCTTCCCGCTTGATAAAGCGATTTGGAAAGACGCGGCACAACACGGCGATGAAACGCAGTACGTTATGACGTACTTCAACATTTGGCCGTCATCATCGTCCAAATGGTACGAACAGCGGTATATCGACGAGGCTCAGTCGCGTAAGCACGGGGTCAGAATCGAGACTGAGGCGAGCGGCGGCACGTATTTCATCGTAGTGGACGTCGCGGCATCCGAGAAGGGTGACCCGACTGAGGTTATTGTGTGGCGCTACGAAGCGCCTACACCAACCGAACCCAAACCCGTTATGAAAGCCGTGTGGGCGTACAAGAAAAAGGGTATGCGACCCGAGCAACGAGCGTGGCTCGTTCACGAATTGTTTCACAAGTTCCATCCTGAGTTCGTCATCTATGACGCTCACGGCGCGGTCGGTAAAGACCTCCGTTACGAACTTTCCAAAAAGGAATTGCTCGTTGACGGAAGTGTTCGAGAGGTAACGCCTCTTGTCCACCACGACGCCTTCAACCTCAGCGGTCACCACGTTCTCATTCCTGTCTCCGTTTCCGACAAAGCCGTCAAGACGGCATTGCTTGGGCCGCGCGACGGGTCTGAAGTACGCGGTGAAGCGGGGTTACGTTATCTCCTGCATACGAAGACTCGCGACTTCCTCAAGAGTGGAAACATTCTTGCTCCTTCCTCAGCGAGCGAAGGAAACGAGGATGATGATACAGTTGTGAGTTACGACATGACTGAAATTGCGGCGCTTGACGTCATTAGAGAAGCGTTTGGTCAGTTGTGTGCCATTGGACCCAAGAAAGACAAAGACGGCAATGAAGTCCTCTCGCAAGACGGACAACTCATGTTCGCCACACGAGGCGGGCAACATGACGATGGTGCTATGTGCATTGTTTACGGCAGTATTGGACTTCTTCGTCTCATGGGATACACCGGAGTCGGCGAGAGGTCAACACCACTCGTAACGGCTATGGACCCGAACCCTAAAACCGGAATGTGGCAGGACCCTGCAAACATTCAGAAGTTGACATTCGCTTAGATGGATAAGAAAGAACTACACGCCGCCAAGATGCGTGAGTGGCGAAAGAACAATCCTGAACGAAACCGAGAGAACGCGCGACGTTACAGAAAACGTAACGGCGCGAAGTACCTTGAGCGACACGCGCGACAAATGAGAGAGTACCGAGAGCGTCACCCTGAACGGGCGGCGCTTTCCGTTAAACGCTCTTATGCTAAGAATCCTGAAATGGTTGAGGCGAAAGAGCGTCGGTTTCGTTACTCTGAGCGAGGCAAGTTGAACTCAAGGCTCAGACGACAGAGACGTCGAGCATTAGAGAAGCAAGCCGAAGGAAGTTTCACTACTGTTGAGTGGCTTCATGTTAAACGTCAACAGAACAATCAATGCGCGCACTGCCGTATTGTAGCCGACCTCACTATAGACCATATACTACCGCTTAATCGCGGAGGGTCTAACTACATTTCAAACATTCAAGGCTTGTGCTTATCTTGTAATTCGCGCAAGCAGGATAGATTAGAGACCGAGTTATGTTGATAACTAATCATTGGAGTGCCACGGGACCCTATCGGTTGCGCGACTACCACGTTGAGTTCGCGAGGACCGTCGTTCTCGACGAAGCGTTCTTGGCGACGTTGCGGTCAGCGCAACCGTCGCAAGTTGATTGGCAGAAGTTGAAATCATACTTCACCATCTACAAGAATGTCGATTTGCGGACTGCGACCGACTATGGAACCTGGCACCTGAACCACGACCCGCGCGACGGCTCCGCTAATATCGAAGTCGGCGCACTGTGCATGGGCGGCGAAGCCGTCAACACGTCAGGCTCGTGGGGTAAGGAACCGTACACCATCGCTCATTGGTGGATGCACGTCGGTATCAACGCGCGCCTGTGTCAACTGCTCAACATAGATGCAGGAGGCTCGTTCGACGTCAGTGTTGAGCCTTCGGTTCTCCAAAACGGCCCAATCTTCAACCTCTCGCTTCACTGCGAACGCGCATATCAGACGGTGAACCCGGACGCTAAACTGCGTCCGACGTTCGGCTATTTCATCTATAGCGGCGACCCTGATTGTCGGTGGGATATATCAGTGCGCCAGGAATCCGATAACAAGGTCCTGGCGGACCCCGACCAAGCCGTTTCGGCGGCACTTCACACCGCTTCGCTAACGCGCGCGGCCACGCACACTGTTAAACTCAGTGGCATTACCGACTTTTGGGGCCTTAACGGACCCGTGACGTAGAGAGGAGTTTCGAGTGTCTTATACGACCGCGCGTAACATGTACGCGCCAAACAACACACTAATCGAAACTCCTGAGTCGATTCAACAGCGCACGTCTTTGATGCGCGCAGACAAGTATTTCGAAAAGTTCTTCAACGATAAAGAGTACGCGGCTTCGATGACCTCGGGCAACTACGCGGCTCCTATCGCGGGCACGTCGCCGTCCGGGTTCGGATACACCTTCGGCGATTCATGGCGCAGAACTCAGCGTGGCGTCATGGAATTCCAAATGCCTACCGGGCAGGAGGCGTCACTTGTGACGTCTCTCCGGTATGCGTTTGAGAACGTTTTCGTTGGCAAGTCATTGCGCGTGAAGGTCGACTTCACTTGCAAAGGACTGAGCAATCAGAGTCCAAGCGACGACTCCAATGACTTCTTCGACGACCTTATCAAGCGACTGTACTTGAATCGAATCTATCGGCAAGCGACGTGGTTATACTACGCCGCAGGCATGGTTCCGATTCTGCTTCCTGAGCCTGGCGAAGACCTTTCCTACGTCGAAATTCTCGACCCGAGAATGGTGAAGGTTCAACGGCAGTTCGGCAAGACGTTTATGTACGTCAAGCCTGACAAGAAGATGCTCGACGCGGCCTCCGACCCTAACGGCCAAAAAGACATTCAACACAAGGACTATTGGAGTTCGCTTCCGAGAAGTTGGAAGAAACAACTTCAAGAGTTTGTCAAGGCAGGCTATAAGGACCAAATGATTCGTCTCGAAGACCAATCATTTGTCTATCTTGAGAACCGATACAATCCGTTCTCAATGACGGGCGAGTCCTTCGACGGTCTTCCTCTGCAACCATATTTTTCTGCTTGCGCGCAGTACCGCCAACTAGCGGCGGGAGACTTTGCCGCAGGCTTCGTTAACAAAAACCTGTTGGCGCTCGTAAGCGTCGGCGACCCCAAGGCGGAAGGTGAAAACTATATCCGCCCTGATACACAAACGTTACAGAATCTCGAACTCGCCCTCCAAAACCCCTCACAGGCTCAATGGGTCTACGGTGACCCAACGATGAACGTCCGGTATATCACGCCCGACCCCAACGTCTTCGATAATAAGAAGTACGCTCAGTGCATGGAGGAATTAAAAAACCTCCTGCCTTCGCCGTTCTGGTACAACAACGGCACAGGGTCATTCGCGGCGTCACAGACCGAAATGGACTTCCTCGAAGAAGAAGTCAATGCGTGTAATGACACGTTTGACCGTGAGTTTTGGATTCCGCTGTTCTACCGCGCAACTGAGGGTAAGAAGAACTATGCTAAGAAAGCAATTCGCGCCCCCAAGCATGACCGTAACGCGCTGAAGAACGAAACGGATTGGCTCCAAGCCATTAACACCCTTTATGGGAACGGCGGGTTGGACATTCACACGCTCATGGAACAGCACGGTTTCGACCCTGATGTTATCAAGAAGCGTCTCTTGGAACAACAGCCTGACGCCAAGAATCGTCTGTATTCGCCTGCCTTTGAAGGCAAGCAGGGTATTGTCGCTGACACTCTCGGAGTTCAGAAAACAGCAGGCCCCGCGAACGCAGGTTCCGGCAAACGCCGGAACGGTCGTCCGAATAAGCCTGGGTCAAAGCCTCAATCAGAGACTCCTGGCTCGCGGGCACCTCGTCCAAACACCTAAGTAGGAACACCAAATGGCAGTCGACCTAGAACCGCTTGATACAGCGGAATGGTTTGAGACTGTTCAGCCTGGCGTTCTCAGCCTGGAATTACCGCCGCCCGACACTGATTATTGTTTTGCGGCGACACGGCTCTTGTCGTGGTTCCCGGTCGTGAACGAAAACGGTGCAACGTTCTTCAACGAGGACGTCACCAATGAAATGCTTGATAACGCAGTCGGAACGTTGGCGAATCTTCGCCACGATAAGGCCGACGTCATCGGCACCATTCATAAAGTCGCCAGGACTGACCAAGGTCTTGAAATCATCGTCAGAATCGACAGAGAAGCCGCTTCGCTTCAGGGTATGGACGCGGAGGACATGCGCGCCGGGAATTACTTCTCGCACGTATCGGTCGAACTGACACGAGACACACCGAAGTCCAAATACTATCTCGTCGACGACGAGTACAACGTCAAATATGAGATACCCACGCTTGCCGCGCGTAAGCAAGGGCTTCGACGCACGACGGATGCGGACCCGTATCGCTTCCAAGGGTGTCGCGTTGTAGAGCGCGTCGCTCCTAAGCGTTTCACGGGAGTCGGCTTCGTACCTAATCCCGCCGACCCGAACGCAGAACTATACGCCCTTCATGCCAATAAGGGCGCTCAGGAGAAACCCAAATTGGCGGACTACGACAAGGCGAAGCATCCCTACGGGCCTCCGTCAGAAGTGCATTACGCCGACCCAGGCGACCGAGACGGCAAGAGCCGCTACCCGGTCGACACCCCGGAACACACGGCCTCAGCCGCGCGGTTCTTCGGGAACCCGTCGAATCGTGAAAGATACTCACCCGAGCAACGGGCTCATATCGACAACGAGATTCGACAGGCTAAGAAAAAGTTTGGTATAGGACACGAGACCGCCGCCGACCATGCCGACCCCGGCTATGACGGCGGACCAATGCGTCACCCGCTCCATACCGAAGACGATGTTAAGCGCGCGAAGAATCACTTCAACAATCTTCCGAATCGTTCGGACTACACGAAGGACCAACTGCGCGACATTGACGGCCGTATCGACGATGCTATGAAACACCTTAACATCAGCGATGACGACGTTAAAGCGTCTTACCCTGATTACTACGCCGAGGTTTCGTCCACGGCGAATGACCAAAAGGAACATTCAATGACTGAGACCGAAGCCAAAGCCTTGCAGGACAGGGTTGCGGTGTTGGAATCGGAAGCCGCCACGCTAAAGAGCGAAAAGGAAAAGGCGTCAACTGAGGCGTCTGCGGCCAACGATAAAATTGTTGCGCTTGAGAAAGAACTTGCCGACGTTAAGGCCGAGCGTGATACGCTCGTCGCCGAGCATGAGAAGGCTTCGCGCGAAGCGAGAGCCGAAGCGATTCTGAAGGAGTTCGAGGCTATCAAGCCTGCGAAGGACGAGGCCGAGAAGGCTTCTCTGCGCGAACTTGCGTTTAAGGCTTGCGATGATGAAGGCATTATCCGCGAAGTCAAACTTACGCGCGAGAATGAAGCACTGAAGGAAGAGGTTGCCGCTCTAAAGACTCCTCCGGTTAACGAGACAGAGGCCGAGAAGGCCGCTCGTGAGGAGAAGGAAAAAGCGAGCAGAGGTGCCGTGACCCCGGCGACGCCGCAGTACACGCCTGCGAACGTTTCAGTCACGAGAGCCTTGGCTTCCCTCTAAAGTATACCCCTCTCTAACAGGACCGTGTAAGCGGTCCTTTTTCATTCCCTCAAATCTCAGTGGATTAAAGACTCGGCCGTTTGTGTCCGGGTTGCCGTTGTTCGGGTCTACTGAAACTTTCAAAGGATACTTCCCCAATGTTCAAACCGTTCTTCGCCCCTGGTGCGGAGCGTCGGATTCTCTCCATTTATACGGCGACTATCCCGATGAACGCAGGCGCGCTTGTTGACCTCGACACGTCGAACACGGTCGCAGTCACGGGCAACGTCGGCTTCACCGCGCAGACCGCAGGTCAGTTGCTTCTCGCGACTGCCGCAGTGGTTCCCACTGTCGCGTCGGTTCAGTTGTATAGCCGATTCCTCGGCTTCGCAATCCCGACCGTCAACGCGACGGGTCCCGACGTCTTCGCTCGTATGCTCCGTCTCGGCAACACGTACATGACGATTCCGCAGGGTGCGAACTGCGCCGTGTACCTGCCGACCCCCGGCGACCTTATCGCGACGACTGAGTTCGTCGGCTATCTCGCTGGCGACTCTGCCGCGACAGGCAAAATCGACACGACCAACACGGCCAACCTCGGCAAAGCGGTTGAAGCGTATCAGGGTCGTTTCCGGCTTTGCCAAGCGGGCAACTTCGCTTGCGGCCGTTACCTCGGTAACACGACTGCTAACGGCGCGGCCGTCGGCATCTTCCAAATTCTCTAATCGCCCGAACAACGGCGACAAGATTCTTCTTTCAGAAGGAACACTAACCAATGCTTATCACTCTCGACGGCAATCGCGAAAAAGTGACTGCCGCGAAAGAGGCGCTGAAGACCTTCGGCGATGCGTCGCGCGTTGAGCGCGCCGCCAAGCGCAAGGCTATCTCTGAGAAAGAGATTGCTTCGGGCACGGCCGACTTCACAATGCTTCGCGCGGTTGAAGGCGACTTCATTGACCTCGCGATTCATAAGGATTCGTTTGCGGACGACCTCGCAATCGACACCGACCTCGACGTAGAGACCATTCCGATTTGGAAGGCTCGCTACGCACCGCTCACGGGTATCACCACGGGTTCAGCCTTCGGTGGCGGACTCGCGACGTACTACGTCACGCAGGACTCCTACGCACAACTCACGCCGTTCTTCATTGACACGGAAGAGGTCCGCGTTCCCCGCATGGCTCTTACGCAGGACCCGGACAAACTCGGTCAGCGCGACGCGGCACTTCTGCGTCAGGCCGAAACGCTTCGCCTGAAGCGCGACACCTACGTCGTGGACATTGTCCTCGGTCAGCCTCTCGGCACCGACATTGCGACGGCAGTTGTCAACTACGCTGGCGGCTCGAACCCGTATACGGGCAAGACTGTCTACGTTGCCGACACGGGCGTTCAGTCGGGCACTTACGAGACGACGAACATCATCAATATCTCGACCGAAGCGGGTCTCACGAACCGCTTTTTCGAAGAAGTCATCAACCAAATGATTCTTTCGCGACGTCAGTTGCGGACGATTCACATTCCGGTTGCTGGCCTCCCGTGGCGTAAATTGGTGCGTTCGGCGGCGACGGTTATCTCCCTGAGCGGTTATACGCCGGGTGCTTCCGTCAACCCCGACCTCGCGGCTGTTCCTGCTTCTCAGTTCGAGAAAGTCTGGAACATGGACATGAGCCAGGCGCTTACGTCCGGTATCGTCATGGAAATCTTCGGTCACACGTTCCGCCTCAAGGCGAACAACGTGCTTCCGCAGGGCTATGCGATTGTCACGACCGACCAACCTGCGGCTCAGGTGTTCAACATCAAGCAAATGTCCGTCTCGACCGATATTTCGGACCCGAAGGATGCTTACTTTGTTGGTCACTACGAGAAGCGGCAACTCGCGCTCGCGGCTCCCGACCCGTGGATTCGTAACTTCGCGGTTGTCAACTTCGGTTCGACGGCCAACCTGTAATCAACAGGTAGATGAATTGAGAGGGCGCACACCACGCCCTCTCTTCACTTTGCAAGATAAGGATGACTGAATGTCTACCCCTGAAACCCCCTATCTCAAGTTTAAGTATCTCAAGAATCAGCGAATCAATTTAGGCGACGAGCATACATATCAAATCCCGAGCGAAATGCGGGAGCAACTGACGCCTGCGGGCGCGTATGCCGTCATGCCGTTCTTCTTCATGGATACGGTATTCAACGTTAAACTTCAGGACGAGCAGGCTCGTCTACCCGTCAAGGGTGAGTACATGTCGGAGAGCATGTATCAGAAGTTGTGCGACGAGGCATACACCGTTGCCCTTCAAGCCAAGAAGTTCAACGACGGCGTCCGTAAGATGGTTGCTCACTACGTCAAAGACAAGACGATTGAGGTCATTGAAGACCCGTTCACGTCCGAGACAGAGACCGATTACGAACGCACCAAGCGAGAGTCCGACGCTAAGAAGGCCGCTGACAAACCTGTTCAAACCGTCAAGCCTATCGACAGCGACAAGTCCACTAAGTAGAGGAGTCATACCCGGTGCCTACGGCCGTCATTTTTTCAGTACCTCAGTACATTCCCGACGCGCAGACCTCCGAAGTAGTCACCGGGTATAACGTCCAATCACTCACTCCGTCTAACGGAGCACCGACGCTACTCGGGACTTGGAATACGATTACAGGTTCACCTTTCGCGTCGAATCTCGGCATTCTCGACGTCAACGGTACCGTCAACACCATGTACCGTGTGCAACCGATTCGTCAGGTGACAATCAACAGCACGACGTATACACTCGACACGCCTTGGAGTCGGCCATTCTTACCGACGCAGACGTTGTACGATGGATATGTAACACGCTTTCTACTACCCGCTATGCGCTTCACGTACCTTCACGACGAAGGTGTGTCGCAATCGAACGGCACGAACAACCTAGAAGTCACAGGCGCAGGGCAAGGTACCTGGGCACCTGACGGCGAGCAGACTCGCTTTCCGGTACAGTATGTCATTGACGACGACCCGGTCAAGATTCTTGACTATCCGTCGTTTAACATGACGTATCTCACAGGTGGTACGACTGCTAAGACCATGACGGTTGACGTTGACTACACAGTCGACCTTCGCAACGGTGTCGTGACGTTTGCATTACCTCCTGCCGCCGACGACTATATCCGATTTGATTTTCGCCGATGCGACTTCGTCAATGATGACCTCCTTCAAGCATTGAACGGGGGCGTTAATTCACTGTCGCACTTCGGCCTTAACGGTTTCCAATTCAACTCCAACTACAACCTCCAAGTCCTGAACACGGCGATTCCTAACCCCGACCTTGGTGAAATCATTTCACGAGTCGCGGTCTGGAACATGCGTGGTGGTCAGACGGAAGCCGCGCTTCGTAACACGATGGCATGGCGCGACGGCGGCGCAAGCGCCGACCCCGCTCCGTCACGGGCGCTTGAGTTCTTGGTTCAGTCAGGCGTTGAGCAAGAGAAGCAAATTCGCAGACAGGTCAACTCGCTAATCCGCCTCACGACGCTTCCAATCGGTCGCGGCGAGTTCGATATGCAGTTCGACATGACGCAATATACCCCGATAGGAGCGAGCATGTTCCAGCAACTTTCGTATGCTGGCGGCTACGGCGTAGGCAATACGTCTTCGTTCTACTCTTGGTGGCTGTAAGGTTCCCTAGTGTTCACTTGAAAGGATAGCCGTGCCGCTCAATCAACGCAAGCAAATGCGCCAACAAGCCCGCATGATACGGGCACAGGGCGAAACGGTTATCTTCCTGACCCCGGCCGATGCGGCGGCTCCTGCCCTCGTGAACGGCGTTCCGCTCAGTATCACCCAGGCTCAGGCCCCTCAACCTCTCGCCGACTATACGCAGACCCCAATGTACGTCAAGGTCACCCGCAAGCCTAGCACAGTGTCCTTCGACGAAGGTGGTCGGACCACGTACACCGAGGCGGACATTGAAGTGCCGTTCGACGCGAAGAATCTCATTCAGTCGAGCGTTGCGGTGCAGTTGAATGACGGGTCGGTACTTCGCAAAGAGAGCGTCACGTTGTCAGAAGACCAGACGCACTTCGTCATGCGAGTTCAAGGCGCGTATAAGGTGGCACAGTAAATGCCACTCACAAGATTACAGGCTCGCGACCGATACATCGAAGATAGCATCGCGCAATTCCTAGGCCGCAACCTTGTAGTTGCGTACAACGCCGAGGTTGCGACGGG
>Ga0070714_100000951_pt1 | contig 20632 bp, 20 predicted proteins | sample LARL83metaG_FD_65450 | JGI IMG/M metagenome (GOLD analysis project Ga0070714, IMG submission 65450) | Corn, switchgrass and miscanthus rhizosphere microbial communities from Kellogg Biological Station, Michigan, USA - LAR L8-3 metaG | ecosystem: Host-associated > Plants > Roots > Rhizosphere ... | reverse complement strand
CGATGTAGACCCTGACGGCGTCGCCGGGCAGCTTCTTGAAGGCCTCGACGTCGAAGATAAAGCCGAAGAATACGTCTTCCCGCCCGTGGACGAGCTGCACGTTCATCGCAGGGAGCCGGTTGAACGTGAGGTGGAACAGGTGCCCGTTGAGCGCCGAAGGCAGGAACAGCGGCGGTGAGGGAGATATCCCCGGGAGGGGGGCCTCGGCGACGGCCAGGCGGTCGACCCGGTCCTGGTGATCGGCGGCCAGGGCGTAGGCGATATCCATCCCGGTGTCGCAGCCGACCACGGTGAACCGCCGGTGGCCGAGTGCGTCCATCAGCGCGGCCAGGTCGTCGGCGAGGGTGCCGGTGTCGTACCCGGACCCGCTTTCTCCGGGCGGGGGCTTGTCGGTCAGCCCGCGGCCACGCTGGTCGGGTGCGATGACCTCGAAGTGCCGGGCCAGCGGCGGCATGATCAGGCGGAACTGGTACCAGAACTGGGGCCAGCCGTGCACCAGCAGCAGCGGCGGCCCGTCGCCTCCGATGACCACGTGCTGACGCAGTCCATTGGCGTGGATGAACCGGCTGGTGAACCCTTTCGGGGGGGTCGGCGCTTGCGAGAAGGAGCCGGGGCCTTTCCGGGCGGCCGCGCTGGCCGTCTGCGCCGCGGCGGCGGTGGCGCCGCCCAGGCCGAGCGCCAGTGCACCCGCGCCAGCCGCGCGGACCACGCCGCGCCGGGTTATCCCCGCGTTGGCCGCGTCTTCGGAGTGCTGGTCGGCCGGTTCGCTTGGTACCTCGGATGTCATGACGATCCCCTTCACGGGACTTGACGGGACCTGGCAGTAGGGTCGCCCCTGGGGCGGGCGTGTCGCGCCCGTGACTCCCTGGCCGTTACCCCGGCCGTTACCCTGGTCTGTGACTCCCGCGCCGATACGCGCCAGTGGCTTGGGCCTCGGGGCGTCCGGGCCGATAGTTGCTGGCGGTGCATTATCGTGCCGCCGTTAAGGCTTGACCGGTCATTTATCGGACGGCAGCAGAAAGTGCAGTGAGATCACGCCGGAGGCTGGCGCCGACTGGCGGCCAGCCGCCGCCGAATAGATAATCTGCGCGCCTCCACGACCGGCCAGCATCGGCCAGCTGGAAATGAATAATCGGCGTTCGGGACGCTGCGACAGTGCGTTCAATGGCGAATTCATCAACACCCTGTGACGGCCACGGCTCCTCCGTCGAGGCCGCCAGCGAGGCAAACCCGGACCGTCGCAGGACGAGCAGCGCAGCTACCCGCTATCCTCCGGGGTCCTGTCGCTGTTTGGTGCGAGCTTCGATGTAAGCGGTCCAGTCTCGCTGGGCTAGGCGTCCCCAGCGTAGGGCGGTCGTGATGTCCACGCCGAGCAGGCTGGCCACGACCGAGGCGGGCATGTCGGCTGCCAGGGCCGCTAGTGCTGCGTTGTGGGTGTCGCTGGTGCGGATGCCGTGGTCGCGGAGGTGCTTGCCGATCGTGCCCGCGCTGGCCGGGCGGCCTGGGCTGGCGCCGGGGAACAGCCACTGCCGGCCGGGAGCGGTCCGGCCGAGCGCCGACCGGATCTGGCTGCCGGCGCTTTCTTCCAGGAGGCTGGCCACGGAGGGCGGGATGATGACGGCCGTCTGGTCGATGGCAAGGTGAGCGTCGCCGCCGGTGCGGGTGAGCCGTTCGGCTGTCAGGTGCGCAAGCCGGGTCAGCGGGATCGCGTACAGGGTGACCAGCGCGCCCGCCGCCCGCACGCCGGCGGGCAGTGCCGTGTCGGTGAGGCAGCGTCGCAGCTGCTCGCACAGCTCGGCGTCGGTCATGACCGGGCTGGTCTGCGCCCGGGCCGGCCGCGCGGGGACTTCGATGCCTGCGGTGAGCCCGCGTTCGTCGGCCCAGCGCAGGAAGGGGCGGATCTCGTGGCGCTGCGGCCCTTCGGCGAGCCAGTCATCGACATCGGGCTGGCGCAGTGTCCGCAGGGTCTGGCCACGCTGGTCGAGCCAGGTGAGGAAGGTCATGGCGGCCGTGATTGTCGCGCGTGCGCTTGCCCCTGCGCCGACCGCGGTGAAGGGGCGGCGGTCAACGCGGCGTCGGGCTCGGCGGAGCACCTGCCACTGGGCGAACGGGCGTACCACGCTGGCGTGGTGGGGCGGTGCGGCGGACAGGGCCTGGTCCAGCCAGGGGCCGAACCGTTCGAGGGGCTCGGTGCGCTCGTCGAGGATTCCGGTGTGGACCAGGGTTTGGCGCAGGTGGTTGAGGCTGGCGCCCGGCGGCATCTCGTCGAGCATCCGGTGGGTTAGCGGAGCGTTCTGCGCGGCGAGCTGGGCTAGCAGCCGCGCTGAGGGCGCCTGGCCGAGCCAGCGCAGCATGGTGACGGGGTGCTCGACGGCGATGAGCGCGTCGCGGAGCGGCTTGAGCTGCGCGGCGACGACAGGGGCGCTGTCCGGCTGGAGGAGGTCGTCGACGCGTTCGGTGAGCACGCACCGGGCGCAGGTCCCGGCGGCGTAGATCTGCCCGGGGTATCCGCACCGGCGGCAGCTGTAGTCGGTGTCGGCGCCTGCGCAGGGTCCGCAGATGCCCTGCCCGCCGGGGCCGACGCCGATGAGGGGCCGGAGCTGGCCGCATTGCGCGCAGGTGGCGGGGTGGTTGCGGACGTGCTCGTAGCAGGCGGTGCAGACCGGGCCGATCGGCCATTCGGCGTTGACCGGCCGGGTCCTGCCGCACCGGCAGCACGGCCGCTTTTGCCTGGGCCGGCAGCTCTGGCAGACCAGCTTGCCGCTTCGCGCGCCGCTGCACGGGCGGCCCCTGCCGCACACCGTGCAGGTGCCGGTGACGCCCTGGCAGCAGCTGTCGCACAGATCCGGTGTGTCTGCCGTGGCTCGCTGTGCGATCAGGCGTGTGCGCCCGCACCGGCCGCACATTCGGCGGGGACGCTGGTGGCGCGTGTAGCACTGCTGGCACAGCGGCCCGTCGTCTCTGCGGGCCTTGACCCTGGCCAGGGTGCCGCACTTGCTGCACACCTGTTCCGGGCGCTGGTAGCACGCCTCGCACAGCGCCTGGCCGTCAGGCTGGCGGGCGGCCGGGACGCGGACCCGACCGCAGGCCGCGCAGGGCTCCGTGACCAGCGGATCGCGGGCGTAGCAGGAGTAGCAGATCACGCCCTCGGGCCGCCGGGCGGCGACCCGCCCGCTGGAACCGCACCGGGCGCACAGCACGGTACCGCGCCTCGCGTAACAGCGATGGCAGTACCGGACGCCGTCCTTGGACCGCAGAGAGGTGTCCTGTTTGCCGCAGTCGGCGCAGGCCGGGACGGCGACGTCATGGCCCTCCGCGAGCAGTACCTGGACCAGCCGCAGGTACGCCGCCGGGCACTCGGTCACCGCCACGGTGAAAGCGTCGGGCGTGGCCGCGAGGTAGGCATCCAGCGTCCGCATCGCGGTGCCCGCTCCCGCGCCAGCCTGGTCCAGCACCTTCTCGGCCGACGCAGCCCGCAGTCCGGGCAGCCGCCCGGTGAGCATCGTGACCAGGCGGACTCGGACCGCGCCGGGCGTCTCGCGAGGGCCGGTCATGCGCCCGGAGGTCGGCGGATGGTGGTCCTGCGCGGCTGCGGGAGGTCACCGGTGCCTGCGGCGCTGCCGCCGGCGGCGGTCCTGGGGACCTGCTGATTGACGACCTCGATGTGGATCAGGTCGTTGGGGGTGCAGCCGAGGATGTCGCACAAGGCCGCCAGCACGTCCATCGACAGCCGCTGCGGGGGCTGGGTGACGAGGCGGAACACCTGCTCGCGGGACAAGGTCACGCCGCGTTCGGCCAGCAGCGGCACCAGGTCCGTGGTTTGGTACATTTCCTGCTCGGCCATCAGCTTGCGCAGGTTCCACCGGTAGCCCATCTTCTTGATCACTTCGGGTCCTCCCACAGGCCGCCGTGCCGTTCCCGCAGCGACCGTTCCAGCAGCCGGTTGCGGTAGTCGTCGGACACGCCGGTGTAGATCGCGGTCGTGCTGGCGTAAGCGTGGCCGGCCTGTTCCTGCACGAACCGCTCCGGGTAGTCGAACTCCACCAGGTGCGTCACGTAGCTGTGCCGCAGCGAGTGCAAGTCCAGCTCTGGCGGCAGCCCGGCCTGGTCGCGGGCCGCGCCGAACGCCTCGTTCGCTGACCGGGCCGAGATCCGCTGCCCGCGTTCGGTCAGCCATAGCGCGGGGTGCTGGCCCGGCGCGAACAACGGCCGCACCTGCTCCAGGTAGTCGCCGAGGACATCGGCTATCCAGTCCATCTCCGGGACCGTCAGGACCGTGCGCCGCTTGGGTGCCCCGCCCCGGCTGGACTTGCCGTACCGGACGAACAGCGCGCCGAACCGGCCCGCCGACGCATGCCGCGGGTTGTGCCGCAGGTCCGCCACATCCAGCCGGCACACCTCGCGGCGCCGAAGGCCGAACGCGTACACCGTCTTCAGCAGCGCCGCGTCGCGCAGCGCGGCGAGCGCGCCCTTGACCCCGCGTTCCCTGATGCTCTCCACCTGCGCGTCGGCCGCGTCGAACAGGGCCTGCACCTCGTCGTACGTCAGCGGCCGGCGACCGGGCTGGCCCTCGTACTCCGTGACGTGCGCCACCGAGTTCCACTCGTGGAAGATCTGCTGCGGGCTGCACCCGAACCGCTGCTGGCATTCCGCAGGCCAGTCGTACCTGTCGTCGGTGAGGTACTGCATGAACAGCCGCAGCGAGGTCTCGTATCCCCGGCACGTCGACACCGCCATCGCCCGCCCGTCGCGGCCCGGCGACCGCAGGTGCGTAATGAACGCTTCCGCCTCGGTCGGCGCCCACTCCCACGGGTACTGGTTCGTGAACGCGGCCAGCCGCCGCACCAGCGCCAGGCGCGGCTCGATCGTCTCCCGCTCCTTCAGGAACCGCGTCCGCTGCTGCCGCGCCCACCCGGCCAGCATCGCCTCGAACACCGCCTGGGCAGGATCGAGGTGCACAACACCGTCCGCCAGTTCCAGCCGCGCCGCACCAGGCAGAACCGATCCAGCTGCCACCCGACCTCCATTGCATCAGATGCAACATTGTTGGGGTGAACTCCGGCGAGCGCAACCACTTCGGCAAAATCGGCGCAAGACGCTGGAGCCGCGATTGCCTAGCTGGCAGTATGTGCTTGCCCGGTCAGGGCGAATGATGCATCCGATGCAATTCCGCTCAGTTGACTGGCGCAGTACCCGTATTCGGCCCAGCCGGCCAGTTCGGAGCGGCGCACGGTCTCCTTCGACCGGCCGCACTCCACGGGAGTGGAATCCACCACCCACACGTCGTCGTCCCACTGGCTGGTGTCGCTGGCGAGCATGCGGATCAGCCAGCACATCGTGACGGTGAGCTTGCGCAGCCGCTTGTTGTACCCAGGCTGGCCGGGCAGGTATGGGAACAGGCCCCTCAGGCACTTGCGGGCGAACCGCAGCCAGCGGGCCTCGCTGACGAACCCGAGCAGGGCCTGCAGCACCGCCAGGGTGATCAGCTCGGCGTCGGAGATCTGCGGGAAGATCCCGATCGCGGGCCGCCACGGTACCCGCTCCGGGCAGGTCTTCAGCAGGTCATCGATACGGGCATAGAGTGCGGTGGCGAGGGTGTCCAGGTCGGCGTCCACGTGAGCCTCCAGGTTCGGCGTTGGATCGGCAACGTCGATCCTGGGCACCCATCGCCCCAGACGGGGCGTAAATGCTAGGCTCGCCGCGCCTGGACCAGCCAGGCGCCAGAGTCGTAGACAACGCCGTCGGCGGTGGCGTGGGCGGCGACCGTGGCCCGCAGCGCGCCGAGCGCTTTACCGCGCTGGTTATCGTCGAGGCCCTCGAGCATCCAGCCCAGGAGCCCGAGCACGAACGCGTACGCGTCGCCGGCATCGGCGCCGAACCACATCGGCGCCTGCACCGGGGCGAGTTCAATGCCGGTGAAACCGGTGGCCGCCAGTAGCTGGCGCACCCGGCCGGGGTCGGCTAGCGCGAACGGCCCGGGCACGTCTGGCGGCGGCGCGGGCAGGTCCCTGCCGGCCGCGAGTGCCGCACTGAACTCGGTGATCCATTCGTTGGCCGGCGGGGGCTGCCAGCTGAGCAGCGCCAGCCGGCCGCCGCGGCGAAGGGCGCGGGCAATGTTGCCGAACGCCGCGCGGGGGTCGCCGAAGAACATCGCCCCGGTGCGCGAGATCGCGACGTCGAACGACCCTTCACCGAAGGGGTAGATCTGCGCGTCGGCCTGTTCGAACCGGGCGTTGCCCAGGCCTTCGGCCGCGGCCAGCCGCCGCGCGAGGGCGATCATCTCCGCTGACAGGTCAACCCCGAGCGCGCCGCCCGAGGATGCCCGCCGGGCGGCGTCGCGCGTGGTCTGGCCGGTGCCGCAGCCGATGTCGAGCACATGCTCGGCGGTCCTGATCGCGGCCGCGTCGAGGAACCTCTCGCGGTAGGCGGCGACCGCGCGGTCGAAGTGCCCGGCATGCGCCGCCCAGTAGGCGCCTTCGCCGCCGTCCCACGCCTTCGCCACCTCGGCGTTGGACGGGTCTACCCGCAGGCCGCTCGTGAGGTATGTCATCTCGCGCACCTCCCTGTATACTCCCCTTGGTAGTAACTAGATACTCCCTAAGGGAGCAGCATGTCAACTCCGCCGCTGACCACCACGTCGTACGCGGTGCTCGGCTTGCTGGCGATCAAGCCGTGGAGCAGCTACGAGCTGACCCAGCAGATGGACCGCTCGCTCGGGCGCATCTGGCCCCGCGCGGTGAGCAAGCTGTACGAGGAGCCGAAAAAGCTCGTCGCCCATGGGCTGGCCCGCTCCTCCACCGAGCGAAACGGGCGGCGCACCCGCACCGTTTACGCGATCACGGCCAAAGGCCGGCGCGCACTGCGGGACTGGCTGGCTGAGCCCGGCGATGGCCCAGCGCTGGAATCCGAGCAGCTGCTCAAGGTGTTCTTCGCCGGCAACGGCACCAAGACCGACGTCCTCGCCACCCTGGCCGCCACCCGGGAGTGGGCGCGAGCCCGCTGCCAGGAAAGCCTGGCGATCGGCGGGCAGTACGCCGAAGGGCACGGCCCGTTCCCCGAGCGGCTGGCCGAGCTCCAGCTCACCAGCCGGTTCCTCACCGACTTCTATCTCCTGGTCAGCGACTGGGCGACCTGGGCCACTGAGATCGTGGCCAGCTGGCCCGAGGACCCCCGGCAAGCCAGCCATGATCCCGCCGTGATCGCCGAAACGGTTCGGCGAGCCGCCACCGGAAGTGAACGCGAACCACGCTGACGCCGGGCACAGCAGACCTGATCCCTTGGAATTGATCGTCTAGGGGCGTTGGTGACGGGAGCTGGCCCGGCGTCTTCCTGACTCGACGGGCCGGGGTGTGCGACTCTTCGCTTGGGTCGCATGGCCTATAGGATCCGGGTCCAGGCACCGCGGGTCGCCTCGTCTGGCGAACAGGATCCGGCTCAGGTTCATGGAGCGGTCCTTGCTATTGACGATCCAGCAGACCACGACGATCCCCAGGACGATGAAGAACCCCAGGCCGGCCAGCACAGGTATCCCGAACCGGCCAACGAGTGCAGCAGACAGCACGCCCGCTCCCGCGCGGCTCAAGTGCAGTAGCGCGCTCTTCACGGTGCCGCGCCTCTTCGGCGCGGAGACCGCAGCGTCAAGCCCATCGGGAGGCTACAGCAGAGCTGGCAGAGCGCATACCGCAGCTGGGCTATGCGGCCAGCACCGGCTTTGGCAAGGTCCCACAGTTCCGACTGGTATTCCTCGACGTACCGGGCCTGATAGGCAGCTGGCAGCAGACGAGCGGCAGTAGTCACCAGATACCCTGCCGGAGACACGGCCCTTGTGGGCCAGCGTCGTGCCCGTCGGCCGACTATCTGGGCACGACGCGCGGCGTTGTTGGCGCGGATGTTATCGGCCCAGGCGGCACTGTTACGGACGAATTCGAGAGCGGTGGCGAACTCAGAGGAGAGGACGCCGACGGTGTCGCCGTCGACGGTCGCAGCACCACTAGCGACATTCTTGGCGAGGTCGCGAGCGCGTTCCAGAGCGCAGGAAAGTACGGCGTTGAGCTCGTAGTCGACGGCAAAGTGCATGCCGCGGTCGTGCAGCTCTTCGAGGTCATTAGCAAGGCCGCCGACGCCAGTGACATCACGGGCGAGCCAGTCGAGCTCGGACATGAGGGTGAGATCATCGATAAGGGCGTGGGCTCTGGCGCTCTCGAGGTCGAGGTAGGCGGCGCTCTCCTCAAGTTCTTGAAGCTCTTTATAACGGCGTCGACCGAGGGTGCTCATGTCAGGCTGCCGACAGCTCGGGGATGCAGGCCGATAGTGGGTGACGGAGCTGGCGACACAGCGGACCACCGTGACCGCAAGTTGTTCTTCATAGAACTGCGCTCCTTCGCCGTGGAGACCGAAGCGCACGACGCGTCAGAATGCCGCTGGCAAGCTGGCGGAGCACATGTCGTAGCTGCCTGATGCGACCTGCCCCAGCCTGGGCAAGGTCCCACAGTTCCGACTGGTACTCCTCGGCGTACCGGGCCCGGTCAGCCGCAGGGAGCAGCTGGGCTGCTGCCACCGCCAGGCGCCCCGCCACAGGCGTCCCCCACGCCGCGCCGTGCTGTCTCCTAACAGTGCGCTCTAGGAAGCGGACGAGGGCGCAGGCAAGGTCGACGTCCGCTGTCCTAATGAAGCCACTGTTGTTGAGGGCGCTGGTCAGAACGCGTGACCTGTAGAGGGCAATGTCGAGGCCAAGGTCGAAGTTGAGGTCACTGACGAGTGTGTGAGCATAAGCCAACGCGGGGTCACGGTCGCGGGCGTGGCCGAGTGCGGAAGTGAGTTCGGATACGACGTCGCTGGCTTCGTTCAGGTCCTTGATGCGGGTGCGACCGATATGCCGCAGACTGGCCCTCATGCCATGCCGCCTGCGGGGCGGGGGCGCAGGCCAAGGGTAGTGAGGGACGTGCTGGCTTGAGCCAAGGCAATACGTGCACGCTCGGCGCCATCCTCGGTCAGCTGGTAGTAGCGCCTCCTGGGCCGACCTGCTTCCTCAGGTTTGACATCCTCCCAGCGGGAGGTGAGCCAGCCGTACTCGTTCTCTAGCCGGGCGAGTATCGGATGGATCGTTCCCGTGGGCAGCCCGGCCTCAGCGCAGATCTGGAGGCCGTACATCTCGTGCGTGGGGTTCGCCAGCAGGGCGCGGAGCACTAGCTGGGTCGGGATGGTCATCCGGGGTTTCGCAGAGTCCTCGCCGGGCATGCTCTAACTCTACCTAGCCCTAGGTAGAGAACGCAACAGGGGTGCGGGAGGCGGCAGATCATGATCAGCGTGCTGGCCGCCGTCGGGTCGGCCGGACTTTATCTTCGCCTTTAATTCCTAGTCCCGTTAGCAGCCACGCTCGGCGCGAGCACCAGGCGGCCGAGCTCGGCGGACTGGACATAGGGCTCCAGGCCGGGAAAAACCCCGGTCAGGACCTGCCGGCTGGCGGGCACGGACAGGACGGCGACCCCGGCCAGCTGAGGCCCGCCTGGCCCGGCGAGATCCAGCAGGCCGTACCTGCGTAGCGCTGCCGGGTAGCTGCCCGAGTAGTGACGGCCGCAGACCCAGCTCTTTGCTGCCGGGTCCGCGATCTCAGTGACGGCGTACCGGCGGGCGTCGAAGCCGCCGTCGCGGCGGTGACGCCAGGATTGCTGACCGCCCGGCCCCCACCGCTGGCAGCGGACAGCAGGCGATTCTCGCAGCTGAAGGTCGGCAACCATACCGTGCCCCCGTCCCGACAGCCCGTCCCAAGTGCCAGGCTCCACGTACTAAATACGTTTAATAAACCTATTATGCACTATATGCGGCACTGCCGGAAGCAGAGCTCGACCCTGCGAGCGGGATCCAATAACGGCGGGAACGGGCCTCCAGTCGCCCAGTCGGAGGACCGGTCAAACGGCCAGCCGGGCAGCTCACCCGGCTGGACACCGGGCCGCACGAGCGTCAGGGGCCAGGAGCCCCACCGGCCAGCCACGCAGTCGCTGCGGGCCGTCAAGCAGGCCAGACCGCGGCGGCGGACGAGATCGAGGCAGCCGGTTCTGTGGCGCAGGGGCACGCGTCTTGCCGATCGCGCAGCTCGCCGAACATCCCCGCCTCTGCCTGGCCCGTTAGCCAGCCTCACCCCCAGCACTGCCCGCCGGCGGGATGTGACTGTCCCGCTCGACTTCGGCCATACGGATGGCTTTCCACGCGTCTTGCCATTCAGAGACTGGAGCTCCGCAGGCCATGGCCAGTGCGGTAGTTAGCTCGAGTGAGGGCAACCGCGTCCGGGAACGGCCGATCGCGTCATATAGCGTGCTCGAGGGGATCCTTAGCCCGCTCCGCTTAGAGATCTCCTTCGCGCCCGGCTGGCCTGCCCATGCCCGCAGCCGGCGCAGCTGGTGCACGAACTCGGCGGCCGTGCCGTTCCATGGAGGCCGCGGCGCATCCCGCAGCGGCATAGCCACGACGTCAGCCTCAACCGCGCGGTACTCGACCTCGGCCAGCCTTTCGGTGGCCGGCCGGAGCTCTGCGGACAGGCGCCGGTGACGCAAGGCGAGCACGCCCGACGCTCGAGCGGCCTTGGCAGCCTTGTCGGCCCTTCCCCAAAGCGGCCGGAGCTCCGCCGGGTCGGCGCCGCATGCGCGGGCGTACGCTTCGGTCACGTCCCACGTCGGCCGGATCCGGCCGGCGGCGGCCGCGGCGAGGGTAGCCGTGGAGTAATGCGTCTTTGCCGCGAGCGCCCGGTAGTCCGGCTTGCCGGCCTCGTCGCGGAGCCTGCGCAGGGCGCGGGCGAGGTCGGCAACCGGGCCGGCGCCGGTGATCGGGATTTCAGGCCGAGCCATAAACGGTTCCCAGCGCGAGAGGCCGGAGCCTGCCGGGCCCGGGTCAGGCCTGCAAGGCGGCGCGGGCCGCCTGGGGCTCGCCGACGAGCGCCGCGGCGGCGGCGACTACGCCCAGCGCCACCGCGGGCGTGTAGCCGAACCCCGCCATAACGGCGATGAAGGCCAGGATGATCACCAGGATCACCACTCTCGGGGCTGGCCAGGGGGTGCCGTGGGGCGGCCGGGGTAGGGGGGTAAACATCATCAGCTCCGTATGTGATCGCTGGTCCGGTTCACGGTCGGTTCTTGCCAGCGTTCGCGGCGACGGCCCCGGCGGTTTGCCCTCCGCGCGGGCGCCACAAGCGCTTACCACGAATGATGCCCCAGTTACATCGGAATGGCCTAAAGCGCGCATTTCGACAGCCGAGCAACCAGACAACCCGGCCCTGGCGGGGCCAGCTAGCGTGTTATGTCCCTGGCAGGCGCCCTGCGCAGTCGGCTCCGCGCGGCTACCGGGAGTCTCCGGGAAAGTCCGGCAGACTCCGGATCAGCCCGTAAGTAGCGATGAGAATCGGCGAAATTCTCACGACAAACCATAATGAAGGTACCCAGCAAAGGTTTGTGCTGCATCAAAGCAGTCAGCCCAGATGGGAACCAGCCCGTGACATCGTGGTTCGTTTGGTCCGGACAGCGGTCGGGCATTCAATGGCCCTCTGGTTGCCCCCAGAGGGCCATTACCAACAGCGGTTATCACGACGGTCGTCGTTGTCAGGTGACGCAGGCGAACTCCTGACAATCGCGCTGGACAACCTCCCGGGCGCCAGCCCGCACCAGCGCGTCCTTGATCTTCATCGAGGGACAGCTCGGCGCGCCCGGGCTCGCTGCCCGCGGATCGTCTGCACCGGCCTGCCGCCCCCGCCGGCCCGGGGCGGCCAGGAGGGCTGCTACTGCTGAGATCCGGTGACCCGGCCGACCCCTTCCGGCCGTTCACCGCCCGGCACTCGCAGGCTGCCCCCGCGCGGCCACAGCACAGAAGATTCCCTTCTGTGGCCGAATGCGAAGGGGGCCATCCTGAGCACCGCCAACAGCGCCGGCACCGCCATAGGCACGGTTTTCAAGACCACGGCTGCCACATGCCCCGGCCCAAAGAGACCTGCCATGACGGTGATGACCACCACAGGGACCATGATCATGATGAGGTACCAGGCCTTGGTCAGCTCCCGGCCGGAACGCTGGGGCGTCCCCGGCCCGCCTGCCGTCATGATCTTCTTCAGCTCGCGGTCGACGTCCTCACGATCGGGATCATCGGCTAGGTAGGAGGCGGCCTGGATCGACATGTGCAGCCGGAACCTGATCTCGTCCCGGCTGCCCTCCCGCTTACGCGTTAGCCGCTTCATGGTGCTGACCTCTCCTCTAGTCCCCCGGCGCCCTGGAGCCGTTCCCTGCGTTCCTCGAGGTAGCCCTCGGGCAGGAGCTCGCGGAGCCGGGCATAGGCCCGCCTCAGCCTCATATGCGCTGTCACCCTGCCGATGCCCAGGATCTTCGCGATCTCGATGACCGATCGTTCGCCGGGGTGGCACTCGGTGTCGAGCACCACGACCTCGCGCAGCTTGTCGCTGAGCGCGGCGAGCGCCGCCGCCAGCGGAGGATCCCAGGACTGCCAGGCGCTCCACGACTCGGCGGCCGCGGCCGGGCGGCGCGATGGCGCCAAGCCGCGCCCCCCATCGGCGGCCAGCTGGACGAGCCTTTCGGTGAAGTCGCCCGCGTGCAGAATGACCGGCGGGCTGCCAAGAGCGCGCAGTTCGTCCCTGACAGCGCTCGTGACGCACGTCCGCACGTAGGCTGGCGGGTAGTCGCAGTCCACCCAGTGCGGGTAGAACCGGCACCAGCCGTCCTGCGCCGTCTGCTCGGGGTCCTGGAGCTTGCTTCCGCCCAAGGCAGTGGCCAACGCGATCATGTTGCCGCGCTCGTGCCAGTAGAACGCCCTGAAGCTGTCGTCACCGCGCGGCGGCGGGGGAATTTCCACCGCCTCACCGGCCTTTCTCGGCCCCGCGGCGGGCCGCCGTCAGTACGTACGATCCGGCCCTCCGGCTGCACTGCCAGCCGGCCCCGGCGCCCGGGCGGAACACCTCAGCCGCCTGCGCGGCCGTCACCAGCTCCACCATCTGCCGTGCTCCTCAGACATTTAATCCCTCGCCGGAGCGAGGGAATACGGTATCTCAAAAGAACGCAATCGCAGGATCCGAGGCGCTTGCGGCTCCTCACCCCCCTAGACGGAGCCGCGTAACATTCTCCCGGCCCACCGCCGGGGCCGGGAGAATGCCGCGGCCCGCTAGAAGGGAACGCCGCCACCGCGGCGGAGAAGATCCCAGACCACCTCGGCGGCCACTCTGGCGAACTCCAAGACGATCCGCATCTTCCAGTAGCGCTCCTCATCCCTCGGTGAGCGACGCCGCCTTCCCATCAGACCGATCCCCTTCCCGCCGCCTGCCGCGGCACCTTCCGGCCGGACCACCCGGCCGTCCTGGTCAGCAGGACCGGACGCGCCCGCGGGATGGCTCCCGGCACCGTCCGGCCCTGACAACCACTACGACGGAGCCCCGTAACAAGCCGGGGCCTGGCACCGGAGAGCCGCCAGGCGCCACCCTTACAGGAGGGGTTATGCAGCCGTCGGCTCCGGAGGCTTCGCCGGGTCAGGACCGGGCGACGGGACCTGGCGTCTTCACCTTGGGAGGCTGTCCGGCAGCATCCGGGCTGCGGCGTTCCGCTATCCGTAGCACCAGGCCCTATTCCCGATCGCCCTGTTTAGGTGGTTATGTCCGTTTCATGTAGTAAACCCACCTGAACTGCACTGAACGTGATGGATCTATTGAGCTAATTAGGTCTATCATGTATATTCGGTTCTGTGACTCTTGTGCACGGTCCTGATGCGCCGGACCACGGAATCGGCGAACGGCTACTGACGCCGGCCGAGGTGGCCGTCCTTTTCAGGGTCGATCCCAAAACCGCCACCCGGTGGGGAGCAGCCGGAAAGATGGGCAGCTGCAGGACCCCCGGCGGCCACCTGCGGTTCCGTGAATCCGCTGTGCGCGAGCAGCTCCGCGGCTGCCTGACGGAGGCCTTCTCATGACCCGGCCTGCCAGGCGGCCGACTGTAGCTCCCGGTCACCTCCAGACTGCCCCGGCCGCCGTTGCATCCCTGACTTCCCCCGTACCAGCCTGGAAGGGACGCACCTCATGACCACACAGCTCCCCGGCGGCGGCGCCGGCCTGCTCCCCGAGCTTGACGCCCAGCCTGGCTGGTCGGCCGACCTGGATTCCCTTTCTATCGCGCTCCGGCAGGTCCGGGCCGCAAACGGCGGGGCCGGGTATCCCGCGACAGCCGAAGCCGCCGCCGCTGAGGTCACGGAGCCTGCCATGCTCCCGATCCGCGGCGCGCGGCGCGAGCGCGGCCGTGCGCTGAAGGGGGCGCTCACCGCGATCGGGCTCGTCCTCGCACTGGCGGTCACCGCCATTGCCGCCGCGTACCTGACCTTCCCGCACGCCGCGGTATTCCACCGGCTGCCCGTGGCCGCACCGGACGGGCTGGTGGCGGCCGGGGCGCTGGGCGCGATCATCGCCGCCGTCGCTGCCTGGCGGGCGGCCCGGCGGCTGCTGCACGGCAGCAAGTCCGCGAACGTGCTGACCGTGCTGGCCGCGACAGTGGCCACAATCGTCAGCGCTACCGGCATGTGGGCGTTCTTCGCCGCCTACGTCCCCACCATCCCGGTTCTCGTCAGGATCCCCATCTTCGCGTTCCTCGAGCTGTCGACAGTGGCGGAGGCGCTGCGGGCCCGCGACAACATGAGGGAATTCGGATCCTCCGGCATCGACGGCCTCGCCATGTGGGTGCTGACCGGTACCAGCGCGTTCCTGGCGAGCCTGGCGTCGAGTTCAGTCGCCGAGGCACTGTTCCGGCTGGCGCCGCCGCTAGTGGCCGCGTGGCTGTGGGAACGGGCGCTGGTCTCCGAACGGCGCCGGCGCGCGGACCGCGGCCAGCGTGAGGAGATCACCTCCCGCATCAGCCCCAAGCGGATCCTGGTGCGCCTCGGCCTGGCCGAGCCGGCCGGGCAGACGCTCGGCGAGGCCGCGGCGCAGCGCCGCATCATGGTGCTGGCCCTGGCGGCCGAAGCCGTCGCCGCCCTCGAGGACGCCGGCGCGGGCCCGGGTGACAGGCGCCACCAGCGCGCCGAACGGAGGCTGCGCGCCGCGCTGCGCCAGGCCGTCGAGCTGGCCGACCTGGCGGGCAACCGGGACCGGCAGGCGGCCCTCGTGAGCCAGCTGCGCATCCTGCGCAGCCCCCACGACCTGGTGACACTGGACGCCGAATCACCGTGGGCGCAGCTCGCCGGGCCGCCCAGGAGGCCGCGGCCGCAAGGGCCGCCGCGGAAACGGCCCCACGACCGCGGAGACCGGCAAGACGACCGGGAACGGAACCCGGACCCCGGCGGCGGTGCCCTCAGCCAGCTGGCCGGGCTGCTCGTGCATGCTGTTCGCCAGCAGGACGCCGCAGCGGTGCACGAGCTGCTCGCCGGCCGTGATGATCACGCGGCGCTGGTCCGCTGGCTGGGCCACAATCCAGGGTTCGGCACCAAGCGGGTCATGGCGGTTACCGCGCTGTACGCGGTGCCCGGCGCGGCGACTTCACCGGCGAAGGCCACCGCCTGGATCGCGTCGATCGTCCCCGGCAAGCCAGGTGCGGTCGACAAGAAGGAAATCAGGCTAATGCGAGATCTGCTCGCGCCTGAGTGGACTGCCAGGAACTATCCCGCCCCGGCAACGGCCGGCGCCGGGGAGGAGTAACCGTGAAGTACTTGATCATCCTCCTGGGCTTCGTGACACTCTGGGTCCTCATCTATGTCGCCGGGCAGTACCTGATCCGCCGCACCCGGGTCGTCTCCCCCGGCGGCCGGCCGCCAGTCTGGCCAGCCCAGGCGGTCCGGGCGCTGCCAGCTGCGCTGCCTGTACACAGCGGGCAGGGCAGGTGCTGCCTGGAGGTGCCGTGCAGCGATGCGTGCGCCCGCAGACAGCAGGAGTGGCAGGCTCGGGCCAATGCCCGTTATGACCTGGTGATAGGCGAGATGGGTCGCATCATCCAGGGTGACGGCGCCCAGGACGACGGGTATAGCGACCAGGCCGCCGGCTGAGCCCAGCCGGGTTAAGCGGCGCGAGCCCTGGTGTCAGGTGGCAGCCGCCAGCTGCGCCCGCACCGCCGTGTCTACGTCCGGTGGCAGGAACCATAGCCGTTGCGCGCCGCTGCACGGCACCGGCGCGGGCAGCGCGACCACTGCGGTGAGCTGCCAGTGATACTGGCCGCGGGCCGCCCACGGCGAGCACGGGTCAGCGGCGCAGTCTTCCCACCAGTGGCACCCGGTGACGGCCGCGGCAGCGACGACGGCGCCGAGGACGAGCCTGCGGGGCCATTGCCCCGCCCCGGGGCGGCGGGCCAGCCCGAGACGCCAGGCCTGCCACCTGTCCTGCTCGGCCTGGCTGTCGAACAGCCCGGCGAGGCCCTCGGGGCACGGCACGGCTACCGGCTCCTGCACGATCATCTTGCCGGCGTGGATGGCGATCAGCTGGCCGGCCAGTGCAGGCGGGAACGGCCAGACCCGGTTCTCGGCCCGCTTCCCGAGGCATGCGATGCACGCGGCCCACGGCTGCCAGACGGTCAGCGCCCGCATCTCCGGCCGGGGCGGCCGCCCCTCGCGTGTAGGCACGGCGGTGGCCTCCAGTTCAGGTGCCTGCGGCCCGGCGCGGCCCGCGGTTCCCGAGGTTCACGACAGCGGCCAGGCCGGGATTCAGGGCCGTGTACTGCGCGCGGTCGCGGTGCCGGCCGGCAGCGAGCCGCCGGGGTCGCCTGGGGACCTGGAACTGCACGAGGCGGTGCAGGTACAACGGCCCGCCGATCAGCCCGGCACGGGTCCTTGCAGCCGGGCGGCCGGACGACGGCAGGCCGCTCTCTACCTGGCCCGGTCCTCACCCAGGCGGCCAACGGTCAGGCCGCCTCGGCCGTGACGCCTGGGGTCCGCATGGCGGCGGCCCGGCGCCGGGGTCGGCGCCGCTTCGGCTGCCCCGTCGTCCGGGACAGATGCCAGAAGTCGCCGCACCGGTACCTGCCCATGTGGGTGCCCGGGTAGAGAAGGACGGCGGCTTTCTTCGCGGCCTTGCGGCTCGCGTAGCATCGTCTCCCGCAGTGCGGGCAGCTGGTGCAGACCTGCAGCCCTGCGACGAGCTGGGCTACGCGGTCAGGCTTCCGGTTTTCTCTAAAGGGATCCGGGCGGGTCAAGGCAACTCACCGTCCTCATGAAGGTTCGCAGTAAGGCCGCCTGGCACCGCGCGGGCGCAACACCGGCCGGCATCACACGTATATTGAACATATTAAGCGTCACATGTCTCACATGTCTTTTAGGCCTGTGCGCGCCGCGGCCGATCCGCCGACGAGTACGCCGGGGCCGCTAAGTCAGTCACGGCTCGACAGCGCCTGCACTGCCGGCGGTGGAGTACTGCCGCACCTATCGCTGAGGCCCGCGCGGCTCAATGCCGCTCCCTGCCTGTCATTCAGGTTGGGCCGGCGGCGCCTGGGAGGTACCGCCCGGCGAGGACGGTCAGGACGCTGCACGGAGCGGGGATGCGCAGCCCCGCGAGCGTGCTGCCTTCCCAGCTCCCGGCCCACTGCCCGGCCCGCGGGGTGCAGGCTCCGCAGCCGGCGGCCGCGCACGGGTAACTGCATGCACCGTCGGGTGCCTCGTCCGCCAGGTCCTGGCGCAGCTCGCAGTCGCCTTCGGCGCAGGCATCGCTGAAGAACAAGACGGGACGGTGGCGGGTCGCGAGCGCCAGCAGCGCGACGGTGACCGGGCTGTCCAGGTCCTCCTCAGGGCCGTTCTCGCCGCGGTGAGCGGCCAGGAGGATCGCCTCGCATACCCGGACCGCGAGCATGGGGTCCGCTCCGGACCGGGCGATGGCGCCCGCTTCGACGGGGGAAGGGGTTATGAGGGCGAGCTCCCGGCCGGTGCTGCCGGTCTCGATCGCCACCTGCCACGCGCAGGCCCGGCATAGCCTGTACGAGAGCGCCAGGCTCGGGCGGTCATAGGCGTGAAGCGGGACCGGGACGAGGGCCAGTTCGCCGCACAGGGCGCCGGCTTCGCGCGGCGCGCCGGGCGCCGCGCGCTCCTCGCCGGTGCGGGCGCGGGGGACGGCATGCCATCCGCCGGGGCCCACCGCGGAAAGGTAGGTGCTGGCGGCGCCGGGGTTCCACGGCCGGGTGCTGCCGGGGCGCAACGCCTCGAGTTCGGCATCATTGAGGAGGCTGGACGGCTGATCGGGGGCTGGGCCGGCGGGAATGGTCATGGCTGGCTTCCTTCTGCCGTGGCCGGCGGCTCGAGGCGGATCGGATGGTCGGCGCGGGCCTGGACCTGCCCGATCTCGTCACCGCTGCCGAGGAAGTAGTTGAGGATGAGCCGCGGCATGCCATCGGGCTCGGGGTGGCCGGTTGTCGTCGGATCGGGTTGCGGGGAGCCGAGGACTGTGGCAGTGAGCCGCTCGCCGCCCTCGAAGTCGAGGATGATGCGGTCGCCGTCGGCCAGGTCCGAAGCGCGACGGAACTGCGGCACGGCCGGGGCGGACCGGACGGGCGCCAGGCCGGCCGGCAAGGTGCCCGCGGCGGCGCCGGGGCCGGCCGCCGGCGGCTCCGGGTCCGCGGCGCCTGGGGCGGCAGGAGTGCCGATCAGGGCGTCTTCGGGGAGGTCCCAGACCCGGAGCCGGGCGTCGCCGAGATCGTTCCCGGGCACGTCGCGGCGCACGGTGTAGCGGGTCCCGGTCTTGGTCTGCTCGGTCAGCAGCAGCCCGGAGTTCCGCAGCGCCTCATCCAGCTGGCTGCGGGTGACGAACGGCTCGTCGAGCTCGGCGGCGTAGTCGGCGGCGGCCTGGTAGGCGCGGACCGGGTGGAGGTAGACGCGGCGTCCCGCGGCAGTGTCCTCGACCGCCCCGATCCACGTGCCGCCGGGCTCCGGCTGGCCGCCCGGGCCCGCGCCCCACCCGTAGCGGCCGCCCAGGTCGCCGCTGGCGGGCGCGCCGCCGCCGGGCACGGCGGTCAGGTGAGCGGTCCGCGAGGACAGCGCGAGCTGCACCAGCAGCAGGAAACCGGTCACCGGGTCGGCGGCGATCGCTTCCTCGGCGGCGGCGCTCGCCTCGAATCCCGGGTCGGGCGCGGTGGCGGGCAGCGGCCCGTCCCAGGTGGTGCCGGGCGGCAGCAGGGCCCGCAAGAACGCCATGTCCTCGTCTGACAGGCCGTCGCCGGTGAGCGCGTCCGCCGGGTTGGGAACGTAGTGGACCTTGACCCGGGCCGGGCCCTTGGCGGTGGTGGCGGTGCACAGGCCCGGCACGTCGATGGGCAGGTCGGTGCCGATGTGGCTGTCCTGCCACACCATCTGGGCGCCCTGCGGAGACAGTGACCCCAGGGACACCCACCAGCCGATGTTGTCCCGCGAGCCCTCGCCGAAGAAAACGGCGTCCGGGCGCTGGATGCCGACCACGATGTTCATGTTCAGGCCGCGGGACAGCGCGAGCAGCTCGGCGATCTGCCGGAACACCGGGTGTTCCTTGGCGTCCTCCTTCTTGCGAGTCGCGGCCCACCAGGCGGATACCAGCATCCGGAAGACGAAGAACTCGTCGATGATGACCAGCAGCCGCCGCAGTTCGCTCTTGCGGATCCTGCCTGCCGCGACGTCCTCGATCCGCTCGTACATCAGGGCGTGCGCGTCGGCGACCAGCTTGATCATGTCCTGGATGCGGGTCGCGACCCGGGTGACGTTGGGCCAGCCGCGCAACCCCATCAGCTCGATCATCTTGGGATCGCAGCCCCACACTTCGACCCCGAGGAACGCGGCGCGGATGGCGAGCAGCAGCAGCAGCTGCGTCTTGCCGCCGCCGGTGGGGCCGATGACACCGCCGTGCGGCAGGGTGGTCTTGGCGAGCGCGTAGCCGGCGAGCTCGCCGTCCTCGTCCTCGCCGTAGGTCAGCACCACGCGGTCGCCGAACATCTGGCGCAGCTCCTCGACGGTGACCACCGGCGCCGGGATCAGGAACGGGAACTCCCGGCGGCGGCGGAAGGTGACCCGGTCCAGGTCGACTTCCCAGGTGTGCCGCAGCCGGTCCGGTTCGCCGAACAGCTGGGTGCTCATGTGCGCGGTGATGTTGAAGCGGTTGCTCGCGCTGGTGACGACGCGGGCGGGCTCGAAACTGATGGTGAACTCGCGCAGCGGGTGGCCGGCGCCGGCGATCCCGTCCAGGGCAGGAACCCCGGCGGCAGGCTCGTCCATGTCGAGGTGCTCGACGCGGACGCCTTTCAGCAGCATGCCGGCGGCCACCGTGATCCGTTCGATCGCCAGGTCGCGGGCGGTGGCCTGGTCCTTGGGTTCCTCGCGGCCGTCGGTGACCTCGCCGCTGATCTCGTCGCGCTGCGGGTTAACGTGCAGCCGGATGTGCACACCGGTCTTGCGCTGCACCGCGTCTTTGATCTTCGCCAGGAAATCCGGGGTAGTGATGTCGTCGTGGGCGGGCAGCCGCAGCACGAACCCGGCTACCTGGTCGTGGTCCCAGCGGGTGATCCGCAGGCTCCAGGCCGCGTTCGGGGCGGCACCGAAGTGGGGGGCCGTGACCCGCTCGGCGCGGGCGGTGCCGGCCAGCCCGGCGAGGACCTGCTCATGCTGCCCGGCGCCCTGAGCGAGGACCGGGGACAGCGCCTGCGCCCACCGGCGGTAGGCGGCGGTCCGGCGG
>Ga0070714_100000950_pt1 | contig 20639 bp, 17 predicted proteins | sample LARL83metaG_FD_65450 | JGI IMG/M metagenome (GOLD analysis project Ga0070714, IMG submission 65450) | Corn, switchgrass and miscanthus rhizosphere microbial communities from Kellogg Biological Station, Michigan, USA - LAR L8-3 metaG | ecosystem: Host-associated > Plants > Roots > Rhizosphere ... | reverse complement strand
ACCTGGAAACGAAGCTCCTCGAGCTGCGCGCGCTCGACCTCGGTCCCGCCGTGCTGCTTCCGCGGGACGATCCAGCCGTTCTCGTCCTCGAGCCACACCGAGGTCCGCGGGGACTCGCTCAACGTCGCGGTCGACTCGACGATGTGCTCGAGGATGTCCTCGAGGCTCGACGCGGCAGCGAGCTCGCGCCCGAACTCGAGCAGCTGCGTCGCGCTCTCGGCCTCCCGGCGCGCCGACTCGTAGAGACTCGCGTTCTCGACGGCGACCGCCGCGTGGCCGGCGAGCACCTCGAGCAGCCGGACGTCGTCCTCGTCGAATTGATTCAGGCCGAGCTTCGAGACGACGATCACGCCGACCACCCGTGCGCCGTAGCAGAGCGGAACGGCTACGAGAGACTCCTCGATCACCGGAGTGCCCGGAATGCGCGACCCGTACTCGCAGTTCGCCGCGTCGTGGATGAGCAGCGACTCCGCGCGCTCTGCGCAGCGGCCCGTGATCCCGGTCCCGATCCGAGTCCGGAGCAGCTCGAGCGGCAGCGCCACCGTCTCGACGACGAATTCGCCGTGGAACGCGACGGGCACGAGCTCCTCGCCGTCGACGACGAACACGCGGCAGTTGTGGTAGTCGATCAGCGAGCGAAGCTCGCCCGCGACCTCGTTACCGATCTCGCGCACGTCGTTCAGGCGGTTCAACTTGCCGCTCAGGCTCTGCAGCATCTTCATGTGCGCGATCGAGCGGACGTCGCGCTCGTGCGTCGCCCCGTGCGGACGCTCGCTCGACTCCTCGTCGTAGAGAACGACCCGGTTCTTGCCGTGGACCTTGGCGGTCATCATCGCCGCCTCCGCGCAGGCGGCGAGCTCGCGCGGGTTCATCGCATGCTCGGGCCCGAGGGAGAGCCCGATCGAGACGGTGAGCCTGGACACGCCGGGCGCGTCGAGCTCGGAGAGCCGCTGGACGATCCGCTCGGCGACACGCTGCGCGTCGGTTCCGTCGCACGAGCGCATGATCACGCCGAACTCCTCGCCCCCGAGGCGGCAGACGACGTCGTCCGGACGCATGCACGCCCGGAGCGTGTCGGCGAGGCTGCACAGGAGCTCGTCGCCGACGCCGTGGCCGTGCACGTCGTTGATGCGCTTGAAGTCGTCGATGTCGAGCATGAGCACAGCGACCGGCTTATGGATCCGGCTCGCTTCCTGAAGCGCGTTCAGCAGGCGCTCGTGGAAGCTGCGATGGTTGAAGAGGCCGGTGAGCGAGTCGGTCTGCGCCTGATGCTCGAGCCGGGCGCGGATTTCCGCGTTGTCGAGCGCGAGCGCGGCAGCGTCGGCAAAACGCTTCGCAAGGTCGAATTCGCCCGCGGTGAAGAAGCCGTCCTCACCGATCCGGTAGATGTTCAGCACGCCCTTGATCCGCGCGCGCGAGATCAGCGGGATCGAGATCAGCGCCTCGGGATCGATCGGCGTCCCCGGGACGAAGCGCACGCGCGGGTCGAGGTGCGCCTGATTGACGTGCGCTGCCTCGCGATGCCGCGCGGCCCAACCGGTAATGCCCTCGTGGAAGCCGATCTTGGTCGCCATGATCTCGTCCGCGTACTCGTCCCGGGCGAAGACGGCGGTGAGCGTGCCCTGGGGCTCGTCGGCTTCGTAGATCGTCAGCGTGTCGTGCGGGATCAGGTCGCCGAGCGCGTCGGCGATGCGAACGAGGAGAGCGTCGAGGCTCTGTTCCGCGAGCAGCTCGTGGAAGACGTCGGCGAGCCGCTGATACGACTCGACGAGCTCCGGCGCCGAAGGCGTCGCTTGATTCTCCGGCATGAGTCGGAGATGCGTGGTCGGCCGCACAACCATCCGGCTCGAAGGATCGCTACGCGAGCGGGGAACGACGTCCCCCGTCCGAGGGAAAGATCGGGGCCGGGCGCAACGCCCGGCCCCAAAGCCTGCTAGTCGCCCCAGTCGAAGTCGCGGGCGCGATCGACGGCCCAGAAGCCGGAATCCTCGATCTCGCCTGCGGGCACCGCGTGTGCAACGGGCTCGGCGACTTCCTCGCCGGGCCACGGCTCCGGCTCGACACCGTCCATCGTCTCTTCCAGACGCGCCTGCTCCTCGGTCTTGAACAGAGGATGATTCTCGAAGGGATCCGCGGACTTGTAGCGATCGATCGGCATCTGCCGATCGAGATCGGAGTTCCGCTCCTTCAACTCGAGGTGATCCCTGATCACCTGCGCGAACAACGACGGTGTTTCTACCGGCATGCCTTTCCTCCGATTTTGGGGGCGCTCTCCTTGGCCCGGGGAGTGTAACCCGGTTTCGGACCGGTTTCGGGGCCGATTGTGGGTTGAATCTACTAAAAGGTGCGGACGGGTGCTTCGAGCTCGACGCGGTTCTTTCCTGCCCGCTTGGCCCGGTAGAGGGCCCGGTCGGCGGCCGCGAAGAGCTCCCGCTGGCCCTCCCCGGGCCGGTGCTGGGCGACGCCGAAACTGCACGAAACGCTGACGATCTCGCCGTCCCGGCCGACCGAGGCGCGCTCCGCGAAGGCCTCCCGGACGCGTTCGGCGAGCTGCGCGCCGCCGACGCCGTCGGCCCCTGGGAGGAGGAGCAGGAACTCCTCGCCGCCCCAGCGGCCGGCGAGGTCGGAGTCGCGAACGGTGGCCTTGAGGGCGGCCGCGAAGGAGCGTAGGACGTCGTCTCCGACGGCATGCCCGTGGGCGTCGTTGACCGTTTTGAAGTCGTCGAGGTCGGCGAGCACGAGCGTGAGCGGCGTCGCGAGACGTTCCGCCTGCGCGATCTCGGCGGTGAGCGCGTCCTCGCACTGGCGCCGGTTCGCGATGCCCGTGAGGCCGTCGACAAGAGCTTGCCGCTCGACGATTCGGTGTAGTCGCGCGTTCTCGAGCGCGATCGCGGCGTGCGAGGCGAGCGAGCTTGCGGACAGACGCTGCTCGTCGTCGAAGGTGTCGCCGAAAATCGTGAGCGTGCCGAACACCGTCCGCGCGGCGTTGAGCTCGAACGTCAGCTGGACCGCGCCGTCCGGCTCGCCCGTCTCGACGAGCGTGCCGTCGTCGGCGACGAGCCGGGCGCCCTGTGCGCCCGTCGCCTCGACCGCAGCCTCGACGATCACCCGAAGCAGCTGGCTCACGTCGTGCGTCGCGGCGAGCGCCTCGCCGAAGCGCGTAATCGCGTCGCGCAGGCGGCCGCGCTCGGAATCGAGCTCCGCGAGCCGCGCCTCCAGCTGGCTCGCCATCTCGTTGAACGAGGTACCGAGGCGCGCGAACTCGTCGCGGCCCCGAACCGGAACGCGTTCCCTCAGGCGGCCGCGCGCAATGCCGTCCGCCGCCTCGGCGAGCGTGCGCAGCGTGCGCACGATCGAGCGCCCTTCGAAGTACGCGACGAGCGCGACGAGCCCGAGCGAGCCGATCAGCCCGAGCAGGAGCTTGTTGCGCGAGCGCGAGTTGGCGGCGTCGATCAGCGACTGCGGGCTGAGCACGCCAAAGCGGACAGCCGGGTCGTCGGCGACGGCGGCCGCGACGAGCCCACGGAAGCGGTCCTTCCCGACCTGGACCGTCTTCATCTGGCCGACCGGGATGGCGACGTCACCGAACACGCCCGGGGACGAGGCGACGACGGTGTCGTTACGCAGGATCACGACGGCGTCCGGCGGGTTGAGACCCGAATGCTGGCGCAGGGTGTCGGCGAGCGTCTCGTCGAAGGGCACCGCAACCGTCACCGTCCCGACGAGCCCGTGCGCGGAGACAACGGCCGCCGACCGGGTCGCGGAGAAGGCGGGCGGCCGCCCGACCCTGAAGCCCTCGATGCCGGTGACCGAGATCTCCGGCGCGTTCCGGAACCGCTGCACGAGCACCGGCAGGTCGCGGTTTGCGAGCTCGGCCTGGAAGACCCGCGACCGTGCGGTAACGGTCGCCTCGTTCCGCGCCTGGTCGAGCCGCTCCTGGTAGGCGGCGAGCAACGCGCGCATGCCCGACTGGAGGCGCGCGTCGACCTGTCGCGTCTCGCTCTGCCCCGCCACCTCTGTGAAGCCCCAGAACGCCGCCCCGATCGGAAGCAGGGACAGGAGCAGGAAGTAGACGACGAGCTTGACCTTGAAGCTACCCATGATTCCGTCCCTCATCTCCGACGATGCTCAAGTGTCGGGCCTCTTTTGCCGATACCTCGTTCGAGTGATGTTGTCGGCATCGGGGGGAGGAAGCATGAGAGGCATCGAACGGGTTCTGGCCGCTGTTTTGCTCATCGGAGCCGTAGCGGGCGCTGCAGTATTCGCCAGCCATAGTGGCAGTAACCCCGCTGCAGACGCCGTCCGCCTGGCGGCGCCGCCGGAGCAGCATCTATCCGGTCCCGGCGCGGTTCTGATCGCTCCCACGCCGGCCGACCGCAGCCAGGGGCTCCGCGTCGTCAGGACGGCGCCTGCGGTCGTCTCGATCCCGGCGATCCGCCAGGCCGGCGTGGCCGCGCTGATCGAGCCGGCCAAGCAGACCGTGCGCCTGCACCCGCTCACGCCGGTCGTGCCGACTCCGGTCGCCGCACCCACGCTGTCGCCCTCGCCTGTCGCGGCGCCCGTCGCCCCGGTGCAGGCCCCGCCGGCCGTAACGGGGCCCGTCGTGACCGCCGCGCCCGAGGCTCCGCGCGCACCCGCCGCCTCGGACCCGCTGCCCGCTCCGCCCGCCCCGGTCGCCGACCCGCCTTCGGTCACTACGCCCGCGCCGCCGATCCAGGTCACTCCCGTACCGGTGCAGACGCTGCCCGACCCACCGCCCGACCTGCACGGCCTCGGCCTCGCCCCGGGGCCGCAGCCGACGCCGGTCGATTCGCAGGCTCCGCCGTACTTCAAGGCCGGTCCGGGTCCGAGCGGTGACTAGGATGGGCGCGTGGCCCGGTTCTCAAGGTTCCGCCCCGGCCCCGTCGGGGTAGCGATCGCGATGTACAACGTCTGGCGGCGGCTTTCGCCGAAGCAGCGGAAGCTCGTCGTCAAGCTCGCTCGCAAGCACGGGCCGAGGGCCGCGAAGAAGGTCATGCAGTACCAGCGCGCCCGCCGCGCGCGCTGAGAGCTTCTACGAGGCGAGCCAGGAGAGCGCCGACGGCGCGAGCGCCGCACGGACGATGCGGTCCTGCTCACGCAGATGCGCGGTCGGGTAGCCCTCGCTCGGGCTTGCGCGCCAGGGGCGGCCGACGTAGAGGAGCGGCACGCCGTCCGGCTTCGCTTCCTCGAGCCGGTGGCGGATCGGCCGCCACGCACCCATGTTCTGCGGCTCTTCCTGCACCCACACCACCTCGCGTAGGTTCGGGTAGCCGCGCACGAGCGCAGCCGCCTGCTCGACCGGGAACGGGTAGAGCTGCTCGATGCGCGCCACCGCGACGCTCGTCGCGCGACCGCGGTCCTCGTGGCCGACGATGTCGTAGTAGATCTTCCCCTGGCAGAGCACGAGCCGCGTCACGCGCGCGTGATCGGCGGACGGATCATCGAGCACGGGCTGAAACTCGGATTCGGCGAGGTCGGCGATCTTCGACGACGCCTGCTTCATCCGCAGCAGTCCCTTGGGCGTCATCACGACGAGCGGACGCGCCGTTACGTCGAGCGCCTGTCTTCGCAGCAGATGGAAGTACTGCGCCGACGTCGTGCAGTTCGCGATGCGGATGTTCTCCTGCGCCGCGAGCTGCAGGAACCGTTCGAGCCGCGCGCTCGAATGCTCGGGGCCGTTGCCTTCGTAGCCGTGCGGGAGGAGAAGCGTGAGCCGCGAGGTCTCGCTCCACTTCGAGAGGCCCGCCGAGATGAACTGGTCGATGATGATCTGCGCGCCGTTCGCGAAGTCGCCGAACTGCGCCTCCCAGAGGACGAGCGTCTCGGGCGCCGCGACGGAGTAGCCGTACTCGAAGCCGACGCACGCGTACTCCGAGAGCGGCGAGTTGTGGATCTCGAACGAGGCGCTCGCCTCGTCGAGGTGCTGCATCGGCGTGAACGTGGCGCCTGTGTTCACGTCGTGGAGCACTGCGTGGCGGTGTGAGAAGGTGCCGCGCTCGGTGTCCTGACCCGTGATCCGGATCGGGATCCCGTCGACGATGAGCGACGCGAACGCGAGCGCCTCGGCCTGGCCCCAGTCGATCTCGCCCTGTTCGATCTGGTCGCGCCGGCGCTCGAGCTGGCGCATCAGCTTGGGGTGCGGTGCGAACCAGTCGGGTACGCGCAGCAGCTGCTCGTTCAGCTCGACGAGCTTGTCGGCCGCGACGGCGGTCACGACCTCGTCGAGCGTGGACGCCGGGATGCGGCCGTCGTGCGGCGGCGGCTGCGGGGTGCCGAACGTCTCCTTCAGCGCTTCGTGTGCGGCCTTCAGCTCCGTGAGCACGTCCTGCTCGAGCCCATCCGCTTGCTCGGTGCTGACGATGCCCTCCTCGACGAGCCGCTTTGCGTAGAGCTCGCGCACCGTCGGGTGCTCGGCGATCGCGGCCGCGAGCAGCGGCTGCGTGTACGCAGGCTCGTCCTGTTCGTTGTGCCCGTAGCGGCGATAGCCGACGAGATCGACGACGACGTCGTGCCCGAAGCGTCGCCGATACGCGAGCGCGAGGCGGACCGCATAGAGGGCCGACTCCGGATCGTCGGCGTTCACGTGGATGATCGGGATGTCGAAGCCCTTGGCGAGATCGCTCGAATAGCGCGTCGAGCGGCCGTCCGCCGGGTCGGTCGTGAAGCCCACCTGGTTGTTCGCGATCAGGTGCAGCGTGCCGCCGGTCGAGTAGCCGGCGAGGCCCTCGAGGTTGAGCGTCTCCGCGACCTCGCCCTGGCCGGCGAACGACGCGTCGCCGTGGATGAGGATGGGGAGCGCGACCGAAGGATCGTGGTAGCCCTCGCGGGTCGAGCGGTCGGTCTGCTCCGCGCGCGCGCGCCCTTCGACGACCGGGTCCACCGCCTCGAGGTGACTCGGGTTCGACGCAAGCGACACGTGGATCTCGCCGGCACGCGTCGTGCGGGTGCCGGTCGCGCCGAGGTGGTACTTGACGTCGCCGCTGCCGCCTTCCTCGCTGACCACGACTGCTTCGATCGTCCGCTCGCCCTCGAACTCGCGCAGGATCACCTCGTACGGCCGTCCGACGACGTGCGCGAGCACGCTCAGCCGGCCGCGGTGCGCCATCCCGATGACGACGTCGTGCGCGCCTTCGTCGGCGCCGAGCTCGATCGCCTCGTCGAGCATCGGCACCAGCACGTCGACGCCCTCGATCGAGAACTGCTTCTGGCCGAGGAACGCGCGGCGAAGATACCGCTCCATTCCCTCCACCCGGCTGAGGCGCCCGAGCAGCCGCACCTTCTCCTCTGGGCCGAGCGGCTGCCGGTAGCGGCCGGACTCGATCGCCTGCCGCAGCCAGACGCGCTCTTCGTGGTCGGATAGGTGCTCGATCTCGTATGCGATCGGCCCGCAGTAGATCTCGCGCAGGCGCGGGAAGACGTCGGCGAGCGTTTTGCCTTCGACGTAGAGCCGAAGGAGCGGCGCGGGAATGCGCGCCTGCAGCTCCGGCGTCAGCTTCGGGATCAGGCGCTCGGGCTCGAGCGCCGGGTCGCCGGGCGGCTCCGAGCCGAGAGGGTCGAGATGCGCCGCGAGATGGCCGTGCGTGCGGTGCGCCTTGACGAGCGACATCGCGGCGGCGACGCCGCCGAGCAGCTCGTCGTCAGGCGCTTGCGGCACCGGCGCGGGCGGTGCAGGCGGCGCGGGCTGCTCGACGGGGATCGCGGCGGCGCCGTTGCCGCCGCCGTTCCGGTCGAGCCGCTCGAGCAGGCGCGCGAGGCCCGGCTGGGTCGCAAGCAGCGCCTCGGGCGCGCTCTCGAAGAGCGCGCGCCACTCGGACGGGACGGCACTCGGATTGTCGAGATACTGCTCGAGCAGGAGCGCCGCGTAGCCCGTGTTCAGTCCGTCGACCTCGGGACCGCTCATTCCACTACCCGTTGTAGCAGGGTGGGCGGAATTACCAGAGCGGATGAGACGTGACGACGGCGATCATCATCCCGAAGAAGAAGCTCGCCGCCGCGACGAGGACTGCTGCGAAGGCGAGCCGCTGGTGGCGGCCGCCCATCCCGGCGGAGATCATCGCGATCACGATGCCGGGGAGGACCAGCCGCAGCGGGTGCCACGCGACGCCGATCAGGCAGATGAAGATCGACATCGCCGCGAGGAAGCCGGCGATCGTCTCCGAGGGCTTCGCCCGTGTGTTCTCCATCGCGCTCATCGCCGCTCTGCCCTCGCGGCGGCCGTGCGTGGGGCGCGCGCGTACGAGCGGACCGGCCCGCCGTGCGGCCGCGGTTGCGGGCGGCGGGTGCGCCGGCGGCGGTTATAGCCCGGCCCGTCCTCCGGCCCGATCTTCGCCGTCACGGCCGCGCCGTCCGTGGGCTTGGGGTCTGCCTTGATCGCGTAGTAGACGACGCCGCAGAGATAGACGATCGGGATCTTGAGGATCACCATCAGGAAGATGAGCTCCAGAACCGAGTGCTTCGGCACGGGCAGGAGTCTACCGGGAGAAACCGATCGAGAGGTTTCACCGTTTTCTTACGTGAGGGGCGGTTACGTCCCCGCGCGCCCTGGAGAAGAGAACCCATGAGCCACGACCAGCTACGCATCCTGATGGAGCACGCCGAGGAGGTCGGCTGCATCAACATGTCCGCCTTCACGGCGCTCGTCCAGGAGCTCGAGCTCGACGAGGACGAGCTGAACGGGCTGTACGAGGCGATCGAGGGCCGGGGCATCGAGCTCACCGACGACTGCTCGCTCCCGGATCTCCAGGAGGCGACGTACGTGAACGGCGAGGTCGCCGCGATGACGACCGACTCGCTGCAGCTCTTCCTCAACGAGGCGGGGCGCTATCCGCTGCTGACGGCGGCGGAGGAAGTCGAGCTCGCAAAGGCGATCGAGCGGGGCGACAAGCGGGCGAAGGACCGGATGGTCAACTCGAACCTCCGCCTCGTCGTGTCGATCGCGAAGAAGTACCAGGGCCACGGCCTGCCGCTGATCGACCTGATCCAGGAGGGGATCATCGGGCTGATCCGGGCGGTCGAGAAGTTCGACTGGCGCCGCGGCTTCAAGTTCTCGACGTACGCGACGTGGTGGATCCGCCAGGCGGTGCAGCGCGGCGTCGCGAACAAGTCGCGCACGATTCGCATTCCCGTGCACATCGTCGAGCGCGAGCAGAAGATCGCGCGCGCGGAGCGCGAGCTCGTGCTGAAGCTCGAGCGTGCGCCGACAGATGAAGAGGTCGCCGAAGTCGCGAAGCTGAACGTCAAGCACGTGAGGGAGGCGCGCGGAGCGGCCCGCACGGTCGCGAGCCTCGACAAGACGGTCGGCAACGAGAGCGACACCGCGTTCGGCGATCTCGTCGCGCAGGAGTCGGGGTCGGTCGAGGAGGAGGTCGTCGTCGCGCTCGGCGACGATGCGCTGCACCGTGCGGTCAAGACACTGCCGCCGCGCGAGCAGGACGTGATCCGGATGCGCTACGGGCTCGGCAACGACGAGGATCCGAAGTCGCTCGAGGAGATCGGTCGCCGCATGGGCATCACCCGCGAGCGCGTCCGCCAGATCGAGACGCAGGCACTCGGGCGGCTGGCGGAGCAGCGGGAAATAGCCGCGCTCTCGCCGGTCGTCTAACCCGGCTTCCGACGTCCCGGCCTGAGCGGCTCGTCGCCGCGACCGACATGTGCGGGCGCGGCACACCCACGTTCGCCATCGAGGCCCACGAGCAGGAAAGCGAAGCGGTGCGAGTGGGCGTGAGACGTCGCGAAGCGACGGCTCACCGAAAACACAGCACGCGCATGCCCTCCCACCACTCCGGGTGCCCGCGGTCCTTGCCGTCGACCGAGTAGATCTCCGTCGCGCGCGGCTGCTCGGCGAGATAGTCGTCGACGGCGCGCTCGACGCGCTCCCAGTCGGTGTCGTCGACGATCACGAGCGCCGGTGAGGCCAGGTACGGCTCGATCAGCCGCATCCCGTCGAGCTGCTGCTCGTACTCGTGGCCGTTGTCGTAGTAATAGACGCCGACGGTGCGGCCCTCGAGCGCGCTGCCACGCAGCGTCTCGAAGGCATCGCCCTCGAGCATCGTCGCCTGCAGCCCGTAGCGCTCGAGGTTCGCCTCGAGCTGCTCGCGGCTGCCGTCGCCCAGCGACCAGTTGTCGATCGCGACGAAGTCGCCGTCGTTGTCCAGGTGCGCGCTGACGAGGCTCGTGCCGCGGAACGTACCGACCTCGACGTAGGACTCGCCCTCGTCGAGACAGCGGGCGGCGACGTTCAGGAGCGCGAGGTTGTTGGGCTGCGCGAGACCGGGCAGCGCGGCGAGGATCTCCGCGAAGCGGGAGACGTCCTCGAGCTGCGCGGGCAGCTGCCGGAGAAAACGATCGGGGTCCACGGGCGTATCGAATCAGGTTGGCCGACTCTGCCCGGGGCGAACGGCTCGCGGACTTCTGCAACCAGGTTGCTTCGCAACCTGGTTGCGGCTCTCGACTCTCAGGCTTCGGCGTACGCGCGCATCGCGTCGACCAGGACGCGAAGCTTGCGGCCGGACACCGTCAGGCGGTACTCGACGCGGGGCGGGCGCGAATCGGGCAGCACCCGCCGTTCGAGCACGCCGGCCTCCTCGAGCTCGGCGAGGCGCGCGGCGAGCGTCCGCGGCGGGATGCCCTCGAGCGCCTGCTTGAACTCGTTGAAGCGAACGGCGCCCTCCTCCGCGGACGCCCACAGGATCGCGAGCATCCAGCGGCGCCCGAGGAGGTCAGCCGCTCGGGCGACCTCCTCGGGCAGCGGCCGGCATTCCCTACACCGCATGGAGTTGCGGCTGCGCCTTCGGCTCGAGCGCGAGGTCGAGCACCTCGCCGAGCGTCATGACGGGATGGAACTGCATCGCCTCGCGCACGTCTGCAGGAACGTCCTCGAGGTCGGCGCGGTTCCGCTCGGGGATGATCACGTCGGTGAGCCCGGCGGCGTGCGCCGCGAGCACCTTCTGCTTCAGCCCGCCGATCGGAAGGACGCGGCCCTGCAGCGTCACCTCGCCGGTCATGCCGACCGTGTGCTTGACGGGCCGCTCCGAGAGGAGCGACGCGAGCGCAGTCGACATCGTGATGCCGGCGCTCGGGCCGTCCTTAGGAATCGCGCCCGCAGGCACGTGCACGTGGAACGTCCTGTCCTTGAACGCATCCGGCTCGACACCGAGCTCCTCGGCATGCGAACGGATGTAGGAGAGCGCAATGCGTGCGGACTCCTTCATCACGTCGCCGAGCTGGCCGGTCAGGACGAGATCGTTGCCGCCGTCCATCGAGGTCGCCTCGACGAACAGCACGTCGCCGCCGGTGCCCGTGACTGCGAGCCCGGTTGCGACGCCCGGCACTGCGGTCCGCTCCGCCGCCTCCTGGAAGAACTTCTGCCGGCCGAGCGCGTCGCGGACGACGTCGAGATCGACGGCGACCGGTGGCTCGACGGACTTCGACGCAATGCGCGTCGCCGTCTTGCGCAGGATCTTCCCGAGCTCGCGCTCGAGCTGGCGGACGCCGGCCTCGCGCGTGTACTCGGAGACGACGGTCTGGATGACGCCGTTCTCGATCGAGGTCTCGTCCTCGAGCAGGCCGTTCCGCTCGCGCTGCCTCGGCCAGAGGTAGTCGCGTGCGATCGCGGTCTTCTCGTCGACCGTGTAGCCGTCGAAGCGGATGACCTCCATGCGGTCGAGCAGCGGCCCGGGGATCGTGTCCGCGACGTTCGCGGTCGCGATGAAGAACACGTCCGACAGGTCGAGCTCGACGTCGAGGTAGTGGTCGCGGAACGAGTGGTTCTGCGCCGGGTCGAGCACCTCGAGCAGCGCGGCCGACGGGTCGCCGCGCCAGTCGGCGCCGACCTTGTCGACCTCGTCGAGGAGGATCACCGGGTTCATCGTCCCCGCGTCGCGAAGCGCACGCACGAGCCGGCCCGGGAGCGAGCCGATGTACGTGCGGCGATGGCCGCGGATCTCCGCCTCGTCGCGGATGCCGCCGAGCGACATGCGCACGAACTCGCGGTTCAGCGCGCGCGCGACCGATTCGCCGATCGAGGTCTTGCCGGTGCCCGGAGGCCCGATCAGCGTCAGGATCGCACCGCTGCGCTTGTCGTTCGGAATGCCACGCTCCTGGCGGAGCTTGCGCACCGCGAGGTACTCGACGATGCGGTCCTTCACGTCGTCGAGCCCGGCGTGATCGGCATCGAGCACCTCCCGCGCGTTCAGCGGGTCGAGATGCTCGTCCGAGCGCTTCGACCAAGGCACCGCGGTCAGCCAGTCGAGATAGGTGCGGATCATCGACGCCTCGCCTGAGGAGTCGCCCATCGTCTCGAGCCGCCGCAGCTCGCGATCGGCCTGAGCGCGGACGTCGTCCGGCATCCCGGCCTCTTCGATCTTCTTGCGGTACTCGTCGATCACGGAGCCCTCGTCCTCGCCGAGCTCCTTGCGGATCGACTCCATCTGCTTGCGCAGGACGTACTCGCGCTGCTGCTTCTGGACGTCGGAGTCGACGTCCTCGCGGATGCGCCGGCGCACCTGCAACTCGGCCAGGCGCTCGCGCTGCAACGCGAGAGCGAACTCGAGCCGCTCGATGATGTCGACCTTCTCCAGGAGCTCGACGCGCTGGGCGAACGAGATGTCCGGTGCGTACGCGCACGTGTCTGCGAGGGCGCCCGCCTCAGTGATCGAGCGCAGGAAGGCGCTGATCCGCTCGTCGGCGTTGCGCAGCTCGAGGATCTCCTCGACGACAGCGCGGTACTCGCGCTCGAGCTCGCGCGTCTGAACCGGCGGGAGGCTCTCGTCGGGGCGCTCGTCGATCTCGACGCGCAGGCGGCCCAAGGAATCCGTATGGGCGGCGCCGATCACGGCGCGGTGCAGGCCGGTGAAGGCGACGGCGTGGCCCCCGCCCGGAAGGCGGACGCGATCGGCCACCTCGGCCACGGTGCCGACCTTCGCGTACTCGTCCTCGTGCTTCGGGACGAGCAGGACGCGATCCTCGTCGCCTGCGTCGACGGCCAGCGTCACGGTCATGCCCGGGAACACGACGGTGTCCTCGAGCGGTACGAGCAGCAGGTCACTCAAAACTGGTCACTCTCCTATCCATGTACTAGGTATCCGGATTGTACCTACTGCTGGAACGGCTCCGCGGGAAGCCGTAATCCCGCCTTCACGGGCGCTTCGCAGACGCGGTGCTTCCATGAAGAGGTGCCATTCGCGGTCGCCGCGGCAGCCCTGGCCCTGGCCGCCCCGCCTCCGGGCTTCAACCTCGCGGCCAGGGGGCCGGCGGGCGGGGCGGTCTTCGCGGGGCGGATCCCGAACACCTTCGCGCCCTGGGATCGCCGCCGGAGCGCCGTCTACCTGCCGCCCGGCTACGACCCGACCCGCCGCTATCCGGTCATCTACCTCCTGCACGGGATGCGCGGCTCGCCGTCGTCGATCTACCGCGGCATGCAGCTCGCCACCGTGGCGGACCGCCTGATCGCGTCGGGCGAGGCGCCGTTCATCGCCGTCATGCCGGTCGCCGGGCCGGTCGAGCATCCGGACGCCGGCGAATGGGCCGGCATCTGGGAGGACTACCTCGTCCACGACGTGGTCCCCTGGGTCGACGAGAATCTGCCGACGATCGCCTCGCCGCAGGCGCGGGCGCTCGAGGGCCTCTGTGCGGGCGGGTTCGGCGCGGTCGACATCGGGCTCCGGCATCCCGGCGTCTTCGGGATGCTCGGCTCGTGGGAGGGCTACTTCGCGCCGATCTTCGACGACGGCCCGTTCGTCGGCGCTTCGCGCGCGGATCTGCTCGCGCACGACCCGACCGTGCTCGTGCGCCGCGACGCGGCGGAGCTACAGCGAAGCGGCGTCCGGTTCTACGTCTCCGCGGGCGGCAACCATGGCCGGATCCTGCGCACGATGACGCTCGACTTCGCGCGCGAGCTGCGCACGCTGCGGCTCCCGCGCCAGCTCTGGCTCCTCCCGCGCGCGGAGCGCGGGCATTTCTGGCGCGCGACGCTGCCGTCCGCGCTCGCGTACGCGGACGCTGGGTTCAGCTAGCGGACGCGATGATGATGCGCGCCGCGCGGACGAGCGTCTCGAGTGGCATACTCGTCTCGAGGTGCACGAAGCCGCCGATCGTGCGCGGCCGCTCCTCCTCCAGCAGGCTCATCAGGGCGTAGAAGACGTGATTGCAGAGAAAGCCGCCAGCATCGCGCGAGGGCTCGGCGAGGATCCCGTCGGCCCGTAGCGCCGCGACGATCTCGTCCACCGGCAGCGTCGACGGATACGCCGCCGGCCCGACCGGGTCGATCGCGGTACCGGAGCCGGCCACCGAGTCGTTGTCGGTCGTCGTCGCCTCGTCGAGGTTGTGTGCGAAGCGCTCGACCGAGATGCCGGTTCGATCGCTCGCCTGGCCGAAGCAGATGACGACGTCGGGCTCGGCGACGCGGACGGCGCCGCGAAGCTCCACGGCGGCGCGTGCGTACGAGACCGGGAGCAGCGCGGTCGCGACCTCACCTTCCAGAGCTTCGATCAACTGCTGCGACGGGTTGACACTGGCCCCGTCGAACGGCTCGAAGCCGGTAGCGAGGACGCGGGTCACGGGTTCTCGTCCTCGAGGCCGGCGGCGGCGAGCGCGCCGGCGAGGTGCGGGTATTCGACGACGCGCGCGACGCGGCCGTCGTTCATCGTCACGATCGCCGCGTAGCGGCCGACGAGGAACGAGCGGCGCGACTGCAGGGGGCGCTCGTCGGTCGTGTCGAGCTCGACGCGGGAGAAGCGCATGCTGACGATGACGTCCTCACCGACGCCGATGCAGCGGTCGACCGTCACCTGGTAGTTCTCGGCGAGCCGGTCACGGAGCACGTCCAGCACGTCGGCGCGGTCGGCGATCGCCGAGACCTCGCCGACGCCGATCCACTCGACCTCGGGATCGAGCATGCTCTCGAGCGCGTCCAGGTCGCCCGCCACGAACGCACGGTATCCGCGCAAGAGAAGGTCGACAGCGGCCTGGCTCAAGCCGCGAGCGTAGCGAGCGGCACCTCGGCGCGCGCGTGCTCGATCAAGACCGGGTCGTGCGTCGCACACACGATCGCGGTGCCCGTCGTCGCGGCGAGCTCGGCGAAGAGCGCGCCGACCGCGCGCGCGTTCGCCTCATCGAGCCGGGCGGTCGGCTCGTCCGCGAGCAGCAGCTTCGGCCGCGCCGCGAGTGCGCGCGCGACGGCGACGCGCTGACGCTCGCCCATCGACAGGCGCGACACGCGCTGCCCTGCGAGCTCCCCGAGCCCGACGGCTGCGAGAGTCTCCGCGGCGATCTCCGTCGGACGGCCTCGCATCGCGAGCGCGAGCTCGACGCTCTCCTGCGCGGTCAGGAACGGCACGAGATCCGTCCCCTGCGTCACGACACCGATGTGCGCGCGCCGCGCGAGCGCCCGCGCCGTCGCGTTCAGCTCGGTGATCGGCAGCCCGGCGACGTGTACCTCGCCCGCCGTCGGCAGGTCGAGCCCGGCGAGCAGATGGAGGAGCGTCGACTTGCCGGAGCCGGACGGCCCCGTGACCGCCGACAGGCGGCCGGATTCGAAGGTGAGCGAGAGGTCGCTGAAGACGGGCGCGTCGCCGTAGAGTTTCGTCAGGCCAACGGTTCGGACGACGACCTCGCCCGCGACGTCCGGGATTGCGGACGGCCTCGGCGCAGCCGCGCGTTCCTGCACGCGCAGCACGATCCCCTCCGCCGCGCGCTCGACGTGCGCGCGCGAGGCGCCCCCGAGCAGCTCTTCGGGAATGCGCACCCAGCCGCCGCGGTTGACGACGGCGTCGCCGTCCTCGCTCGAGACGCGGCCGTCGCGGATCTGCACGACGCGGTCCGCGACTGCGGCGGAGCTCGGATCGTGGCTGACGACGAGTGTCGTCGCACCGACGTCGCGCGAGAGCGACCCGATCAGATCGTAGATCTGCGCCGCATTCGCCGCGTCGAGCTCGCCCGTCGGCTCGTCTGCGATGAAGAGACGCGGACGGTGCGCGAGCGCGGCGCAGATCGCAACACGCTGCTGCTGGCCGCCGGACAGCTCGCCGGGAAGGGCGTCGCGACGATCGAGCAGCCCGACCCGCTCGAGCAGCGAATCAGCGGTGCGCTCGCGCTCGCGGCGATCGACGCCGAGCAGCGCCAGTCGAAGCGCGACGAGCTCGCGCGCCGTCAGCTCCGGTGCGAGCGCGCGCGCGTAGTGCTGGTCTGCATAGCCGAGCGTCCGCGACCGGTAGTCGACGAGTGCGCGGCCGCGCAGCGTCCGGAGGTCGTGCCCGACCACGCTCACCGAGCCCGCCGACGGCCGGTCGAGGCCGGCGAGAATGCGGAGCAGCGTGCTCTTCCCGGAGCCGCTCGGCCCGAAGACGACGAGCAGCTCACCCACGGCGACGTCGAGCGTCAGACCCTGCAGTGCGACCGACGTCCCCTCCGGGGACGCGTAGAGCCGGAAGAGATCGCGCGCCTCGACCGCGTTCACCGCAACCTCCGGACCGCGACGAGCGCGGCGCCACCCGATCCGACTACGAGCGCCCCGAGACAGAGGCCGATGAGGCCGGCGTCGAACGTGAGCGCGAGCGGCGGCAGCGCGTTCTCCGCACCCGCGGTCACGGTCACGACGGCGACGACGAGTGCACCGACGATCGCGCCCGCGGCGACGCCCGCGAGCAGGCCGACGACGCCGATGACCGCCGCGCGGAGGAGCACGTGCCTGCGCAGCTCGGCGGGAGTCGCTCCCTGCGCCTCCAGGTCGCGGAGCGAGCCGCGTTCCTCGCGCAGGTCACCCACCACCGTGAGCAGCAGTCCGACCGCGGCGAGCACGAGCCCGACGAGCGCGGTCACGAGCAAGAGGGAGATGGCGCCGCGCGCGAGGGGGTCGCTCGCAAGCTCGTGCGTGCGCGCCTGCTGAGACGCGACGTCGAGCGGGAGACCCGCGGGCGGATGCCGGTTGAGCCAGAGCTCCGATGCGGTCGCGACGCCCGCGGACGCGGTGTTCGCTGCGGTCAACCAGGTCGGCAAGTCCGCGATGACGGCGTCGCCGTCGACCGACGGGAAGTAGCGCGTCGTCGCGACGATCTTCCCGGTGATGACGCTGTTCTCGACGTGCAGCGGCACGGTTCCGCTCGGCCCGGCGGCGACGGCGATCGCGGGCGTCGTGACGACCGGAACGAGCTCGCCTTCGAGCGGCTCGTGCGGGCGCAGGATCGTGTCGGCCGAGTTGTTGACGATGAAGTGGAACGCAGGGCCGTCCGGCGTGATGCCGTTCTCCCCGAACCACGATGCGTACGCGCGCGGGAGCCGGATCGTCCCGGTCGACGCGTCGTTGACCGAGAGCGACGTCTCCGCCGAGCGGTGGCCGGCGACGTACGCGGCGATGACCGGGAAGGAGAGCCTGAGTGCGATGACGAGGCCGCCGCGCGCCTCGGGCGGCACGCGGACGGTCGGCGCGTGCACGCCCGCGTCGTGCTCGCCGAAGCCGAGCGGCGTGAAGTCGCCCCGCTTGTTCTCGACGATGAGCGTCACGCCGACGCGGTCACCCGTGGTCGTGAACGGAAGCGTCAGAGTCCGCGACGCCGAGGGCAGGCGGATGCCGTGCAGCACCGGCGTAGATGCCGGCTGCAGCAGCTTGCCGAGCTGCGCGGGGGAGTCGGAGGAGAAGTCGGAACGCCAGCCGTCGATCGTTGCAAGCGACCGGGCGGGCAGCGCGAGCAGCGTGAAGTCGCGGCCGTGATTCCCGGTCACGAAGCCCGAGTCGCGCAGCACCTGCGTCCCCCGGTAGCGCGCCGGGAGCGGTGACTGCTGGATCGTGACGAGCTTGCCGAGATCCTCGCTGAGGATGAACGGCGCCGGGACTGCGTAAAGTGCCTGCTCGCGCTCGCCGCGAAGAAGCGTGCCGCGATAGGCGAACGCGAAGACGGCGATGCCGACGCTGAGGACGAAGAAGACGACGGTGAGCGAGACCTCGCCCGGCGCTCGGGCGAGCGAGAGGAGGGCGACGCGCACCGGCGGAGCCGCGCGCCGTGCGATCAACTCGAGCAGGCGGAGCGCCGGCGCGAGCAGGCGCGCCACGGCGACCGCGAGCACGAAGAGCACGAGGCCCGGCAGCAGGAGCAGGACGACGCCCGTGCCGCCGCTCGATTGGAGCGACGTCACGTCCGCGCGCCCGCGTGCGAGCGCGAGCAGGATCGCCGCGAGCGCGCCGAGCGCGGCGACGTCCGCCACGGTGATCCGGAGCCCGCCGAACGAGACTGCGTCGACGCGAAGCGCGGCCAGCATCGCGGCCACGGTGACGGCAGCGAGCAGCAGCCCGATCCAGAGTGCGCGCGCGGTGAAGATCGAGTGCTCGACGACTGCACCGCCCGGCGAGCCGAGGTGATCGGCGAGGAGCGCTCCTGCTCCCGTGCCGACGGCCCAGCCGACGAGGCTTGCGACGACGGTGATCCCGACGACCTCCGTCGCGGTGACGAGCAGGATCTGCGAGCGTCGCGCGCCCGACCAGGTCAGCCGCTGCCGCACATCGCGCTGGTCGCGCCGCAGGCGCGTCGAGGCGAGCACGGCGAAGCCGAGCAGCAGGACGGCGGCGTCGCCGCCGAGGATGAGCAATCGTTCAGCCGCGACGCGGCTCGTCGCGCGGATCGTCGCGATCGTTTGTGTCGGCGCGGAGATCGTGAAGATGTCCGAGCGCTCCTCGAGCTTCGACTGCGCGCGGTCGAGTCTCGCGTTGAGGCTTGCGAGCTGCCAGTCGTGGATCGACCGCGGCGCGACCGGGACGATCCAGCCGTACGTGCGCGAGACGAGCGAGGCGTCGGGAAGCGGTGCGCGGTCGAAGGGAACGACGCCGTCGGCAAGCAGGATCGGCGGGCGGTTGCCGCCGGCGTTGAAGTACGCCGACAGCGGCGCGCCGGCCTTGAACGTCGCGCGACCGACGACATGGAGGAACGGGATCTTCGGCGCGGCAGGCGCACCGCCGATCTGGATCAATTCGCAGTCGGTGGGCGTGCACCGGTGCGGCAGCCGGCCGCTGCGGAGGTCGAGCCACTCCGAGAGGCCGTCGACCGCGCCGAGATCGACGAACGCGCCGCCCCACGTCGCGTCGCGGAAGACGAGCACGCCGAACGGCTGCTCGCCCAGGATCGGCGTTGTCGCCGCGCGCGCGATCCGGTTCAGCTGCGGGTACGTCAGGTTCGACTGACCCGGCACGCCGCCCCACACCGCCTGGATCGCTCGATCCGACGGCTGCAGCGCGCCGAGCGCACGCTGCACCGCGCGGTCCTGTACCGACGCGCTGCCGACAGCGGTCATCGCGAGCACCGCCGCGCCGACCGCGATCCCGAGCGCGACGACGAGCGTGCGCGGCCAGTTCGCGCGCAAGCGGCGAAACGCGTAGCGCACCGGCACAGCCACGCGCTCGCGCACCGCGTGCTCGCGGCGGCCCGGGCGGCCGGCTTCCGCTGCGGTCTCCACTGGCCCTGATCCTAGGAGCCGGGTCCACCGGTGACAACGGTTAGCCGGTTGCAGCGTCCGGCGGGGTCGCTAGGCTGTTGGCTGTGCTGACAACTAATCAGAAGGGCGCGGTGGCTGAAAGCGCGATCAGCCACGAGGCGATCAAGCTCGGGATCGGTGTGTACCTGCCGCTGGGCGACGAGCGCTGCGACCTGATCTTCGACTTGCGTCCGCGTCTTGTGCGAGTTCAGTGCAAGTGGGCCTCGTGCCGCGGCGATGTGATCGTCGTTCCGCTCTACTCCACGCGCCGTACTGCGGACGGACTTCGTCGCATGTATTACTCCGCGGACGACGTCGACGCCTTTGCCGCTTACGCGCCCGAGACGGGGTGCTGTTACTACGCGGAGTTCGCCGAGATTGGCGTCCAGCAGGCTCTCAACCTGCGGCTCGGGCCTACCCGGAACAATCAAGCGATTGGCGTTCGCTGGGCAAAGGATTACGAGTTCGCCGCTAGACTTGGAGCCGTCCTGGGCCCATAGCTCAGTTGGGAGAGCGTCGCGCTGGCAGCGCGAAGGTCGCCGGTTCGAGCCCGGCTGGGTCCACTTTACGTTGCGCAAACCGCGGCATGAGGACGGGGTAGATCGGTTGGATCTTCGCGCTGCCCTTGACCTTGAGCTCGGGCGCGGTCAGGTAAGAACAGCGGCCTAGAGCTCGACCCGCGACGGGATCCAGGTCAGTCCGCCGGGCCGAGTTCAGGCGGACCCGACCCCGCCTTGTCGTTAGCTTCGTCGATTTGCGGCAGCCCGATTTGGGGCGGCCGGCGAGGGTGTTGGGTCGCTCGAGCCTCTTCGCAATTTGCACGTTTTTGTTTGGTGCTCGAGGCGTATCTCCGCGCCGTTTTTCGGAGTTACACCGGGATCCGTTCTTGACGGTGGTTGGAAGGAGGTGACTGGGCAAGACGAGTCTGCCTTGGGAGTGCGGGCCTGCAGTCTGCGGCCCTCGCTTCGCATGACGGCGGATTAACTGCGGGGCCCTCCGCAAAGGGCCAAGACAAAAAGGGAGACGAACATGAAGGTGAAGGGACCGTTATTCGCCGCAGCCGTTGCGGCAGTGGGCGTCCTCGTCGCGGTACCGGACGGGGTCGCCGACAATGGGAATGCGTCCGCGACGCTGAGCTTCTTCTCGGGCGGCGGCGGCGCACA
>Ga0070714_100000949_pt1 | contig 20639 bp, 17 predicted proteins | sample LARL83metaG_FD_65450 | JGI IMG/M metagenome (GOLD analysis project Ga0070714, IMG submission 65450) | Corn, switchgrass and miscanthus rhizosphere microbial communities from Kellogg Biological Station, Michigan, USA - LAR L8-3 metaG | ecosystem: Host-associated > Plants > Roots > Rhizosphere ... | reverse complement strand
TTGACCCGCTGGAAGCCCTCAAGCTGGATTGGCGGCTGCCCGGAGGCGGCGGGGTCGGCCACGTACAGCTGGGCGACGTCCGCGCCGGAGCGGGAGCCGGTGTTGGTCACGGTGGCGGTCACCGTCGCCGCGCCGCCCGCGGTCAGCGAGCCCACGTGCAGGTTGCCGAACGAGAACGTGGTGTACGACAGGCCGTACCCGAACGGGAACAGCGGGGTCAGGTTCTTGCTGTCGTACCAGCGGTACCCCACGTCGACCCCCTCGGAATACTGCACATTGCCGCCGGTTCCCGGCCACTGCGCGGTGGTGGCGGCCGGCACCTGCGAGAGGGCGGCCGGGAACGTAACGGGCAGGTGCCCGGAGGGGTCGGAGTTGCCGAACAGGACGCTGGCGATCGCGGTACCGTCCCCCTGGCCGGGATACCAGGCCTCGAGGACGCCCTTGACGCTGGACAGCCACGGCATGGTGACCGCGGAGCCGGTGTTGAGTACGACGATCGTGTTCGGGTTGGCCCCGGCCACCGACGTGATCAGGTTGTCCTGTGCCGTGCCGAGGTCGATGCTGCTCAGGTCGGAGCCCTCGGATTCGCCGAGGTTGGCGAAGACGATCGCGACGTTGGCCGCTGCCGCGGCCGATGCCGCCGAGCTGTCCGACGAGCCGCTGTTGTAGGTCACGGTGGTGCCGCTCGGCGCGGCGGCCTGGATGCCCTGGAGCGGGGTGACCGTGCCGCTTGAGTTGACCCCGGCGCTGCCGCCGCCGTCGGTCTGCGGGCTGGTCGAGGCGTCCGCCCCGATCACCGCGATCGACTTGTCCGCGGCGGACAGGGGCAGGATGCTGCCGGAGTTCTTGAGCAGGACCGTGCCCTCTTCGGCCAGCTGCGTGGCGTCGTTCTGGTCGGCCGAGTTCGTCGCGGTGGCCGACGGCGATCCGCTCGGCGCCTTGTCGAACATGCCGAAGGCGAACATCTGGGTCAGGATGTCCGACACCGCCGAGTTGATCGTTGCCTGGCTCACCGATCCGGAGTTGACGGCGTTTGTCAGCGCGGTGCCGTAGAAGCCGTCGTTGCCGGGCATGTCCATGTCCAGACCGGCGTTCGCCGACGCCGCGGTCGAGTGCGTCGCGCCCCAGTCGGAGGTGACGAAGCCGGTGTAGCCGAACTGCTGCCGCAGCACCGTGCTCAGCGTGGCCGGGTTCTGGCAGGCGGCGGTGCCGTTGATCCAGCTGTAGGAGCACATCACCGACGAGGCCGCGCCCTGCTGGGTCGCGGCCTGGAAGCCGGGCAGGTAGATCTCCTGCTCGGCCTGGGTGCTGACGACCGCGTTGTCATTCGAGGTGTTGCGGCTGGTCTCCTGGTTGTACACGGCAAGGTGCTTGACCTGTGCCATCGTGCCCGCCGACTGCACGCCGCGGATGTTCGCCGCGCTAAGCTGCCCGGTCAGGTACGGGTCCTCGCCGACCGACTCGAACGCGCGGCCCCACCGCGGGTCGCGCACGATGTTGATCGTCGGGCCCAGGTCGACAGTGGTGCCCTTGGCGGCCTGCTCGGCGCCGATGACGTGGCCGTACTCCTGCTCGGCCGAGGTATCCCAGCTGGCCGCCACGTCGACCGGAGCGGGTAGCTGGGTGACGTTGCCCATCCCGTCGCCGACGCCGGCCGGGCCGTCCTCCAGGTTGATCGCGGGGATGCACAGTGAGCCGATCGCCGGGATGTTCCCGACGTAACTCGAGCCGCCGACGCCGGTCATCATCGAGATCTTCTGGCTCAGCGACATCTGTGCCATCAGCTGACTGACGCGCGTGGCGACCGGGGCGGCCGAGTTGACCCAGGGACACGACGTCGCGGCCGACGCGGGTGGCGCGGCGCCGGCGGTCGCCAGCAGCGGCGTGGACATGGCGACCAGCACAGCCGCAACGAGGGGTATGCGCACGATAGCTCCTTGTTCACCGGGATAAAACATCTCCAGAAAGAAGTTGTCAACAGCCCAGGCAACGATGGAGCTGGCGGGCGACGGTAACGGCGAGGGCATATCGGACAAGTGTCATTGTGGTGCTAGTCAGGGCTTGCGGCCGACGCACGCGCGGAGCGAGGTCAGCCGGCCGGCCGGCGGTACGCGCAGGTCCGGCCGCCATTCGCTCAGCCAGACCAGGCCAGGCTCGACGAGCTCGAAGCCGTCGAAGAAACGCAGGATCTCCGGGATCGTGCGCGGATGCAGCTGCGCGGAGGACTTGCTGTAGACGCTGGACGCCGCCTCGCTGTCGCCGTACGGGTCGTAGCCTTCCTCGGATCCGTGCGTGATGGCCAGGTAACTTCCGGGCGCCAGGTGCTCGCGGTAGGCGGCGATCGCCTCCTGTGCGCCGTCCTCGTCGGAGATGAAGTGCAGCGCGGCGGTGCACAGCACCGCGACCGGCCTGGTGAAGTCGAGCAGCCCGCTGACCTCGGGGCTGCCGAGCACGTCGGCGGGCTTGGTGAGGTCCGCCCGCACGATCTCCGCCCCGTCGTCGTGCACGAGCAGCGCCTGGCCGTGTGACCAGACCACCGGGTCGTGGTCGACGTAGACCACGCGGGCGTCCGGCGCGATCTGCTGCGCCACCTGGTGCACGTTGGACTGGGTGGGGAGTCCGCCGCCCAGGTCAAGGAACTGCCGGATGCCGATCTCGGCGGTGAGGTACCGCACCACCCTGATCAGGAAGGCGCGGTTGTCCCGGCAAATCGCGGCAATGTCCGGAATGGACACAAGCAGCTGCTCGGCGGCTTCCCGGTCCGCGGCGAAGTTGTCCTTGCCGCCTAGCAGGTAGTCGTAGATCCTCGCGACGTTCGGCGTGGCCGTGTCGATGCCGCCGGCGGGCGGTCTGTTCATATGCCTCAACCCCCCACAAATCCGCAGGAATGATCGTATCGGACTAATGACTGCGCGCGCGCCGCACCAGGTCACCCGGTAGGTTGCTGTCGTGGAGTCAGACGAGCGGTCCGCGGCCGAGGTCCGCGAGTATGCGCGGCGGCTGCGCTCGCTGCCCGCCGGCCAGGTCCTCGGGGACTTCTTGTTCGGCTTGCTCAATGCTGCTGAGGTGAAGCTGGGCCGGCGGGACGCCCGGCTGCTGATCGACGTGACCGCGATCGCGCACGAGCATGCGCGTCCCCACCTGCCAGCCGAGCTAAGCAGGCAGATCGAACAGGCGCTGGGGCAGCTGCGGATGGGACAGGTGAGCGCGGAAGGCCACGCGAGCCAGCCGGAAGAGAACGACCTGGGCCAGGCTCCGGGCTAGTTGCCGGAGCGGCAGCATCGGTCTGGACGATTCGCACCAGCGTGGCGATGTCGTAGCGCTGGAACGCGTCCTGGTAGCGGGCAAGCTGCCCGGTGTCCACGGCGCCGTGGCCGCCGAGACCTGACCGCCGGGCAAGCGTCGCCCGTGCCCGCTGCCGCGAGCTGGTGATCGCGGCCACGCTGGTGCCCAGCAGCTCTGCTGCCTCGTCCGACGGCCAGCGGAAGATCTCGCACAGGATCAGTGCCGCCCGCTGCCGCGCCGGCAGCTGGTCGAGCACGGCGGCCAGGGCGAGCCGCACGCTGTCCTGGGTGGCGGCGAGCTCGGCCGGATCCGGAGGCGCTGGCGGCTCCGCGGTCGCCAGCAGGCGCTCCCCGAGCCTGCTGCGCCGCTCCCGTCCGCGCAGCAGGTCCAGGCAAGTATTGGCGGCGATCCGGTACAGCCACACTCGCACGCTGGAGCGGCCGTCGAAGCATCCCGCGGCGCGCCAGGCCCGGAACAGCGTCTCCTGGACGGCGTCGTCCGCCTCGGCCGTACCGACTATCCGCTGGCAGTAGCAGGTCAGCTCGCGCCGGTGCGGCTCCAGATCGGTGATGCCCACCGGGCCGATTCGCGGATCAGTCATCGCTGCCCGCCTTCAGTGCCGCGGCGAGATCGGCGAGCAGCTGCCGGCCTGCCCGGATGCGCACCGCCGAGGCGGAGTCGGGCGCGGCATAGCGCAGTTCGTCGACCGCGACGCCGTCGTGCCGCAGCAGTGCGGCGTACCGGCCCTCGTCGCCCTCGGGGTCGTGTGCGACCGTCACCGCCGTCGCCGGGGCCACGTCGGCTAGCGACGGCGGCATCCGGTCTACCGGGCTGGGGCAGACGAGCACCTGGCGGCCGACCGCGGGCCACGTGGCGGCGCGCGCGTGCCGCGCGACCGCGGCGGCGAGCGTGCCGCCGGGCCCGGCACCGCCGACCAGCAGTTCCCTGGGATCGGCGCCCAGCCTGGCGGCGTTCTCCGCGGCCCACTCGGCGGCGGTGACCGCCTGTTCCAGGTCCGCGGGATAGACCCGTCCGCAGGTCACCGCCAGCACGACCAGGCCGGCGCTCGCGCTGAGCTCCCGGCACCAGGTACCGTCGCCAGCCGCGGTCCAGAAAACGAGCATCCGGCCATGCGGAGCGGACGACGGGCCGGGCCAGTAGACGCGCCCCTGTAGCGTCCCGGCCCGGCCTCGCAGCTGCAGTTCGGCCGTGCGGTTTATCGGCATGCCGCCACGCTCGCACGGGCGCGGGCGCGGAGGGAAAGGCCGTTTGCGCATGGCAGTGGTGTTCGGTGCGCATCACCATCGGCAGTGCTGGCGGGTCATAATCGAAGGCATGGACGCTGAGGTGGTCGCGCTGCCGCAGGCGCCGGACGCGATAGAGCTGCGGCACCTGCGCTCGTTCGTGGCCGTGGCCGACGAGCTCAACTTCGGCCGCGCCGCGGCTCGGCTGTACCTGTCCCAGCCCGCGCTGAGCCGGCAGATCAGCGGCCTGGAGCGGCTGGTCGGCTGCGAGCTGCTGCGGCGCTCCACCCACCGGGTGGAGCTGACGCTGGCCGGCGAGGCGCTGCTGGGCCGTGCCCGGGAGCTGCTGCAGAGCCTGGACGAGGCAGTGAACGTGACCCGCTCGCTTGGCGGCGAGCTGCTGGCCCGCGTCAACCGGCACTGGGAGCTTGCCGGCCTCGGCGGCGAAGTGACCGATCCGGGCCTGCAAGAGCTGCGAGACGCGGTCGAGGCGCTGCACGCGCAGTTCGAACCGCCGCCCGGTATCAGCGTGCGGCCGGTCAACGCGGCGGGCGTGCCGGCGCTGCTGAACAGCCCGGGTGCCGAGGAGCCCGCCACGATCTTGTTCCTGCACGGCGGCGGGTACATGACGGGTTCGGCGTTCGGCTACCGGCCGCTGACCGGCTGCCTGGCCGACGCGGCCGGCGCGGGCATCCTGGTCCCCGACTACCGGCTGGCCCCTGAATACCCGTTCCCGGCCGCGGTCCAGGACGTGGTCCGTGCTTACCTGTGGATGCTCGGCCAGGGAGCCGACGCGGCGAAGATAACCGTGGCGGGCGACTCAGCCGGGTCCGGACTGGTCCTCTCGCTTCTGCTCACCCTCATGCAAGAGGGTCTTGAGCTGCCTGGATCTGCCGTGCTCCTGTGCCCGTGGCTCGACCTGGCCGCGGCCGACCGTGATGGCCTGCCGGCCGAGCTGGCGAGGATATGGCGCATGTCCTGCCAGAATTACCTCGCCGGGCATCCCGCGGACGACCCGGTGCTCAGCCCGCTGGCCGCGGACCTGACCGGATTGCCGCCGATGCTGGTCCAGGCCGCCACCGGAGATCCCGTCCTGGACGACGCCACCAGGCTGGTCGACCACGCCACGGCGCATGGTGTGGCCGCTCAATTCGAACTGTTCGCGGTGGACACCCACGACTTCCATATCTTCTGGAGCTTCCTGCCCGAAGCAGCTTCCGCGATGCGGCAGGCGGGCCGCTTCGCCCGGGAGACGCGTCTGGGCCAGCCGGCCAGCGGTGGCGAGGCCACCGGCTGACGCGCCCGGCATGGAATCATTGGGTCCCATGCCTAGCGACCGGGATTCCGTTCAGGAAGCGGTATGCCTTGCCGTGTGCTTGGGGTGGCGCATGGCCGAGCTTTATGACAGCAAGAACCTTCCTGGTCCGCCGCAGCGTGGCGGGAATGGCAAGTTGCCCGAACACCTGCCGGGGCTCGGCGAGATGACCGATCACGAGAAAGCCTGCGCTCTGGTGGCACATGTAAGTGCCGATCTGGCGGCGCTGGGAAGGGCGCTTGGCCTGCCGGAATTGCCGGAACTCGGAAAAATCCGTGACAAGCTCCAGGTACCTGGGCACGCTCGCGACGAAGTGCGAAAGGTCATCCTGGATGTGTACAAAGAGCTCCGGAACCTGATTGCGGGCAGCAATGCGCTGGCCGCCATTGGATTCGGCCTGGGCAGGATGCTCGCTGACACCACGCTGCTGCCGACCGCGGACGATCCAGACAAGCTGGCAGACGAGTTCGAGGAGCACCGGATCGCGAACGCGTTCGGGTGGCTGGAGGACCTGGAGGCCAGCTTGCCTTCCCATTCGGCAGCGGCCGTTCGGGTGACGATGGCACAGTGGGCGCAATGGGTCGACGGCCTTCCCCGTGCCGATGACGGCACGATAGATCCGGTCAGTGTCGACGGGACGGTCATCCGGGCGCTCCGTCAGCAGGGGGAGGTCTGGCGCCACCTGCTCACCGGCGAACAGCGACCTGACCAGCTACTGGATCAGCAGGCATATATCGCGGCCGCCGTCAGGCTGCTCGCGGCCGCGTGGCACATAGCGCGTCGCTATCTGCTGAAGTGGTCATGGCTGATCGTTCTCGTCGCCGGCGCCGCGGGGATGGGTCTGTGGGCCGCGCTCGCTTACGCGCCCGGCGGGACGAGCAGGGTGGCTGCCGTGGCGGTCTCGGGCGCCGGATTCCTGGGCATATCGTGGCTTGGCGTGCGGGCGACATTGGGCCGAGCCTTGCGGCAGGCCGAGAACGCATTGTGGGAGACGGAGGTGGCCACGGCCATCGCCCAGGCCGCGGCCAGGCTGCCCAGGAACCAACGGCGCCGGCGGCCTAGAGAGCTGAGCGAGCCGGCATTGAAGCAGCAGTAACTAGCACCCTGGAGTGGTATGGGTGCCCAGAGGATCGCATGAGCAGAGACTCCCGTATTAAAGACGATCGTGGTTGGCGGACATAACGCGCGAACCGGGCGATCACGTGGCAGCGCCTGACCATGGATATCAGAGATCAATTGGCCAACGTTGTTGACGATCTCCTGGTAGGCGTCCTCCCGGAATCGTTCCCTTTCTGCGTCGGTGGCCGGAATCCGGCCTGGTTCACCGATATCGGTTACTGACCAAATGCGCGGGCGCGCAGGAAAGGTCGCGCGTTCCAAACACTCGTCGTAAACTCGTTGATTCATGCAAACGTTAATATCGGCGCTCTCCAGGCGTTCTTGAGTTAGCTGTTCGCCATAGTTGCCTTTTGCGAACTTTCGTATGCCGTGCTCCTCCAGAAGATCCAGCGTCCGCTGGTAGTAGGGCAGGTTTTTAGCCCTATCCGATGCCGCGGCCGTGCCGCTGGAGAGAGTGCTCCAGCCCTTATAATTGAGCGAGTTCAAGTAGGCTTCGGCAATAATGCTCCGGAAGGCGTTTCCTCGGCATACGAAGTGAATGATCATGTCGCTATATTAGCAGCCGTTGCCTTTCCGACACGCGTCCAACTGGTGAATTGAACCTTGCTGCCGGCCGTCGGGGAATTCGCTAGCACGCCTAAGCGGGCCGTGCTACGGGGCGGGCTCGGGTTAAAGAGGTTGCCTGGAGCCTCGTCACGGGACACGATCGCTTCATGGATACGCCTCCCCGGCTTAATCCGCTGCTTGACCAGTTCGACTGGGCACGCCTGCGGCTCGTCAACCGGATCTCCGGGCCCGAGGTGGACAGCGGTACCGGGGTGCCCGTTGCCGTTGCACCGATGACGGACGAGGAGTACCTGTGGGAGCCGGTGCCCGGCTGCTGGTCGGTCCGCCGCCGCGCGGACGGTCCCGGCCCGGGTGCGACTGAGCTTCTCGGCGCCGGGGAGTGGGGCTGGGATTCGGCCTGGCCCGCGCCGGAACCCCCGCCGTTCACCACCATCGCCTGGCGTCTCATCCACCTGAGCGACATGCTGGCAATGCGTGCGGACTGGACCACCGGGAGCCGTTCCATGACCAACGACGGCTACGTGGTTTCCGGGACCGCGGCCGGGGGGATCGCCGCGTTCGGCGAGGCCGCCGCGGCCTGGCGCGCCACGCTGCTATCGGTCGACGACGCCGCGCTGTCCACGGTCGGGCTCAGCACCTATCCGAACGGCAGCGACCCCGAGGACGTCTTCATCGACACGGTCTGGTGGGTGAACCAGGAGATACTCCACCACGGCGCCGAGATAGCGCTGCTCCGTGATCTCTACCGGGGAACCCGATGACGAGTGTGACCGTGGCGTCGCTGAACACCAGGGGCATCCCGCTGACCGGGTCGCGCCTGGTGTCGCGGTACCGGGCGATCGGCGCGTTCTTCGAGGCGAGCGACGTGGACGTGGCCTGCCTGCAAGAGGTCTGGACGTACGGTCACCTGGCGCTGCTTGCCCGGCAGATGCGGTCATTCCGGTACGTGAGTGTCCGGCGTACGCTGTGTCCGGCTGGCGACGTCGTCACGTTCTCGCGCCTGCCGCTGGCCGGCACCGCGTTTCACGGCTTTGGCTCGGTCCCGGCTGGGGTTCCGCGCCGGGCGCGGCTTCTGGGGCGACTGAAGGGGGCCCTGGTGACCAGGCTGGCATCCTGCGGGCTGTCGGTCGTAAACACCCATCCGCTGGCCAACGCCGATGGCGACTGGTCGGCGGCGAACCGGTTCTTCCCGGCGCACCGCGCCCAGCTAGCCGGTCTGGCGCGCGCCGTCGCCGGAGTCCCGGCGCCTGTCGTGGTCTGCGGGGACTTCAACGTCAACCGCGAGTCTGTCTTGTTTCGCGATTTCGTGAGCGAGACGGGACTGGGGGACGTGTTCGAGGGCAGGTGCCCGCCGACGTTCCGCGCCGAGTACCTTCCTGCCGGTTCGAGGCCGTGCTGTATCGATTTCATCTTGGCCGCTGGCGGGGTCAAGGCCAGCGCGGCGGAAGTCCTGTTCGCCGGGGAGCAGCTGCTGCGCGGCGGTCCCGGCTTTGTCTCGGACCACCTGGGGTTGTCGGCTCGGTTCGAAATCCCGGACGCTATCTGACCGACGACGAGGTACCACAGGTTTCAGTAGCGGGGTCACCCAGGGGCTGGTCCGGCCAGATCGGCGAACGGCAGTGGGCACTCCGGCAGGCCGGCGCACTCGATCAGGTCCGCACAGCCGGCCTCCAGCGCCGCCCGCAACGTGCCCGCGATCACGGTCAGGTCGGCGATCTTCGCCTCCACCTCGGCGAGCTTGGCCGTGGCACGCTCCCGCAGCCCCGGATCCGCGGCCTGCTCCCGCGGTCCGGCATCCGGGCCGGCCTGATGCCGGTGCCGTCCGGCCTGCAGCAGTTCGGCGACCTCATCCAGGCTGAATCCGAGCCGCTGTGCCGCCTTGATCACCCGCAGCACGGTCACCGCCTCGGCCGGGTACATCCGGTGCCCGCCCAGCGTCCGGTCAGGTTCGGCGAGCAGGCCGCGGCGCTCGTAGTACCGCAGCGTCTGCTGGTTCACCCCGGCCGCGCGGGCTACCTGCCCGCTGCGCAGCCCGCTCATGCCGCCCCGCCGGACAGCTCAGTCGCCCGGGCGGCCAGCGCATCCAGCAGCCCGGTATACCGCGGCGGGACGGTGACCTCCAGCGTCAGCCGGCCCGCCGCGACCGTGAGGGTGAATGTGAAAAACGAGCAACAGCCTGTCTCGGCCACGGCCAGGTTCGCTACCTGCCCGGCGACCCCCGGGGCCGGATCCAGGTCCAGCCGAAGCCGTGACACCGCGACCCGCTCGGCCCCGCGCACCGCACGGGAGAACACCTCGTCGAACTCAGCCACCCGCATCGGCTGCTCCGCGGTCGGCAGCGCACACACCTCCGGCACCCACGCCGGCACCAGATCATTGGCATCAAGGTCCATACCTCGAAGGTAAGCCTGTACCCAGGTACCAGATGCAACCCCGGCGGCCCGCGAAGCCGGCCCGCGCCGACAGAAGGCTCAGGTGAGATCTGACTGGGTTAGAATTCCCGGTAGGCGCGGGAGGGCGCCACCGGGTCCGCGGACAGGACAGAGTCCACCTCTCCCAAGCAGACTTGCAGTGCGAACCGATGACGATCTCTTCGGCCCCGCCGCGGACCACGGGGTGACGAGGGAGACGTCATGACTGACCTGCCTGCCCGGCCCGATCTGGACCAGCTCCGCCACCAGGCCAAGGATCTGCTGCACGCCGCCCAGCGCGGCGAGGCCGACGCTTCGCGGCGTATCGCCGCGGTCGCTGACCGGGTAGCACTGGCCACCGCCCAGCTCGCCATCGCGCGTGAGTACGGGTTCGCCTCGTGGGCCAAGCTGAAGCTGGAAGTCGAGCGCCGCGACTTCCTGAACCGCCGGGACCTGTCCGGGCTGCTGCGGCTGCTGGCCGCGCACCCGGAACTGGCCACCAGCCACCTGGAGCACTGGGCGGACCGCGCGTCCGAGGAACCGCTCGGCTACGTCACGATGATGCGGTTCAACCATGACCGGCTCGGCCTGCCGCGCGACCTGCCCGGCACCGGTGCTATCGCCCGCGCGCTGATCGAGGCGGGCGCCCCGGTCAACGGGGAGCCCGGTGCCAGGGAAACCCCGCTGATCACCGCCGCGAGTTACGGCGACGCCGACGTGGCCAGGGTGCTGATCGCGGCCGGCGCCGACGTCGACGCGGTGTCCGCTCCCAATTCCGGCGGAGTGCCCAGCGGCACCGCCTTGTCGCACGCGGCGGTGTACGGCATGACCGCCGTGCTCGATGTCCTGGTGGCCGCTGGAGCCCGGATCGACAGCCTGGAGAAGGCCGCCGCCGCCGGGGACGTCACCGGCTGGCCGCTGATCAGGTTCAGCCCGCAAAGCAAGATACGGGCGCTGGTCTTCGCGGCCGACCACCAGCGGCTTGACGTCATCGACCAGCTCGTCGCCGCCGGGACCCCGGTCAATGAGCCGGACGCCGAATGGGGACGGCTGCCGTTGCACGTCGCCGCCGGGAACGGGCGGCCCGCCAGCATCCGGCGGCTGCTCGCCCACGGCGCCGACCCCGACCTGCGAGACCCGGTGCACCACCGCACCGCGCTGGAGTCGCTCCGGCAGCCTGGCAACGGCGACTCGGACGACGCGGCGCACGGCGAAGCCGAGGCTATCCTGCGGGCGGTATCCGGGCGCGGCACCTCGCGCCAGCTTGCCAGCGAGCCGGCTCGCGTGCCTCCTCGCGAGCCGGTCGGCATCCAGATCCGCATCGAGGGATCGGGCCTGCCGGGGATCGACTGGTATCCCGACGGCCCGGTCGCCCGGCGGCGCAACATCCACGTCGGCGTGCAGTCGCGGGCTGGCGACCTGCTTGACCCGCATCCCGGTGACGCACCCTGTGCCGCGTGGGCTTTCCAGGCCACCGCGACTGGCACCGACGTCAAAGGCCCGTACATCCAGGGCCGCCCCGGCGCCCGGTTCATCTACCTGTCCTGGGGGAGCGTGGACGACGCGGGCGCGTTCACCATGTTCCGGCGCGCCAAGCTGATGCTGGACGCGATCGACCCCGGCATCCTCGACACCGCCCGCCGGTACGGGCGGCTGATCGCCCGGCTCAAGCTCACCGACGCCAGCGGAGACCCGGTCTGCGCCGCGGTCCGGCCGCCGCTGATCAGCTGGTCAGCGAACTCCGCCGGATGAGGGTCCGGTTGGTCAGGGGCTGCCTCCCATCCGGTTCACCATCTCGCCACGGGATATGCCGTGCCGGTCCCCGAATTCCTCGAGCTCCTCGAGATCGATGTCTTCTGGCAGCTCCCGCAACGCCTCGTCGGCCGCCGTTGCGTAGCCGAGGCGACGCAGGGTGTCGACCACCCACTGCCTGCTATATGCCATGCGCATCATCACTTCGCATGTCTTCAACCTAACGCCGGCCGACTGGCACGTGACGTGCCGATGGCGCCAACGGGCCGGTAACGACCGTGCCGATGGCGCCAGCGGGTAGGGGGTCCGCCAGCCCGCTGGCGCCATCGGCATGCTGGCCGAGCAGGCGGGCGGGCGCCTTGGGAATCGTCAATAGCGCCTGCTGTCCACCGGATTATCATGCGAATCATGCTTCACGGACGGGACGATGAGCTGGCCGAGATCAGCCTGCTCCTCGAGCGGGCAAGAAGCGGGCGCAGCGGCGTGCTGGTTGTCCGCGGCGATGCGGGCACTGGCAAGACCGCGTTGCTTGAGCACGCGGTCAACGCGGCTGAGGGGATGAAGGTGCTGCGGTGCACCTGCGTTGAGTCGGAAGCCGAGCTGCCGTTCGCGGGACTGCATCTGCTGCTGCGGCCAGCGCTGCGGCGCCTCGATGTGCTGTCGGGGCCGCAAGCCGGCGCGCTGCGCGCCGCGTTCGGACTCGCCGACGCCGCGGTTGCGGACCGCTTTCTCGCTGGGCTGGCGACGCTGACCCTGCTGACCGAGCTTGCCGACGGCGAAGCGCTGCTCTGCGTCTGCGACGACGCTCATTGGCTGGACAGGGCTTCGGCAACGGCGGTGCTGTTCGCTGCCCGGCGCCTGGACGCCGAAGGCATAGCACTGATCGTGGGCTCCAGAAGCCGCGGCCTGCTAGACGACACGGCCGATCTGCCGAGCATCACGCTCGAACCGCTGAATCGCGATGACGCGGCCCATCTGCTCGACGAGCACGCCGCCGACCTGGCCCCCGCGGCCCGCGACCGGATCATCGAGGTCAGCGAGGGGAACCCGCTGGCGCTGATGGAACTGCCAGCGGCGCTGACCCTTGACCAGCGCGCCGGGCGGTTCGACCCAGCCGCTGCCCACCTGGGCACGCTGCCGGTGTCCGGCCGGGTGCAGGGTGCCTTCGCCGCGCAGATCGCCCTGCTTCCCGAGCCGACCCGGCTGCTGTTGCTGGTGGCTGCCGCGGACGACACCGAGCAACTTGGCATCATCTTGCGGACGGCCGAACTCCTGGGCGGTTCCATAGCCGATCTGGCGCCCGCGGAGCGGGCCCAGCTGATCCAGGTCCAAGGTGACACGCTGCACTTCCGGCATCCGCTGATTCGCTCCGCCGCTTACCAACCCCCAGGGTCATGGCGGCGAATTGCGGTGCATCGCGCGCTCGCCGAGGCGCTCGCGGCGGCTGACCAGCCCGACCGCGCCGCTTGGCACCTGGCTGCCAGCGTCACCGGCCCTGACGAGACGGTAGCCACCAAGCTGGAGCACGCTGCCGAGTCGGCGCGAGAGCGCGGTGGTTATGCCGCCGAAGCCGCCGCTTACCAGCGCGCGGCACAGCTGAGCGTCAGCCCGCGGATGAGAGGCCGCCGTCTGGCACGCGCAGCCGCGGCGACGCTCGCAGCTGGCCAGTTGCAGTCGGCGGCCGCCATCGCCGACAGCGCGATGGACCTGGTCACGGAGTCGTCCGACAAGGCACGGCTTGCCGAGCTCAGGGCAACAATCGAATTTGAAACCGGATCATCAAGCGCTGCCGCCCGCCTCGCGCTCGAGGGAGCTATCGGCATCGCGCAAGAGTACCCCGATCAGGTCATACCGATGTTGTGCACCGCCGTGCATCACGCGAATTACGCTGGCGACGGCGACGTGGCGGACCGGATAGCCCGTCAGCTTGCCGGTGTGGCTGTACCGGCGGATCAGGCGATGTTCTTCCCGGCAATAACCGGGGTGGCGCAACTGACGGCCGGGGAGCTCACGGCCGGGCTGCGCGAACTGCGACGCGGGCTGCGACCGCTGGCCGCCAGTGCGGACCGGCTTACCCCGGCGATGTCTCTGGCGACCGCCGCTTTTGCGGTGCTGGCGGGAGATGACCAGAGCGCGTTCGACGTCGCCGCCGCGCTCGTCATGCGCTGCCGCGCTCACGGCATGATCAGCACGCTGCCGTTCGCGCTGACTTACCAGTGCGTCGCGCAGCAGTTCCGCGGTGAGATGGCTGATGCTCACGTCGCCGGTGCCGAGGCGATGCGTATGGCCACCGACACCGGCCAGAGCCACCGCATCGGACACCTGAACGGAGTCCTGGCGCGCATCGCCGCCATAGAAGGTGACGAATCCAGTTGTGCGAGCTTCGCAAGCCATGGACCGTTCGGGGACAGCAAGCCATCCACTTCGTGGGCGGAAACCTCGCTGAGCCTGCTCGACCTCGGGTTCGGGCGGCACGACGCGGTGCTGTCGCGGCTGACGAAACTGGTCTCGGGACCGGCAGGGAAAGCACTCATGGTCACGTTCTCCATGCCGGATCTCGTCGAAGCAGCGGTGGGCACCCACCGGGAGGAGGTCGCGGTGACCGCCCTTGCCCGGTTCGAGGATTTCTCCCGCGCCGCCGGGCAGCCATGGGCGGAGGCCGTCACGCTGCGCTGCCACGCGATGCTCGGCCACGATCCAGGGGACAACTTCGGGCGGGCGGTCCGGCTGCATTCGGTCGGCGGTCGGCCATTCGAGCAGGCAAGGACCGAACTAGCCTACGGGCGCTGGCTGCGGCGTGTCCGCCGCCGCCTGGACGCGCGAGCCCAGCTCGAATCGGCCCTCGCCACCCTCACCGGACTCGGCGCGACGCCGTGGGCAGAACAGGCGCGTACGGAGCTGCGCGCCGCGGGGGCGACCGCGGTTCGTCAAGCCGGGGTTGCTGGTCCGGCCGCCCGCCTCACCACACAGGAGCTGCAGGTCGCACGGCGCGCCGCGGCCGGGCTGTCCAACCGGCAGATCGCCGCCGAGCTGTTCTTGTCGCCGCGGACCGTCGGATATCACCTCTACAAGGTCTATCCCAAACTCAACGTCACCAGCCGGGCGCAGCTTGCCAGCCTCGTGCTGTCCGATGACTTAGCGGTCCGCCAGCGGACGGGGACCCACGCTGGCCGGGTGGCCAGGGTGCACAGCTCGGTGTGCGGGTGCCTCGCGGTCGCGCACGGCAATGAGCGCGACCAGCGCCGCGACGATCGCGGTGAGCACCAGGTAGATGATCGCGGTGACGCGGGCGGCACCGGCGTAATCGCCGGCGCCGAGGACGGAGAAGAACACCGTTCCGATGATGGTGACCCCGGCCGAGCCCGCGAACTGCTGGGCGGTGGTGAGCATCCCGGAGCCGACTCCCGCCTGCCGCGGGTTCACCTGGGTGAGGGCCGTGCCGTTCAGTTGCGGAAGGACGAGGCCGTTTCCCGCGCCGACCGTGCCGGCCGCGACGATGACTAGCGCCAGGCCAGGATGGACGGTGAGCATTATGAGCCCGGCGGCGGCGATGGCGCACCCCAGGCCGATGATCCGCCTGCCGTACCGGGCGACGAGCGGCCGGCCGAGCAGCGCGGCGACCGAGAACGTGACGCCCATCGGGGCAAATGCCAGGCCGGCCCGGAACGGAGTCAGCCCGAACCCGCCCTGCAGCAGCAAGGTGAGCGTGAACATGAAGCTCGCGAAATAGGCGAGAAAGGCCACGCTGGCGGCGGTACCGGCCGCGTAGGTGGGGACCCCGAACAGCGCGGTCTCCAGGATGGGCTGGCCGCCACGCCGGCGAAGCGTCCGCTGCCAGTACCCGGTAAGGGCAGCGGCGGCGAGCCCGCATGCCATGCATGCCCAGGTCCATGCGGGCCAGCTCGCGGTCCGGCCTAGGGCCAGCGGCACGAGCACCAGGGCAAGTGCCGCCGTCACGCCGGCCGCGCCTGGTAGGTCGAGTCGTGAGCCCGGCGCACCAGGCCGAGCCGCCCGGGGCGCGAGGAACCGCCGCGCCGCGACGGCCGCGAGCAGGCCGATCGGGACGTTCACCAGGAAGATGGCACGCCAGCCGAGGCCGAGGACGTTGGCGCTGAGCAGCCAGCCGCCGAACACCTGACCCGCGACTGACGCGACCCCGCCCGTGACACCGAACCACGCGATCGCGCGCGGCCGGTCCTGCCGCGGGAATGCCGCGGTGATCGTCCCGAGGACCTGGGGCACCATCACTGCTCCGGCAAGCCCTTGCAGAAGCCGCGCCGTCACTAGCTCCGCCGGGTTCTGCGCGAGGCCGCACAGCAACGACGCGACGGTGAAGCCGAGCACCCCGGCGATGAACATCCGGCGGTGCCCCAGCATGTCGCCGAGCCGTCCCGCGGTGATCATGCCGGCGGCGTAGGCGAACGCGTAGCCGCCGATGATGAGCTCCAGGGCGACCGGTCCGGCGCGCAGCGAGCGTTCGAAAGACGGGGCAGCCACGTTGACCACGAAGAAGTCGAACTGCGCCATGAAATACGCCGACAGCAGCACCACGAGCTGGCAGCCGATCGTCGCGCTCATACCGGTCCGCGGCTGCTCACGTTCAGTCATGTGACCCTCCGCGGACGATGACCAGCGCCATGCCGATGCCGGTCCAGATCGCCAGCACGGCCCATGAGCCACCGGAGCGGTGCCCGCCGAAATACTCGACCGCGCGAAGCAGCGTTGTCAGGGCGCCCGGCGGCAGCCACTGACCGAATGCTCCCCAGCCACCGGGAAGCATCTCCGGAGCGGAAAGCGCCCCCGAGAAGGGAGTGCCGAGCAGCATGCTGATCGCCGCGCCGAGCCCGAGTCCGGCCGGTATCAGCCGGCGGCCGCACAGCCGGCCGGTGATCGCGCCGAGCCCGGCTACCGACGCCGAGATGGCGAGCCCGGCCAGTCCTAGTACCGCGGCGAGAATGAAATAGTTGCCGACCGTGACCGCGAGCCAGGTGTGCGTCACCAGCGCCGTGACGGCACCGCCGCCAGCCCCGAAGGCGAGGAGCGCGGCGAGCCGCGCCAGCGCCCCCGGAACGGCCAGGGTCAGCAGCACCCCGGCGATGATGCTGGTTATCACCACCGGCACGATCGTGAAATCAGTGGCCGCGCCAGCAGGGTCGTTCGGGCTTAGCGGGGCCAGCTCCCGCACCGGCTCCGGCACGCCGTCAAGCTCGCCGGCCAGCACGGTTAGCACATGGGCGATGGCGGGGCTGGCCGCGGTGGCGACCAGTACCCGCGGCGCGCCGCCAGCGGCGGGAACGACGATGGCGCCATAGGCGATGCGGCCGGCGATTTCCCGCCTGGCCGCCGCCGCGTCCGGTACGGGGATGAAGCGGAACGACCCTGGGTTCACCTGGCCGAGCCTCGCTTCGAGGGCACCTGCGGATGCCGGGCCGGTTACCGCCACTGGGACGTCGCGGGGGGCGGATCTGGAGGTAGACCACGCGTAGGCGGTGACCATCAGCCACTGGATGACGATGACGGCGATCGTCACCGCTATCACCCGGACTGCCCGTGCACGGGTATCGCGGCTGGCGCGCTGGTCGTCCGCGGTGAGGAGCTGGACCATAGTGCCTCCTAGCAGGGTGTTCTGGGGGAGTTTTGCTCAGCCCGCCGTCTTGAGGCGGGTGACGGTCAGGATCCCCAGCAGGCTGATCGCCATCGTGAACAGGTAGAGAGCGGTGTAGTTGTGGCCGGATCCGATCGCGAGCAGCAGGGGCGCGAAGGCTGGACCGATCGCCTGGGGCAGGACATCGGCGCTGTTGATGACGCCGAGATCTTTGCCTGTGTCTTGCGAGCTAGGCAGGACTTCGGTGGCGAGTGCCATATCCACGGCGAAGTAGAGGCCCGATCCGATGCCGAGAAGGGCCTGCGCCACGTAGATGACGGCAAGCGTGCTGGAGACGGCAAGGATCGCGAGGCCCGCTGCGAGCAGCACGGCCGCTGCTCTGACGAAGACCTTGCGGCGGCCCAGGCGATCAGAAAGCCACCCGCACGCTGCCGCGGTCGCCGCGCTCAGCGTGTAGTTGAGGGTGCCGAGCAGAACCACCGTGGCGGCTACCGAGGCACTGCTGACGTCGGTCCGCGAGGTGAGGTAGTAGGCGAGGTAGGGGGCGGGAGCGACGGAAGCGAAGTAGGTCACGAACCGGGTCACCCACACCCAGCCGAAGTCAGGATGGCTGCGCGGGTCGGTCCAGAACGTGCCGAGGAACTCCCTGACGGAGAAAGGCGGCAGCTCGCGCGGAGCGGGAACGTCCTTGAGCGGGAGCGCGAACAGGCAGATGCAGGCGATCGCCGCGGCGGCCGGCAGCAGGAAGCCAAGCGGTTTCGCCGCGAACATCGCGGTGGCGCCCATCCCGATCGGCACGGCTAGGCGTCCTGCCAGGGGATTGGCGAACAGGGCGACCAGCGCGCCCAGAGCAGCCGCAACGGCCAGACTCGTTTCCTTGTGCCGTGGGTCGATGTGCCCGATGCGCAAGGCCAGCCCAACCAAGGCCGCGGACAGCACCGCACTGTAGAGGCCAAGGTAGGCAACAATGAGCCGGACCACATACGCGCGAGACACTCGTGCGGCTGATCGGTCCATGGTTCCCAGCCTGACGCGGCGCGGCAGGCCCAGGCATCTGTCATGAATACCTGGTTCCGTACGCCCGCAACCGGCGCATACCCGGACGCATCAGTATTGTGCGGGGGTGCGCCGCACGACGTACCGTGGCGGTTAAGAAAGGCGGTGGCGCAACACAATGACAAGGGGAAAGCTGACCGGCCGGATCGCGCTGCGTGCCAGCGTGGCAGTGCTGGGTGCGAGCGCGCTTGTCGCGCTCACGGTGGGCGTGGCGGCCGCGGGTGACACGCCGGCGGGGTTCTGGTACGGAACCGACAGCAGGACAATGGCGGTCGGCGGTCATGCGGTCCCGTACACCGAGCCGGCTCTCGGCACCTGGTACGGCGGCTACATAGGGATGATCGGCAACTGGGCGCACTGGCAGGGCTGCGGCAAGATCGTCGTCTGGTCGGCCGCGAACAGCGCCCAGGCCAACGCGAACGTCACGCACAAAATCGGGATCGGAACCGGCGTCTACTGGTTCATGGGCGGGCCTGGCGTCGACCCGCATTACAACGGCACCCAGTCAGAGGCGTACTCCTGGGGCGCGCAGCAGGCGGCAAGGACGCTGGCGGACCTGCCCTCGGTGCACGTCACCTACCCGGTGATCTTCATGGACGTCGAGATCCCTGGCAATGCCCCGTCGTACACGCCGGCCTCCGACAACGGCTGGAACACGGTGTACACGTCGCCCTGCAGCGGCCGGGTCAGGACGCATCACATCGCGGCGGCCGTCGACCGCGCGGTCCTGAACGGCTACACGGCATACCTGACGGGCCACTCGCACTTGTTCGCCGGCGTGTACTCCGCGCCGGACATCTGGGCATCCATCTTCGGAACGGGGAGCGCGTCGCTGATCCCCAACACGTACGAGTGGACGTACGAGTCGTTCACCAGCAGCCTGGCGCACCGTCCGGCCGGCTGGTGCCTGTCCGGCACGTCGGTATGCGCGCGGTTCTTCGGCGGCCAGACCAGCGGGTCGAAGTACGCGCTGATGTGGCAGTGGTCCGGTGGTGGCGGGAGCAGCAACGGCTTCGGCGACTTCGACCAGATCGACAACACCCGCACGCCATGACCGGCGCGGACCGTGCGCGGGTGTCCCTCGCCCGATCCCCTGGATCCCCCTGCGCATCCCCCTGATCTGATGGCGAGGCTTCCTGGCGAAGAGACACGCTTTTTCGCTAAGGAAGGATCACGCTATGAGGCTTGCAGGTTGGCACGTTGCACGGCGGGCCGGTGTCGCGACGCTCGTGTCCGGGGTGGTGACGGCGGGCACGCTCTCGCTCGTGATGGCCGCCAACGCCAGCCCGGTATCCGCCGAGCGCGGCACCAGGACGGTCATCGGTTTGCAACTGCGAGCGATGCCCGCCGGCCGCGTGCTGCTGTTCCGGGACGAGGGGAACAACCTCAGCGTCCAGGTCACGGCGTTCGGTTTCACTCCCGGCTCAGCCCACGTCGTCGAGCTCGTTCGCGGCCACCGCGTTATCACCGAGTTCAACAGGACACTGACCGCGAACGCGGCCGGCCAGGCGGGCGGAATCGACCTGAGCAGCACGTTCGGCGGGGCCGTTCCGCCCGGTAGCCGGGTAGTCATCCTGGACGGCACCGCGGGCGACCCGGTCTCGGCCGAGCCGATCGCGCAGAGCTCACCGGCCTGGCCGGGGGAGGCGACCTACAACCTCCACGCCGTCGAGGCAGGCCAGGGCGCTCCGCGCGGGAACGCCGTATTGGTGTATGACCCGGCTCGGCAGACGATCAGCGTAACCGTGACCGCCAGCGGGCTCACCCCGGGGGCGCACGCCGCGCACATTCACCTCGGCAGCTGCCAGAACCAGGGCGGCGTCCAGTACATGCTGATGGACTTCACCGCCAACAGGTGGGGACAGATCCTGGATGAGACCCGCACCGTCTCCGGCGTGACAAGCCCGGTTCCCGCGACTGGCTGGTACCTCAACCTGCACCAGGGCGACAGCAACACGATCCTGTCGAACGGACAGCCGACGATCGCCTTCCGGCCCCTGCTCTGCGCCAACATCTGATACAGCGCCTTGAGATCCCGCTCAGCCGCCCTACCGGGCGGCTGAGCCATCAGCCGGTGAGCGGCCCAGCCGTAGCACGGCTGACGGACTACGGTTTGCCGGCTACGGCTTGCGGCCGATCCCGCAGAACGCGTCCACCTCTGGCGGCGGGCCGGATGCGGACGGCTCGAGCCGCCACCGAGAAGTGGAGACCACACCAGGCTCTACCAGGTCCAGGCCGTCGAAGAAGGCCTTGATCCGCTCGGGCGTGCGCAGGTTGTAGGGAAC